>ERZ795046.1891-NODE-1891-length-19564-cov-23.658055_pt1 | contig 19564 bp, 22 predicted proteins | sample MGYA00375130_ERZ795046 | MGnify/ENA primary metagenome ERZ795046 (study PRJEB30175, sample SAMN05720202) | activated sludge metagenome | isolation source: anaerobic digester from wastewater treatment plant | place: Japan | collected 2015-05-15 ...
GTCTGCAATTAGAAATGCAATAAATACATTAAAAACATTTTCATGGTCATCATCTGTACCTACTACAGGTAATATCATACAAGCAGCACAAGCAAACGAATATAGAGCTAAAATAAATGATGCTGAAGACGATTGTTTATGTCATTGCAATTACTGTACTTGTAATTGTAATTATTGTACTTGTAATTGCAATTACTGTACTTGTAATTGCAATTATTGTACATGTGTCTGTAATTACAAATGTAAATGTAATTGTAATTATTCTGGTTATCATTCTGATGCAAGGCTAAAATATAATATCTTATATATTTAATATGATTTTAATCTGATAAAATGGAGTGATAATGATGAATGATGAAAATGATCTAGGCTTAAGCTTTATTACACAATTAAAACCATGTATTTTTAAATATAAGAACTGTAATGATAACAGAAAGCATATAGGGTTTATAGCTCAAGATATCTTAAAGTTATTGCCAGAAAATGAATATGCTGTTATTATGAGAGATGAGAACGGATTCTATATGATTAATTATAATGAATTGATTGCACCACTTGTAAAAGCAGTTCAAGAATTAAATATAAAAGTACAAGAATTAGAAGAACAATTAAAAAGATATGGAGATGGTAAATAATGAGATTACTATTTAATGTAGCTGATAGAGGAGATAAGTATGAGGTTATTAGTATAAATACAAATGAAATAGCCTATGCTGGTATGAGAGATGATATTTTTGAAGTACCATCATGGGAAGTATATGAGACAGTGGCTAGGAATCTAAATGAAGGTAAAAAAGTATATATACCCAAATTATTAGATCAATTTTTAGATGTCTCTGATTTGGTAATAGAAGAATTGGATCCATTAGAAACTGCTAAACAAACTGCTATCATCAAAGCAAGAGATATAATATATACAACTAGAATCGATAAAATAGCTATAGCTAAGTTCTATAAATTCTTTGTTCTAAGTCATTATTTTGCAGATAAAGGTATATTTATTACAGATGAGAATAGAGAAGAAAAATATCTTGAAGTTATTAATGCTGCTGCTCAGTTATCTGATGCAAATGCATCTGAAACCATGATTGCTAATCTTGAGGAATATATTAATTTACTTGATGAACTTTCTGAAATCAACGTATACCTTAAAGCATTGGATGAGTTTAATGAGAAAGTAAATGAGATAACAGTTGTATCTATGGAAGAATTAGAAGCAAGAGCTAATCTACAAACAGATCCTTCTAATCCTGAATCTGTTATTGATCCTCTGACTACAAAAATGGATAATGAATATGTTTCAGTAGATGATGCTATTGATGCTGTTAATAATTTATTTATTGAATTTGCTAATGCTTGGAGATAAATTTAAGGAGGAACATATTGTTTGATGAAATATCTTCTCATTCCAATATAGCATTTGTAGTTTATTGCTATGGAAAGTATAAAGTTATTAAAGATGATATAATATATAATTTTCAGCGTTATGCTGATAAGTATAATTATGATTTAATTATATCTGAGCAAGAGAACAATTATAAATATCCATGGATTAAGCTTAATTCTTTTAATCTATTGGATAGATATAATTGGGTGATAACATGTGATGCTGATATGTATATTTCACCTTCTTGCCCAGATATAATTAATTTTTGCACTATTAATAGTTTTAATCAAATACTCAATACCAATGTAGCTACTTCTAGTTTATTTGTCATAGGTAAGATCTTTCAACAATATGATTTTTTTAACTATAATGATGATATAATATACTCCTCTATAAAGAATAATTGTATTAAATGTGTAGATCATTGTATACTATTGCAATATAGAGATCTAATAGATGAAGAATGCTGGATGACAAGATTATTGTATAAATATAATATAAATATTAATGTCGTCAATATAAACACCTACACTACAAATAGGAGTAATATGTTACTTCCAAGAGATTGTTATAGATATAATATAATACATTTCAACAGCTATAATCATAATAACATGATATATAAATTACCAGAAATATATCATCTATTAGATAAACGAACAGATGTAAATCAATTGAATAAATATATATTGCAACAATGGGGTAATATTAAATGTCAATAGATCAATTTTTGGTAGGAAAACCATATCATCAGAAGTTAAATTTTAAAATATTTAAACATTATGATCACTTTAATCATGATGCTTTTCTAACCTGCGTCAGTAAAGGGGTTCCATCTCAAGATCAATTAGATGAAATAATAAGCTATTTGGATTCTGAACAAAAGTTATTAGTATCTGTTAAAAAAGATCAATATATTGACCATCCAAGAGTTATATTATTATATGAGCATCCAAAGGACTTTCATTCTCTTTTTGATACTTATATCTATTATCATACTGGGTACTTTGATCCTCATCCAAGATTATTTTATGAGTGTGTTTTCTATAATAAGAAAATAATTTACATTAATAAAGACAATATTAAAGATGGTGGATATTATAGATATCAAGATGCTATTGCTAATGGTTTAAAGAATGCTTGGTTAGATGAAAATGATGAAATAGTCGCACAATTTATAAATAAAGGTTGAGATGTTACTGTGAGACGAATATTAGAATCTGGTGGAGTTAATTCATCAACTGAAGAATACTTTAATATTCATTGGTTACTTACATATAATTGTACATATAATTGTACATATTGTTTTCGTTATAATGTTACCAATCAGAAGTATTTAAGTAAAGATAAAGTAAACAATATAATAGATACATTAGATGCATTTCCAAAAGAAGTTGGGATTACTTTAATGGGTGGAGAACCATTAATCTATCCTGATATAGATTATATAATTGACAGATTACAGAATATTAAGAATTTGAAATTTCTTCATATATTTACTAACTTATCTCTTGATATACCACCACCAGCACTTACGTTTAATAAGAAAAATAGATTTAAGTTTTTTGTAAGTTATCATCCTACATTTGTAGAGAAATATAAATATACTGAATCTTTCATAGAAAAACTGAGAATACTATCAGAAAAAGATATAGAAACATATATTAAATTGATGCTTGAACATAATTACATTAATGAAGTTAGAGATATGTATGAACAATTAAAATCATTTATACCATCTTCTCATATACATATAATACCTTTAGAGCCAATTGAGAAACAAAACTACTCTGAAGAATATCTAGATTTGGAGAAGTACGTAAATAGTATTGATAAAAAAAATACATATAAAAGTCATCAAAGTTGTTTCTTAGTATATTATATCATCCAAAATGATGATAAGATTACTAAGGAGATATATACAGAAGAGGACATGTATAAGCTTCCAAAGTTTTATCATAGTTTTACAACTATGTTATGTCATGCAGGATATCATTTAACTATAGATCCTTATGGTGATATCTATGTAAGATGTGATTTCGCAACACATGACAAGTCTAAAGTTATAACTTTAGAAAATATACAAGATGTTATTAAACAACCTAGAGTCTGTACTAGGCCACAATGTATTATGAGAAACGATATACGAACATTAAAGAAGACTAGATATCATGTCTAATTGTTTTGTTTATGATAATATAAATGCTGTTATTCATGTAGTATTACCATTCATAAATGGTGGATTGTTTGATGCATTTGAATACTATACTGGGATATATGAACATGATAAAGATATATACTTGGTATATATTAAATACCCTGGTTTTAATTATACTGCAAACAATATATCTCCTTTAATGTTGAAAAGTATATTTCACGATAAATATAATATATCTCTAGATGTATTAAATCATGTAATATTTGTAAAAAAACCAAGTGAACTTGTTCGTTACAAGTTTAATAAAGTATTGATTCTAGATAATCATACCTTATATTATATAAAATCAGTTTTGAATATGAAAGAATGTCATATTATAATTGATCCTTTTAATCCATCAAAAACAGATTATCATAAATTAGCATCCTTATCTAATTATCAATGTTATTCAGAGCTATCTTTATATATGAAGGAACAAGACAAATGAAGGCTGTAATATATTATTTTCCCACTCCTGATAACTTTATTAATGGATCCTTCTTCTATATATTGGACTACTATCTATATTTAATAACTGAATGTAGAGAAAATGTATATTTTATAGGTATAGCTGAATCAGATTATCGTCCATATATATTTGATCTGATAAAAACAAGATATACATTAATAGTACCTAGTAATAATTTTATATTTTTACAAGTTAATTATACAAATACACAAAATCATGCTCCTAATCTAAATAAGATATATCATCAGTTATTATCCTTTAGAATAGATATCAGCCTTACTAATGTTGAGACTATGAGATTCCTCAATGGTGTTTTACCTAGCAAACATGTACTAATTCAAGGAACTCATTATACTGCTGCTATTAAGGATACAATCAATCTCAATAGAGAAAACTATAAACTATTTGAGGAAAGTAGTAATTACAAAAAGAAACTATATATGAATAGAGTAAAACGACCACAACATGTAGCTACAAATACTGGATTTGCCAATTTAAAAGGATTGAGATATATAAATGATGAAGAGTTCAAACAGTATATAATACCTTATTATGATAATCTAAATAAATTATATGTGTTTGGTGATAAGAACCTTAAATATAAGTATGAGTATCTATCTTCTTATAGTAACATTCAAGTATTATATGATAATCCTTTAAATTTATTTGAATTATTTGATACATATATAGATATAACATTACATACGTTTGATTACAGTCCACGTATGCTGATAGAATCAGCTTGGTTTAATAAAAAGATAATATATATAGATACTGGAAAAGAAGATGGTGCTAAAATAAGATATAATGATATAATAAATAATGATTGGAAGAAATATATCTTAAATTCAGAAGATGAAATAATAAAAGAAATGATTAGAAGGTGGTGAATCTATTACAATGATATCATATTCTTTTACTTGGGAGATAACAAAGAATTGTTCTTTTAAATGTAACTATTGTACTACATATAATAATGTCTTTAAAGAGTATTCATCTCGTGAGAAAATAGATAAAGTGCTTAATTTCTTTAAAGAATTATCCTTACAAAATGATACTAATGATATCTTGGTTGAAATTACTGGTGGTGAACCAACATTACATCCTGAATTATATTATATTTGTGAACAGTTATCATCTATTGATAAGTTAAGATATAATTTATTATCTAATTTATCAGCACCAATTGATATTTATAATGATATATTGAATATACCAAACAGTAAACTTCATCGTCTTTGTATTACATATCATGAGAACCATTTTGATTTGGCTGATTTTATAACGAAATATGATAAGATAATTTCAGAGAATAAATCTAAGAACTTTCTTTTATGGTGCCTTCTTGGGATTAATAGAAAGTCTAAAGAAGTATTACTAGATAACTTCAGTGACTTATTAAGTAAACACACTAATCTCACAATGAAATTAGCACCAGTTGTATATGATAATGAAGATATCTTTAGATATAAGGATAAAAAGGATAATAAAGGACTCTTTCATGACCAATATAATAAAAAATGTTTTTGTTTTAGGACATTATGTTATATTACTGAAGATAATAAATTACATAGATGCAATTCAAATACCAATACTGCATTCAAGTTAACTATTGATAATAACTTTATCAATGTATTTAATATACTTAAAAACAAATCTATAATATGCAAAGAAACTTTTTGTTGTAGGAATCCACAGAGATGTGGTGTTTATGATCATACTTCACTCATAAAGGATATTGATAATGCTTAAAAGTGTTAAAGCAAAGATTGATAAAGATAATATTAATAATATAGTAACAATCAATTTATTGATGCTATATGGGTGTAATTATAATTGTTCATATTGTTGTGTATATGAATTTATGTCACCATATCAAAGAAAGGCTTTATCCAACTTATATATAGAACCATCAGCAATAGATACATTTATTAATGCTTATAAGAAATATAGAAGAGAAAGATTAGGTATGTACTTTAGATTAGTTGGTGGAGAACCTACAATTCATCCAGAAAAGTTGATAGATACATGTAAGGTATTAGCTAACCAAGATGTAGTACATAAAGTTGAACTTATGTCCAATGGTTCAGCTGATTTTCAACTATATAAAGATATTATAGATATATTAAAAGATAAACAACTGCGTATAAGATTATCATATCATTCAGAATTTGCTGACTTTGATGACTTCTGTTATAAGACAGAAAAAATAGAGCAATATGTAAAAGATACTGAGATAGCATATATGGTGTATCCTGATTATGAAGATATCGAAACTTTTGCAAAGAAATTTAATATACTTAAATCTATATCAAAGAATACAGAAGCAGGTAGGTTGCATGGATACAAATATCCACCTGAATATAAACAATTGATATATACTGAAGAATTAGAAGATAATGAGACATTTATTATTACTGATGAGAATGGTACCAAAGAGATAAGAAGTGATATAATAAGAGAAGCGCAATATAATATGTTTAAAGGTATGCATTGCAATTCTTTTAAATATAGATGGAATATTAGTCCAGAACATCATTTAGAAACTATCTGTATTTCTGATATATGTAAAGATGTTTATAAATGTTATATTCCATCTCATGTAAAACAATTTATAGATAACATATATTCATTAAATCCAATATGTAAGAATGATAATTGTTTTTGTGGATTGAGATATAATAAATGGAGGTAGACTATTATTGCTTAATATATATGCTCTTATTAATCAACCCTCTGGTGCTGTTTTTGATCATATAGATTTGTTTTTTAATATTAAAGATATAATCAATACAAAGTTTAAACTGTTTGTTAATAAAAAATATGTATTGGATATATTAAAGTTTATGACCAATTCATATACTGGTGAATTTGTAGCTAATGTCTTTAACTATATTCATGTTATTAATAATGAATCTGAGTTAATAGATATAATATTAAATGAAGATGATTATGATATATCTTTAATCCAAACATCTCTCATGTATAGATATTTAGATGAGCGTTTATTTGAGAAGTATAAGAAAATATATTCAATTGCTAGCCTTCATGCTTTTTTAGACTTATTTCAACACAATATAGCATATATGTATAAATATCCAAATTTTACTTTATTATCTTCTCCATTTATAAAACCATATTTAGATGCTAATAATATAGCATCTTCAATTTTTAAAGAATATTATGTAAAGTTCTCCAAGTATAGATTAGATAATATAAAGATGAAATTAAATGGACAGATATTTTGGAATTATAAGAACTATGAGTTTATAAAATTAGCAAACAATTCGTTTAATATACATGATTATAATGGTGTTGTCTTTCATAGACGAAATGATTTTTTACCTGACTACTACCTAGAGATGAAAGGCAAAATCATTTTTGAATTCTTATACTTTAATAAGTATGTTTATTATTCTGCTAAAACAAAGCAAATTGATGATGGTTTAACAGACTATTTACGATTATTTAATATCGATGATAACATATCTCAAAAATTAAATATAACATCTAAAGAGATATTCAATAAATTAGTTAGATATGATGAAACTGATCCTTTAGTGAGGATGGTTTTAAATGATCAACGATAATATATATAAATGTATGAATATAGTTATGATTAATAAATGCGATAAGCAATGCCCTTACTGTGATTTTCCATCTATAGAGGAAGATAAACAGGGGTCTATAACTATAAATCAAATGGATTATATAGAAGAATACTTATACTATATTGCAAAGAGAAACAGTGAAACTGACAAGAATAGACAAATGGTTATACTTGGTGGAGAATTAGGTTTATTGGATGATAATATATTGTATGAGTTATTAAATATATCAAACAAGATAGTAGAAAAATATGGATCTAATTCGTTAATATGGATGACAAATGGTTTATTATTTAAAGCACATCCATTTATATATCATAAACATTTATTTGAAATTGAATATCATATATTGGATGATAATTTGGATAATTTTTCTTTTATTGATGATGAATATATAACATATAATGTTGTATTGACGCCATATAATGAGAATAAGGTTATCCTTTTAAATGAGCTATTCCTTTCTAATAATCAAAAATTACATGTTAAACCAGTTAACAGCCTAAGGAATTCATATACAGATTATATAGCAAGTGGGTATAACAGTTTATCTGATAAATATAACTATAAGCTATTTAATAAATATGAATGTAATAAAACATCTCCATTTTTTGCTATTGACTTTACTAATAATACTATATTCAAATGTTGTAGGTCATATACTAGATTTGAACGTAAACCATTAACTTATACTAATCTTGAAAAAGCATATAGTGGTAAACTATTTGGTAAAGATGATATCTGTAATTCATGTTATAGATTAGCTTATTATTAAAGCAAAAGGGATGATAACTAACTTGGAACATATATGTATCAAACCAATATTAAAATGCAATCAACGTTGTCCCACATGTCAGAAAAGACAGCTACTTCATCAGCATTTAAATAATATTGGTTTTCAACCGTTAACAGTAGATGAATGGGATTCAGTATTTAAAGATTTAAAATCATTATGTAAACAACCTATCATATCTATAAGTGGTGGGGAACCACTTATAGATAGACGTTTGGTGGATATTGTTAAAACAGCCAAGAAATATACTGATAATATAACTATAAATACCAATGGTACTTTGTTATCACCAGAGTATTCAATGAAATTATTATCTGCAGGTATAACTCGTTTTAATATAACTATGGATGAATTTAATGCTGAAGATTATAAATCAGCTAGAGGTATATTAAATGAAAAGATGTATTATAAGACATTATATAATATAAAACAGTTTAATACAATAAGAAAACTATCCTTTCCTAATGTTAAAAGTGTAAATGTTATTATCATGACAGAGAACAGATGGTTAAAGTTAGATAATATAATTAAACTATCTAAAGTGTTAAGCTTTGATGAAGTATCGTTAGATCCATTAGAGGCTGACTTTGAACATAAACACATAGTCAATATTGATAAGTTTTTACAAACAACATATAGAAAACTACCTTCCTATTATAAACATCAGATACATAGATTAATTAATCTATATAGCTCAGATCATTATAAACTATATGGTCAGTATAGAAAGACCCAAACAGAACCAAACTGTAATATACCTGGTAACTTCTGTATTATTTTAGCTAATGGAGATATTCATCAATGTAATGTTATAGAATATTCCCATGAACCTATTATAGGCAATATCAGACAAATAAAGTTATCTGAGTTAGAGAAACAGGGTGAGTTTCAAATCTATGATAAAGTAAGAAGTAAATATTGTTTATACTGTCCAATTAATCTAGAAGTAGGTGTTAAACTTGAGTGAGATTAATAGAACGTATAATAAATTACTATCTTGTCTAACTAATGTTTATAAAGCTTCTTTTATTGATTTTATATTGATAAATAGATGCAACAAATCATGTTTCTATTGTGATATCCCTGGGTTAGAGGCAAATCATCAAATTACCTTTGATGATTTACCAGCTATTGATCATTATATGCAATTATGTTTCAATTTAAATAAAAGATACAATATTAATAAAAAGCTTGGATTTACTGGAGGAGAACTAGGGTTATTAAAGGTAGAATTATTACATGAAATCAAAGAGTTATGTAAAAAGTATTATCAATTATACAATACTATTTTTTATTTTGATACAAATGGGTTATTACTGGATAATTACATTGGATTTCTTGAAAATGAATATTTATATGTTAACCATCATATTACTGATGATCAGTTAGATTCTATAGTATTAAAATCAGCACCAAATATAATATACAATATAGTCATTCATGATGATAATTATGAAAAGGTCATGACTTTTATATCACAACACAAAGATTATCATTTTTATGTTAAGCGATGTCATAATATGAGAGTTAAAGACATCCCCCCATTTCAAACTGATTTTAATTATAGTATATCAAAGAGACTATGTAGTAAAGTATCACCATACTTTCAATTGGATTTTACAAATTATACTATTAATAAATGCTGTAAGTCTTATACTGCTTTTCAACGAAAACCTCTTAACTATAATAATGTGCTGAAAGCATATGAAAGTACCTTATTCGATGCATCACCAATATGTGAAGATAGGGAGTGCTATATGTTTGATGGATATCATAACACTACTGAAAGATAAAACTAATCTAATATCATCTGATAATACTGTTAAAATAACTAATAATGATATGTATGGATTAGAAAGAATTTACTTTTATATTGATAAAAATAAGTTAATCTTAGCTAATGATATAAATGATATAGATGAAGATTTAGTGTTGGATGAAGAAGGTATCAATTTATATCTACAAACTGCAGTAGGAATGGTTATCAATAATAAAACTTTTTTTAAGAACTTATATATGCTAAGATGTGGAGAAACTGCTACTTTTTCATTAAAAGATAATTCAATTGTTTTCAACATTACTCAATCTAAATTATTTAAGCCTTCTAATTCAAATAATAATGATCCTAATTATTATATATCTGAATTTTCAAACATATTAGATCAATTAGCATTACATCTTAAAAAATATGCTGGTGATAGAACAATTATCTTATCCTTATCTGGTGGTTATGATTCAGTACTATTGTTACATCTATTAAATAGACATAATATACCATATATAACATTTTCTTATGGTAATGTTAATAATTTTGAGATACCTTTAAGTCAATCTTTGGCCAAGGCTTATGATAAAGAACATATAACGTTGTATTATTATGATGATTATCTACATGATATATCACGTAGTGAAAGTTTTAAACAATTTTTATTATGGGGACATGAGGGATGTGTACAACCTGAAACTGCTATGTTTCCTGCAGGATGTTATATTAAAACACATTTTAATACTGATGATTATTTGGTTGTTGGTGGGTTTGGGGGAGATTTCTTAGCTGGAAAATTTGATTTTCATAAAGCATATAATAATCCTTTTGTATATATAAGAGAGAAGCGATTTTTAAATGATAACATAATGAATTGCATTGATTTTGACTGTCTTGGTACCACCAATTTTGAAAAATATCTTAATTGGGAATTGAAAGAATATCAAAGCAAAATGCGTACTAATGAATTAAAGCCATTGTCATTTTTGGGTATAGATTATTATTGTCCTTTTTTTAATGATGACTATTATATGTTTTGGAGTACAATACCAATATCTTTTATGGAAAATAGGTACTTTTACAAATATTACATAAATAACTTCACTGATGATATTATTAAACAAGCTACAAATGTCTATGAAAAGATAATGATCTTATTAAAAACGAGTGCATCTAAAAATGTTACAGCTTTTAGAGAAACCAGATATAATGACTTTTATGTAAATTTAACTGAAATTTACAAAGCATTTGGTAATAATATCTTTTCTGATGATTTTATGCGTACTATAATGGATGTTAACTATTATGCTGCTTGTAAATTTATTGATTTTTGGTTGACGTATAATAAAGGCGATAATCTATGCAAAACTTTAAATTAATAACTAAAGTGTTAACTGATGACCAGATAACAACATATTTACATGATTATGTTAAAATATATTCACCATTATCTTATTTATATCCATATATTAATATTCGCAAACCATTCAATAGGTGGTGGGATATAACATTTGATGGTACATACTATGTATTACTAAAGTTATTTTCAAAATATACTAATTTAATATCTGATAAAATTGTATGTGATTATGGGTGTAATATTGGTACATACTCATTTATGATGAAAGATTTTAATGCAAAGTGTGTATATGGTATAGATAAAGATACAATATGTCTGTCTATCGCCAATTCTATTAAGCATAAACTTAATTATACAAATGTATTTTTTTATAAAGGATCATTTACAAATCATTTTGAACCATATGTAGATGTAGGATTACTCTTACATCATGGGTTTAAGTATGATAATATAATAGATATTACTAGTAACTTTGTTGAAAATAATCATCCATCAACATTGATAGTTAATTCTACTATGATGGATCAAATAGATTATATATTTAAATCATCATATAAATATAAATACAGTTTCCCATACTTTTCTATATATGGAGATGATTATATTGAATATCTTGATGTTGGTAAATAATTCAGCTTCTTTTAAGATATATCAAGAACTAAAGCAATATCTTTTAGTTTATGATTATATACCAAATGAAGTTAATTTAGCTTATTACTATATACCAATGAAAGTTCTATCTTATTATGATAAGAAACAAATAATTCCAGAACTTGATTTCAATATGAAGGACTTCTTTTATTCTTACAATATTCAGACTGATTATAGCTATAAAGACCTTTATGCCTGCAAGAGTACAGCAAACATTAATTATCTTTTGCAAATTGTGCATAATTATATTAATAATAAACCATTTGATGATAATCTAGATATAATAAGCTGGATAGGTAATAAGTATATTTATAACAATCAGAATAAAAAACTATATACTTTTAATGATATTTTAGAATTAGCTGATAAAATTCCACAAGCTGATATATATTTAATTAATCATCTTCCTGGTAAATTGGCTGCTTTTGTCGTTCAATTTTTAATAGCTATATATCTTATAAAGAAGTTTAATGCTTATATTTTAATTGGTGGTGGGAAAAACCTTAACAATACAAATCCAGAAACACAACTGGTAAATGCAATAGGCCGTTCTTATTTAGATAATAAATTATTTAAATGCTCTGGTGCAATAGGTCCTACTATAGTAGATTTTTTAAACAATAGACCATTTTTAAATTCTTATATAGATATACACGAATACTTTAAGAAACCATGGTATATTAATCTATCTGAGTTTGAAGTATCTACTATATGTGAGAATGATATCTATATATCTACCAGTTATGGCTGTACTGGTCATTGTCCATATTGCGTAGGAAGTAATCTACATTCTTTTACAGAGTTAGAATCGTTAGATTATTATAAAGATATTCTTTTATATCTTAGTAAACATTATCCTAATAGTAGAGTAACTTTTTACGATACTGAATTAAATAGAAATAAAGATAGATTTAATTCGTTTATAGAATGGCTCAAAGATAATAATATTTCAAATAAAGTTAACTTCTATATTAACCTTCAATATATAGATGATATATCTCTTGATATTCTTCCATATATAAATATTGGAGATATACGTTCTGCATTTGATGGTGTATTTGAACGATTTAATAATAGAAATAAATACAATATTAACAAAGATCCTTATTTAATAAAGTTTAAACAACTAAAAGATGTTATTAAGAAACAAAAAGGTACATTATTTATGAATTCTATTTTGTTTATTCCAGGTTCCTCTGATTTGAAAAAATATAAGGAAGATCCAATGTTCGCTGAACAAGTAGCCAAAGCACATGTTCTTTATGCTTTTGATTTAACATTTGAAATTAACATGTATGGCTTAATGTTTAATTCTGATATGTTCTTTAACAAAGACAAATATAATATTAAAATTGTAAATTATATAAATAATAGATTTAAAGACTTAAAAGATATTGAAAATGAAATAAATAACATCCCAGCATTTTATACTTATGATTTCACTAGAAGGGATAGGACACATGCAATGCATAGTATGCTGAATGTCTGGAAAGATAATGCGTTTTTAACATTTGATAACAAACTACAGTCTAATTCTTCAAAGGAGTTTAGATATTTAGGATATATATTGTTAAATGATTTAATAGATGAATATGGTATACATGATGATGTTGTTCGTTTTCTTTTAAAATATACTAAAGAGTTTCAACCATGTCTGTAATTCTTATACATGAGTGGAAAGAAGATATATTATATAGTAACATTTTAGATAATCATATATTGACATTTGATGATGCATTATATTCTATATATTACTATCGTAATGATATATCTAAACTTTTAAATCAAAAAATCATCTGTATTCCAACTGGAAGAATATTAGATAAAAGGGTGTCTGATCCTGTCATAACTGATTGTTATACTGCTAATAATATGTGGTTATCCAATCATGATAACTCTGCATATATGACTATTGCAGAGATTAAAGAACTAATAGATATGGGATTTGAAGTTGGAGGACATAGTCATTTCCATGAAAAAGAAACAGATCCAAGAATACTTAGGATACTTAATATTAACAGTAAGTTAGTTACTAGAGGTAAAAAGTACTATGAATATGATACACAGCTTATGAAAGAATGGTTTTTAAATAATATAGGATATATTCCCAAATATTATGCATTTCCCTATAATAAAGAAAGCCCTATGTTAAAAGAGTATTTACAATCACAAGGTTTTGAGATATTCTTTGGTAAAGAAAGGATATCTGTAGATGAATGAGTATACTAAAGACTAAGGAGATGGAGGTAATATCATGAAAACTATTATGGTTACTGGATGTTTAGGAACAATAGGTATATTTACTGTCAATAAGTTGTTATCAAAAGGATATGAAGTAATTGGGGTAGATAATTGCAGTACTAATCCATATCAGCGTATTACTGAAATTAATCAATCATCCAATTTTCATTTTGTAAATAATAGGATTTATGATAATAAGAAAGATAGTATTTTAGAAAAAACATTTGAGAACTATCATATAGATGCTATTATACATTTAGCATCACGTGTAGGAGTAGCAGAATCTTTTTACTTATATAGAGAATATATAGACAGTAATATCACATTTACAATGGAACTACTAACAAATGCAGTAAAACATAATATTAAACGTTTTGTATTTGCTTCAAGTTCATCTGTTTATGGTGATAATGAAGTACCATCTCATGAAGACTTAGTTCCAAATCCAGCGTCATTATATGGTGTTAGTAAATATATGTGTGAATTACTACTGAAACAATACCATGATAATTTTGGATTGGAGACAATTGCACTACGTTATTATAATACATTCGCACCAATTAAGTATTATGGTTATAAAACTGTAGTTACACTATTTTCCAATAAGATCCTTAATGATGAGCCTATAACTATTTATAATATGGGTAGACAAAGACGACAATATATTCATGTTGATAATGTAGTGCATGCTAATATCCTCGCTTTGGAAACTCAAAATGAACAGTGTTTAGGACAAGCATTTAATGTAACTGTAGATGAACCACCAATAGATTTACTAGAATTAGTTGAATTACTTTATAAATATTTAAATAAGAAGCCAAATTATATCTTAAAAGAAGAAAAATCTCCTGGTGATATTGATTTATTCTGGGGTTCAACTGAAAAAGCAAAGAAATATTTAGGATATAGTGTTCAAATACCTATGATTGAAGGGATAAAACAATATTGTGATTATGTAATGAATAATCATGTATAACTTAATAATTACTAATCCACAAAATAATGGTCAAAAGGCAACTACTGTAGCTTATTATCTAAAATATAAATATCTTGGACATATTATAATTAGTGATTTCTTTAGAAAAACATGTAAACGAAATATAGTGCTTACACAGATACCTTATTTCTATAAGAAAAAGAAAGAATTATTTACAGAAATGTTTAATGCAGTCCATTTCTTAAGACCACACTTAGTCAACTATTGGAAGAATAGTGCTACTAATGGTTTTTCAATTTATAAAGAGATAGATGAATATAAATATTGTATACCTATGATGTATGATTATAAATGCAGTAATAATAATGTAAAAGATAAAATAGTTATTGGATATTATAACAGTATATATAGAGGAACAAAAGAATGGTTTAAACAATTTGTCAAAGATAATGAAACTTATATAGATAGTATATATATTCTTGGAGAACAAATAATAGAGTGTCCTTCTTTTATATATACAACTGATAAAGATGAATTCTTCTCCAATATAACCCATTTTGTATATCCAATGTCTACTTCATTTATAGATCCATGGCCAACTACATTAGAAGAAGCAGTGAGATGTAATAAACAGATAATAATATTACCATCTAATAGAAACTGGCATGATGGTATAGATGATATATGTTCTTGTATAAGATATCATACCAGTTTAAGTTTAGATAAATATTATGATAATTCAAATTGTAGTATAAATATGTTTGATTTGACTAAGTATTATGATACTCTTTTATTTGATAATAACTTTGAATATAAAATTGATAGAACCAAATATAAAAGCTTTAATGAGTGGTGTAGTGAATGGTGTTAAATAATATTTTTAATACTATTTTGAAGAAAGTATTACCCAAAATAGATAAATCAACACGTACATTTATTGAAGATTATAAAGGAGTCAGAAGGATTATACTTCTAATAGTTCTATGGATCAATATACATATATTCTTTATAACTGTCAGTATGTATAGATCAACATTATGTCTTGATCAACAATGGGTTATATTTGCAGGATACTGGGCAGGTATATTTGGCACATTTGCAGCATTCTATACTAGTGGGAGAACTAAGGAGCAAGTTGCTAAAATAAACAAAATCAAGAGTGTAGATGAAAAAGTTGTTGAACCTTGGAAGTTTAAACCAGACAGTAATATCAAACTATATGATGAAGATGATACTGATAATATTAGTGAGAAGTAGGACATTAGAGGTAATAATATCATGAATGATATATTAATGTTTGTCCATAATGCTTCAACTTTTAAAGTATATCAGGAGCTTAAACAATATTTCTTAATTAAAAATTACTTAGATAATATAAATCTTAATTATTGTCATTTACCTCTTTTAAATGATCCCTGTTATGTAGATAAAGCAGGTTATATACATTCACGCTTAGGCTATAATAACGCTAATAAGCTTTATAAATACTTTTTTAATTCATACAATGATGAAGCATATCCATTTATAGGTACTACAACTATAAATTATTTACTTCAAATGATCGATAATTACATAAACAAAAGAGACATTTCTTATAACTTAATCTATCAATCAAATATTGAATCTGAAACGTTTTTTGATGCTAAAACAAAAGAAAAAATTACTTTTTCTGAGTTTGAAAAATCACTCAATAGGATACCTAAAGCAGATGTATATTTGCTGACGATTCAAAATGAACCAATACATTTGTTTCAATATATTTTAGTTATATATTTACTTAAAACATATCCTAAATGTCATGTTTTTATTGGAGGGGGTAGAAACGTTAATATCTATACACCTGAAAACGTTTTATTAAATAAAATAGGACAAAGTTATTTTGGTAATAGATTGCACAGATGTGGTGGAGATATAGGTCCAACAGTATTTAATTTTTTAAATAATAAAGATTATAATAATTGCTATATGAATATTGAAGAGTATTTTGAAAAACCATGGATTATTAATTTGTCTAAACATGAAGTTGAAACAATATGTGATAACACAATATATTTATCAACATCATATGGTTGTCCTAATAAATGTGCTTATTGTTCATATTGTTGTGCACATCCTTATACAATGATCAATAGCTTGGAATACTATAATGATATATTAAAGTATTTAAATAATACTTATCCAAATTGTAAAATTATATTATTTGATAATGAACTTAATGATAATTTAGAAAAATTTAAGACTTTTTTAAAATGGATTATTACTAATAATATAAAGAATCCTTTTCTTTTTTATATTAACTTATATCCTCTGGATGAAGAGGCACTTTCTCTGTTATATAAAATCAATATTGGACGAATAACTACATCTTTGGATGGTATGTTTGAAAATCTACCTTATAGGAAAAATAATGTGATGAATTCAATGACGATTTTTAATAAATTAAAAGCTCTTGCATTAAATAAAAACGCAATCTTTAATATTACATCCATTTTATTCGTCCCAGGATCACCTAATCTTGAAAAGTATAAGACAGACGATTCATTTATTAAAGATATAGCATTAAAACATCTTTTACATTTTGGTAATGCTACTGTGGAGATATATCCACATGAATTACAGATGAATTCTTTAATGTATCTTAATACAGATTATTATGGTATAAAGACTATCAATTATGATAATGTAAAATTCAAGCATTTTACTGAGATAGCTACTGAATTAGAACAATTACCACTATTTTATACTGTAGATAACTTTTCTCGATATGATAGGGCAGTTACTTTGTATAAGATATTTTCATACTGGTATAAATATGAAAACATTTTACAAAAAGTTCAAGCGTATGAAAAGTCTGAATTTGCAGATATATTATACTATGCTATAGATGATATTCAAAATATATATGGTAATGATAATGTTTATATGTTTATTAATAATATAATTAAAAGATTCTTTAAAGTTAGTAATTGATACAAATAATATTTCAAATAAGGTTTGAACAAATTAATGATAAATTAAGTATTTTTAGCAAGGAGATGTCAGCATATTGTTAGAAAAAGGTAAAAAATATCCTAAATTACCTAAAGAGTATTTAAATGAAGTATTAAAGTATGAAGGTGGTTTTGTTAATCATCCACTTGATAAAGGTGGAAAGACTAATAGAGGGATAACAGAATCTACTCTTAAATCTGCTATAAAACAAGGTATAGTTCCATCTACAGTTACTATAGAGTCTCTAACTAATGATTTAGAATCAGTTAGAAAAATATATGAAATTAATTATTATTTAAGAGCTAAATGTGATCAGATGCCACATTCTTTAGCATTTGCTCATTTTGATGCATCTGTCAATCATGGTGTTGGTAATGCAGCAAGATTTATTCAAAGAACATTAAATGCACTTGGTGCTGCATTAAATGTTGATGGTGCTATTGGACCACTTACAATAGCAGCATTGAATCAAGCTTTATCTGCAATAGAAATAGATGTCATTGTAAAAGTATATTGTGACATAAGAAAATCATTTTATGATGCTATAGTTGCTAATAATCCATCTCAACGCAGATTTTATAAAGGTTGGATGAATAGACTTCAACATGTTAGAGAGTTTTGTGAAATTGATTAAATTATTTTAATACTCATAATTAAACTTAAATGATGATAATGAAACACATATTAAAATCAATTATAAAAAATCAAATGTATTGTATTCATAAACGCATGATATTGGATTTCATAAATGCATTTGAATTATATTCAGAACAAATATAAGAAGGAATATGTTAAAGAATAGGAGGAAAGTAAACATGCCCAATCAGGAAGAACAATATTTATTATTTACTGTTGATGATATAGAAAAACAAAAGAAAGAAATAGTTGCGTTTGGATATGACTGGAAAGAATTCACTAGGATGAAACCAATAGATCATGATAATGAATATCATACTAAAGAGTTTGTTACCATTGAAGATATTGGCCTTGATGATCTTAATAATGTTAATACCATTAATAAAGTCAATGGTCAAGTACTTGTATGGGATTCTACCAGTCAGAAATGGGTAAATATGACTATGACTGGAGGTGGTGGAGGAAGTATTACATTTGATGCAGTGAGCAAGGCATTTACAGCATCACAAGGACAGACTGAATATGATAT
>ERZ795046.1896-NODE-1896-length-19525-cov-4.461787_pt1 | contig 19525 bp, 16 predicted proteins | sample MGYA00375130_ERZ795046 | MGnify/ENA primary metagenome ERZ795046 (study PRJEB30175, sample SAMN05720202) | activated sludge metagenome | isolation source: anaerobic digester from wastewater treatment plant | place: Japan | collected 2015-05-15 ...
CAAGGCTACTTCTTCCATGATTTATTCCTACCTAGATACTATAAGCACACTAGTTCTACTTCGAGAACCATAGCTATTGTACCAGATTTTAGGTGCATCACAGCAGTAGCTTGAATCATGGCACTGAAGGTAGTACGGCTGTTATTGCCGGCGGGCTAACAATGATTATACAGTCTGTATAAAACGGCAAACGCAGACTGTTGCTTTCTGTATAAGAAGTTGCCGTCTCTTCTTTCGTTCTCGCATAAAGCCTTGCATGCCAACGGTATAGCCTCCAACTCTCGTAAAGAGTGGTCCGGCTTATACAGTCTGCATAAACCGGACTACAGCCCATCCATGGGGCTGCGGACTCCGTGGCCTCCTTTGTTCAATACATGCGTGTAAATCATCGTCGTACTGACGTCCTTATGGCCCAGCAACTCCTGAATCGTGCGGATATCATAGCCCGATTCAAGGAGATGCGTCGCGAAGGAATGCCGGAAAGTGTGGCAACCGGCATGTTTGATCACGCCCGCTTTGTGGACGGCTTCCTTGACCGCGCGTTGGAGGATTGTTTCATGAACATGATGGCGTCCCTCTTCGCCGGTCTTCGTGTTCTTCCAGCGGGTCTCCTGGGGAAAGACCCACTGCCAGCGCCAATCCTTCGGGGCGTTCGGGTATTTGCGGTCGAGGGCGCCGGGGAGCAGGACGCACCCCCAGCCGTCGGCCAGATCGCGTTCGTGAATGGCTTTAACGGTCTTGAGATGCTCCTGCAGCGGAGTCTTGAGCGACGCGGGCAGCATGGTGATCCGGTCCTTGGCACCCTTGCCGTCGCGGACGAGGATTTCGTTGCGCGAGAAGTCAATGTCTTGGACCCGCAGGCGAAGGCATTCCATGAGTCTCAGCCCCGCGCCATACATCAACGAGGCCATGAGCCATTTGTCGCCGGAAAGGTTCGCGAGCACGGCCTTGACTTCATCGCGGGTCATGACGACGGGCAGGCGTACGGGCTTGCGGGCGCGGATAACTTCGCCCAGGTCTCCGATTTCACGGCCGAGGACATGGCGATAGAGGAACAGCAACGCCGAGAGCGCCTGGTTCTGCGTCGAGGCGGCGACCTTCTCCTTGACCGCCAGGTGGGTCAGGAAGGAGTTGATCTCCGGTTCGGCCATTTCGGCGGGATGGCGCACTTTGTGAAAGAAGATGTACCGCTTGACCCAGTGGCAATAGGTCTGCTCCGTGCGGGGGCTGTAGTGCCGCGAACGCAACGCTTCTCGCAATTGGTCGATAAGTTTGGGAGGACGGGAGAAACTCGCCGGATTATCCACCTCGGGTGGTGGCGACCCCCTCTCTATCTTGAAAGGGCCTCCCCTCTCGCTCGTTTGCGTGCCTGATGTCATTGGGTTTTATCCTCAGTCCATGCCAGCTTCCCCGACTTCAACCACTTATCGAGTTCCCTCGCATCGAACCGCTATTGCCGTTCGAGCTTGTGGGTGGATAGTTTGCCTTCCTGGGCCAGCTTATAGACGGTCGATCTCCCCATCTTCAGATATTGCGCCGCTTCAATGACCGTCAGCCTCTTGGTTTCCATCAATCGCACTTTCAAGCACGTCCACTTGCACATTGAGTAACATCGAATAAATTACTACAAGCGTATGCCTTTTTCAAGTCCTTATTTCTTTTTTTTCATTCCACCAAAGTGGCCCCCCTCCGACATTTCTAGACGGGTTCCGGCAGATATCACCGCAACAATGCTTTCCGCCTGATCCCGGGATTCACTCTGGGCACGGGCCGGCCGCTATCTCTCTGATGGTATCGCTTTGGTATCGCGGGATTTTTTACAAGGCGGGAAACAGGAATGTAACTTCAATATTTTCAATGGTCGGGGCGACTGGATTCGAACCAGCGACCACCTGAACCCCATTCAGGTACGCTACCAGACTGCGCTACGCCCCGACACCTTCTTCTTCACGTTTTTTATTTAACGTGCTTTCCTATTCTAATCAACCGCCGTGAAAAGGCTAGCCCTGTTTTCGCTGAAAAATCTCTCTGGGAAATTTCATCAAGGGACCTGGTTTTTTCACCTGTCGGTTGAGGAGGGGCTAGTCATGAGTTCCCCTCTTTCCTTTAATGCCTTTCGTCTTTTCAATACAATAGCAGCATGAGTTTTGCGAGATGGGGACCTCCCTAAGTCCGGGGAAGAGGCGTTAAAAGCCCCCCAATCATCGGCCAAGGAGAAAAAGACATGGAACTCGATCGGAGAGAATTTATCAGCGCGGCGGGACTGGGTCTGGCCGCCGCCGGCATGTTTGGATCCGCGGCGTTCGCGGCGGACGCGCCGAAAACGGTGAAGGTGGGAATATGTGATTGGAACCTGGGAGGCGCATGCAATCCGGATTTAATTCCCCGGGCCAAGGAAGCGCATCTGGACGGCATCCAGGTCAGCGTGGGCACCAATCCCGATAACATCCCCCTGCGCCATGCCGAGGTGCGGAATAAGTATATCGAGTTGGGCAAGCAATATGGGATCGAATTTCATTCCGTGGCGGCTGGGGGTATCTTGAATGAGATTCCCCTGGCATCGGAACCGCAGTCGGCGGTGTATGTGATCGACGCCGTAGAAGCGGCAGCCGCGTTGGGAGCCCAAAACATTCTGATCGCCTTTTTTGGGAACGGCGATCTCCGGCTGCGGGACGCCCGCGGCCGGTTCCGGAATATCAGCGACGGGCCGTTCAAGGAATACGAGTTGGATGCCCGGGGCGTGACCCGGGTGGTCGAGGTGCTGAAGCAAATCGTGCCGCGCGCCGAGTATCTGGGTGTGGCGCTGGGACTCGAGAACACCCTGACCGCCAAGCAAAACCTGGAGATCATCGAGCGGATCGGTTCGAGCCTGGTTCAGGTGTATTACGATGTCGGCAATTCCACCAGCAACGGCTACGACGTGCCCACCGAAATTCGACTGTTGGGCAAGGACCGGATTTGTGAAATTCACCTCAAGGACAACGGCAAGGATGTCCAGGTGCTGACTTCACCCAACGTCGAGGTGAAATGGGAGGAATCCGCCCAGGCGTGCAAGGAAATCGGCTACGACAAGTGGTATGTGCTCGAGGAGAGCGGCCGGGAAAAGCGGTTCATTGAAGACACGCAAGCCAATGTGGCGTTCGCCAAGAAATTGTTTTCTTGAGACGGACTCGTCTTCAATAGAACACGAAATAATAGGACTTGATCCGTTCCAAAAGTTCATCGGCCTCAGGAAGGTGGCCGGGGGAGTGGGGTTTTGACTCAAAACGGCCAGCAGAGGGGAGTCAAACCGATCACGGTTACACCCACGAGGATTCCTAGAGGGATGCCGATCTTCATGTAATCCGTAAAGTGATACCCCCCCGGCCCATAGACCATCAGGTTGGTCTGATACCCGATGGGCGTGGCGAAGCTGGCGGAGGCGGCCATCATGATCACCACGGCAAAGGGCATGAAATTCACGCCCAGGTCCCGCGCCGTGGACATCGCGATGGGAAACACCAGCACGGCGGCGGCGTTGTTGGTGATCAGTTCGGTGAACAGAATGGTCACCAGGTAGACCAACGCCAGACTGATCCAGGGACTGTTGCCGGCCAGCGAAATCAGCCCGTGACCCACCGTGTGAGCGAGTCCGGACTTCTCCAGCGCGTTGCCCAGCGCGAACGAGGCGGCGATGACCATCAGGACCTGCCAGTCCACGCTGCGGCGCGCGGTGGAGACTTTGCAACACTGGGTGATCAACATCAGCCCGGCGGCCAGCATCGCGGCCTTGAGCATGGAGAGCCAGCCGAAGGTGACGCATACCACCATGCCGGCCAGAATTCCCATGGCGATGAACGACCGCTCGTGCCGGAGGGGATGGGAATCCTCCACCCGGCTGATCAAGTAAAAATCCCGCGAGTTTTTCTGTTGTTCCAAAAACGAGGGATGGGCTTCGAGCAAGAGCGTATCCCCCGGCTGCAAGATGATGTCGCCGATCTTCTTGTGGATCCGCTTGCCATGACGGGCCACGGCAATGACTACCGCGTTGTATTGATTGCGAAACCGTCCGTCCCGGATGGTCCGCCCCACCAGGGCGCAACTGCTGGAGACCACGGTTTCGATCAGGCAGCGGTCCGGCCGGGGAGAATCCAGTTTGAAGACCTGGTTGGTTGCCGGTTTCAGACCCCGGATGCGCTGCAGATCCACCACCGATTCCACAATGCCGCAAAACACCAGCCGGTCGTTGATTTTCAGCCGTTCCTGAGGTGACACGGCGGGAAGGATCCGCCCCTCACGCTCGACCTCAATCAAAAACATGCCCGTCAGATTGCGCAGGCCGGCTTCTTCGATGCTTTTGCCGTCCAGTGGGCTGTCCGGCTCCACGATCATTTCCACGGTGTATTCGCGGGGATCAGACAAGGCGGTAAAAGCGGGCTCCCGGTTGGGGAGCCATTTCCGCCCGAACAGGAGAATGTAAAAGAATCCCAAGACCGCCACGGGCAATCCTACTCGGGTAATTTCGAACATATGCAATTCGGGAAATCCACTTTTCAACAATAAACCGTATACCACGAGGTTTGTGCTGGTGCCGATCAACGTGCACACGCCGCCCAGGATCGAAGCATAACTCAAGGGAATCAGCAACTGCGATACCGGCAACCGGTAGTTCTTCGCCCATTCTTTCACCGCGGGAATCAGCATGGCCACCACGGGCGTGTTGTTTAAAAAAGCGCTCATGGCGATAACGGGCGGCATCAAACGGGCTTGCGCCGCCAACGTCGACCGCGGGCGGCCCAGGCACTTTTCAACCAGCCAACCGATCCCCCCCGTTTCCCGCAAGCCCGCCACGACAACATACAATACACCCACGGTCACCATGCCCTCGTTGGCCAGTCCTCCCAAGGCCTCATCGGGTGTTAACACATTGAAAACCAGCAGCAGGGTGACTCCTCCCAGGAGAATCACATCCGGACCGGTCCGGGTGGAAATCAGCATCCCCATCTGAAACAAAATGATCCCTAACGTAAACCATGCTTCCCAGGTCATTCGCGCTCCCTAAGGCCGGATGGAGTAGGTTGATTGGAACGGCCGCCGATGGATCCCGTTTGAAAAAACCACCCCACGGAAAGATAAAACCATTCCACGGTGAGGCAAGCCTATCGGCCTTGGATGGAGATTCGCAGGGCTTGGAGTATCCCCATGACGGTGTCGTATTCGGCCGTGGTCAAGGCGAGGCGTTGGAGGAGAAACCGGAGCGTTTCCACTTGGTGTTCCCGCCGTCCGGATTTGAAAAATGAGGTGGAATTCAGAATCTCCACCGCGTTTTGCATAATCCGTTCAAGATCGCCCTGAGTGGCTGGAGTGTCCTTCCGCGAGAGGGATGAAAGGCTGGAGACTTCAGGAAGACGAGAGGCTTTTGAGAGTTCATACAGTACAACGGTCACAGCTTGAGCAAGATTCAGGCTGAGCGTTTCCGCCCGGGTGGGAATCCGGACGATATCGTGGCAGAGATGGCGCTCCGCGTTGGACAGGCCATAATCCTCGGGGCCGAACACCAGGGCGGTTTTCCGGGGAGTGAAATCCGCCTGGAGTTGACCGGCCCACCCGGGCAGATCCCACTGCGCGCGGGGAAAAACATACCCGCGCCGGGAGAAGCCGGCCACCCGGTGGCAATCCGCCAGGCATTCTTTTAGCGAAGGATAGATGCGGGCCTGTTCGATGAGTTCACCAGCCCCGCTGGCGGTTTTGCAGGCCGCGCCGCGTTCCTCCCACGAAAAACCTGGATCCACCAGGAGCAAATTGTCGAAACCAAATGCCTTCATGGACCGGGCTGCCGCGCCCACGTTCTCGGGAATCCGGGGCCGGACGAGGACGACATGGAAAAGGGACGGAGAGAGAACCATGTTTTTTTGATGAGGGAGCCAGAGAATTTCTTGTTTTTCTCGAGCATTTCGCCTCATTCTATCTGGATTTATGGATCCGATGGATGGTTCTAGATCAATGCCACGGGAGTGGATTTGTAAAACATAACGTCAGGAGAGGTGATGAGACGATATTCGATTTCCCGAAGAGTTCTATTGTATTGTAATAATAATGTGTCTATATCAATCCTTACGTAAGTATCCCGGCATTACATGGTCATATGGCTTAGCTTGGGATGCCGGAAAAAGCTTTGAATCTGCTGAGGCCGTTTTTGCATTGGGTACAGCCAGAAAACTACATGGCCTTTCCATTCCTCCAGGGTGGCGCACACGACCCGGGCGAGGCGTGATGCTTCAAATGGTTCCACTCCCATTCATCCGGATTCAACTCGGGGCTGTAGGGCGGCAGGAGAAACAACCGCAGCCGGCCGGGAGGGACTTCGCTCAGGCGGACCTGGAATTCCCGCCGGATCAAGTCGCGGATCAAGGGTAAGGTCCAGAGCGCGAAGGAGAAGTCGAGTTGCGTGGGATCGTAGTCCACGATGAGGCGGTAGAGTTTTTGCCGCTGCGGGCCGGTCAGTTTGGGCGGACGGCGGAGATGGGTTTGGAAGGCAGGCCGTCCAGACCGTGTTCGCGGTAGATCGCCAGCCAGACGTAAATGCTGGACCGGCGGAAGCCCAACGGCTGGATGACGGCTTCGGGGCTTTCGCCGGCTTCCACCCGTTGCACGGCGAGGAAGCGGAGTGCCTCGCGGGCCTGGCGATTCAGTTTGCGTCCGTTCCAGTTCTTCCATGCGCTTGCATTCTCCAAAAAAGGTTTTCTAGTGAATGTCAAGTAATTTATGAAAGTCTCAATATGTTGTAACCGGTTTATTTGATAGATGTTATACCTTGGCGTGACGCCGCCCCCGGGAGTCGAAGTACGGCTGGTGGCCTTGTCGTAGGTGTACAAGCGCGAGACGCTGTACAATCCCGCCGTTGTATGTTTCGGAGGTTTTCCGCCCACGCGTCCCTGCCCGCCCCCAGGATCGCCGTGCGCGACAGCGTGCCCGGGCCTTGCCCCATTCCGCCAACTCGGCTCCGCCGGCAAAGGTGGGTCCGAATTCGGTGTTTACCCGGACCCCAATCACCGGCTCCGGCTTGCGGCCCATCATTTCGCCCATGATCTGAAGTGCCCGGTCGAGTCCGCTCTCCAGCACGTGCTGGGTGGCGGTTGAGCCGCCCGGCCGGCGGATCCGCAGCTCCGAACCCATGACGCGCATCTGGTTCTCCAGATTTTCGAGATTCTTGAGGCCAACTTCGGCCCCCTTGCCGGGTGTCTCCAGGAGGGAGGCCTTGGCTTCAGTGTTGCTGTCGACGATGGCCGGGTTCGGCCCGATGACCACCGCCTTTCGCGGGTCGAAGCCGAAGAACACATACGTGGGCACCTGAGTCTTGTGGTTCTCATGGAGGCGGCCATGGATGCGTACCCGCCATTGGCCTATTTGGTTGTGTATGGGCACGCCGGCCGGGGCGGGAGCAATAAAATAGGTCTTGATCCAGTTGTGCCCCTTGCCATAAGGATTGCACATCGCCTTAAAACGTGCGCGTCACCCGGGAATCCGAGGACTGGTTCCAGGTCTTCACGGCCTCGTAGCACTCGTTCGTAGCCGGCTGACGCTCTCCTCCCACCCGATCCAGCGGTACTTGTGGCCGTGGTAGTCATCGGGGCGGGCATCAGGAGGACGTTGCGGTACTCCCCTGCCGGTGCGTATTCTTGGCGGTCCTGCTCGCCGAGGCGCAGCTGGCTCTCCCCGATGAAAATGGGGACGTTCCCTTTCTGGGCCAGATGCCATTTCTGCCGGCGGAGGGCGACATTCTCTTCCAGACGGCCGCATTCCAGGGCATCGGCCACCGCCAGGCGTTTTTTTCATTATATAAATATGCTAGATTTGATGACGGTTCCTTGCTTCGTTTTGCGATTGAATGATTGTGAGGAGGCATACGGATTGCCATAATGGCATAGTACATCGTATAATATATATACACTGAATAATATCATCTCCGCTGCTTGGCTCCTGGTGGAAGGGAGGGAGGAGGGGATTGTGTGATTAGCCGAGTGTGGGAAGGCAAACGTGGTTATCGAAGATGATAAAGAACCGATCCTCACCAGAGAAGAGTTCAATCCGATGACTGCCAGCAACGAAAAAACACTCGAAATCCGCTCAAAGAGTCGCGAGACTCAAAAAATTCCTACGGAGAAAGGCAAATCTGCGTTCCCGCCTCCCCGGACTCCCAAGAAAAGTGGTCTGAAAAGGGTTTCGGCATCTTCCCGAACCGTTTCTCCTCCCAAAAACCGGACCGAAACCACCACAAGACCTTTGCTCAAACAGGATAGTTCGAAGGCGGGTAGCGTTAAAAAACAATCCCACCCATTGCCTAAATCCGTCAAATCCCCGGTTGCCGTCCTAGCGGTTTCTCAAACGAAAACGAAAGAAAAACCGGCGCTTAAAGGTGGAACGAAATCACATCCCAAAACGGAAGCGAAACCGGCGGCCCAGATCCACGAAAGAAATCAAAAGAAACAAAAAAAATTGGAACTGGCCGTTTCCGCCCCGGTGAAAGAACGGACCCAATCCAAAAAACCCCCATCGGATAAGCCCCAAGGCAGATCGAGCCTCCAAACGGCAAAGAAGGGCAAAGCGCCGGTGAAACTTACGTCGACCAAGAAAAAAACCTCCCGCGCGCCGCTGGAATTCCCAACCACCCGGTGGGGAACGGACAGCATCATCAGTTTTGAGGCGACGGAACACTCCCCGCCCTTGGAATTGACCAGTATTGTCGGCGGATTTATTTTTCATGAAGGGAAATTGGTCTTGGCCAATATCCCTGGGCGGGGGTGGGAAATCGTCGGCGGCCGGATCGATATCGGCGAGTCGCCTGAGGATACCTTCCGGAGAGAGGCAATGAACCAAGTGGGGGTGACCCTTTCGCACATCAAAATGATCGGCGTCGTCCGGATCGAACACAGAGGTCCAGAACCGCCGAATTGTCCTTACCCTTATCCCATCGGCTATGGTGTTCAGTTTATCGGCATCGTGGACCGGATGCATCCCTTCAGTGGAAACGAAGACTCATTAGGCCGATCCCTGATCTCGCCCGAAGGATTCAAAGAGCATTACTACGATTGGAACGAGTATTACGAGGCTGTCTTCAACTACGCGTATTCCGTCTATCTCAAATGGCGTAAAAAATTGAAGTTATGAACTAGTTTCCCATTCGGCCCCCTGCCTGCCGCTGGTTTTCTCTTCCCGGCCCGTGCTTTCTTTGGAAAGAATGCCCTTTATTACGCGTTCTCGTCTCTTGGCGTGTGTTCCTCCCCTTATTCTATCCGCGCCTTTACTAGGAACCGCCATTCAACAGCCCAGGCGGGTGGCTTCAAGCGTGATTCAATGCTGGGTAAATCCCAGAATATTCCTGACCGTATGCCTTTCGTCCGAGAAATCCGTGTATTCCTCCACATAGGATTGCTCTATAGCTATTTAAGAATTTTGGGATATTTGATAGAATATCTTCATGAATCAGACTCATGAATCGCGCGTTGACGAAAAATGAGAAAAATGGAATGATAAATGGCTTGAATGGGTCAAGTTATCCCTCAGTCAGGATTTTGTCCCGTGTCAGGGAACGAGATTCCCGATACAGAAACGGAACGCGCATGTTGGCGGATCGATTCATAACAAAATAAAATACATACTTCAAAGAAAAAAAGCATATAATTTCTACAAATTATCGAGGTGACAGGTCAGTGGAAAGCAACCGAAGACAATTCTTGACATCCTGCGCGGCGGCCGGGTTGGGGATGAACCTGCCCGGGTGGTTTTCAAACGAGGCATTCGCGGCGGATCAACCGCAAATGAGTATCGCCCGGTATAAAGAATCGCCTACGGAGAAGGATGCGATCCAGGAAGAGGCGGAAAAACTGACCCGTGCGGCGATCGACGCCTTGGGTGGTATGGCCCGCTTCATCTCCAAGGGCGATGTGGTATGGGTGAAACCCAATATTGGATGGGACCGCCCGGCCGAACTGGCGGCCAATACCAATCCGGACGTGGTCGCCACGTTGGTCAAAATGTGTTACGAAGCCGGGGCCAAGCAGGTGCATGTCAGTGACAACACCTGCAACGACCAAAAACGGACTTTTGTCCGCAGCGGCATCCAAAAGGCGGCGGAAGAAGCCGGCGCGCGGGTGTATTTTCTTGATCCCCGCAAATATAAAAAAATGGCGATCAACGGCAAGACCATCAAGGAGTGGGAAATTTACGCCGATATGGTCGAAGCGGACAAACTGATTAATGTGCCCATCGTCAAGCATCATGGCTTGTGTGAGGTCACATTGAGCATGAAAAATCTCATGGGGGTTATCGGGGGCGCCCGGAACCGGTATCACCAGGACATCGATAATTCTTTACCCGATTTGGCAGCCTTTGTTAAACCGGACCTGGTGGTTCTCGATGCCATCCGCGTCTTGACCCGCAACGGCCCGGTGGGAGGCAATCCTTCCGATGTCGCCCGCAAGGACCTGGTCGCGGCGGGCACCGACCAAGTGGCCCTGGACGCCTTCGGAGCCACCTTACTGGGTCATAAGCCCGAAGACATCGGCCACATCAAGGAAGCCGCCGTCCGTGGTTTGGGTACGCTGGATTACGCGTCGCTGTCTCCGAAAGAACTTACTGTTTAAGCATCATGGCGAAAGCAAAGAACAAAACCAGCTGGATCGTTTGGATCCGGTACGGCGTTCAGACTTTTTTTCTCTTACTGTTCTTCTATCTATTCCTGGAGACGGTGTACCACCCGTTCAATGAAGTGGGCGGGTGGACGACTTTCTTTTTCGACATCGATCCGCTGGTCTTGTTGAATACCTGGCTGGCTACGCACGCGGTCCCGGCGATTTTGGGACTCTCCCTGATTACCTTGGCCGTCACGGTCGTGTTCGGGCGCTGGTTTTGCGGCTGGATCTGCCCGTTCGGTACGTTTAATAACCTGTTGGCGTCTCTGCGGTCCCGGCGGCGGAAAATCCGCATCGATCAGGGCCGTTATCATCCGGGGCAGAAAGTCAAATATTATCTGCTGACCAGTCTGATCGTGGCAGGCATTCTGGGAGTCAACGCCATCGGGTATTTCGATCCCTTCTCGTTTTTCTACCGCTCCTTGGCAACGGCGATATATCCCGCGGTGAACTGGGGGCTGCAAACCTGGTTCACGTGGATCTATAACACCGATCCCGGCGTGGGGCCGCTCCGGGTGACCATGGTTACGGAACCGGTGTACGAGGTGCTCCGGACTTATTTCTTGGCCTTGGAGCAGCCGGTGTACCTGGGAAGCCTGCTGATAGGGCTGCTATTCATCGGCATCGTGGGTTTGAATTTTTACCGTCCGCGGTTCTGGTGCCGGTACCTCTGCCCGCTGGGTGCCTTGCTGGGCGTAGCCGGGAAAAATCCCATCGTACGCCTGACGAAGGACCAGGAACTGTGCAACGACTGCCAGTTATGCCTCGTGGATTGTCAAGGTGCGGCCGAACCGCAGTCCTTGCACGGCTGGAAACCCTCGGAATGCTTTTATTGCTGGAATTGCCGCGACGCGTGCGGCAGCCAGGCGCTTGAGTTCACTATCGCCATGCCCAACCGGGAGGATCCATCATGAACGCCTTCAAACGTTGGATCGTCAACTACTGGCGGCCTCCCAAGGAAGAACGCATCGATCTGAGCAAGCGGACACTCTTCACAGCGGGCTTGGGCGGATTGCTGGGCGTGCTCCTGTTCCGCAGCACCCCTCAAGCCACCGGGCAACGCTACAATCCCGCCCTGATCCGTCCGCCCGGATCGATTGAGGAAAAAGAATTTCTGGCGAAATGCATCAAGTGCGGGGAGTGTATGAAAGTCTGCCCCACCAATTCCATCCAGCCGGCGTTTCTGGAAGCGGGATTGGAAGGGATGTGGACTCCGGTGTTAAAAATGAAAATCGGGTATTGCGAGTTCGAATGCACTCTCTGCGGGCAAGTCTGCCCCACGGATGCCATCCGCGAGTTAGAACTGGAAGAGAAGAAGAAACTTAAAATCGGCCAGGCTTTCTTCGACACCAACCGTTGCTTGCCGTATGCCTTCGCCCGGTCCTGTATTGTCTGCGAAGAACATTGCCCCACCTCGCCCAAAGCGATTTGGACTGAAAACGTTGAAGTTCGCAACTCGGCTGGGGAAATGGTTATTCTCAAAAAACCCCATGTGGATCCCGTCCGCTGCATTGGGTGCGGTATCTGTGAAGAAGTGTGCCCGTTGAAGGATCAGTCAGGGATTTACGTCACCAGCGCGGGCGAGGCCCGTAATCCCGACAATCAGTTCTTGTTAACCATTTCGGCGGATCCCTATGGCGGCGGAGGGACGGCTCCCTCCACGGAAGGGACCGATCCTTATGGCGGTGGAAGCAGTCCTTATTGATGCTTCTCTCAGGGGATTGTTTCAAAGGGCAGGAAAGCCAAAATCCTGTTCCCGGATGGACATTCAAGTCAATCATAGCGGGACGGGGAGGAATCGCTTCAAGGCCATCCGATGTTCTCCGGTGGTAGAAACGGTTTCAACGGGCATTCCTCGCAACAGGGAGTTTTACGGCAATATTGATTACCCACCGCCACCAACTGGGCGTGAAAATCGTTGTACAACTCCACATCCGGCCGGATCCGGTCCTGAAAGAATTCCCGGAGGCTCTCGTAATCGATGTCTTCCGGCACCCAGCCATGCCGGGTGGCCACCCGGTAGGTATACAAATCCACCACAAAGGTCAGATGGCCGCCGGCGTAAAGCAAAATTGAATCAGCGGTCTCCGGACCGATCCCTTTCACCTGAAGCAATTTTTCCCTCAGAACGCGGGTATCTTCCCGGAACATGCGGGTGAGGTTTCCCCGGTATTCGCGCTGCAGAAACGCCAGGAACGCCTTGATCTTGAGAGCCTTCTGATTGTAATACCCCGATGGGCGGATCAATTCGGCCAGCTGTTCGCGGGGAATGGTCCGCAGGCCCTTGATGGAGAGGACCCCTGCTTCTTTCAGCCGCCCGATGGCTTTTTCCACATTTTTCCAGGCCGTGTTTTGCGTCAGGATGGCCCCCACGATGACTTCGAGCGGTGTGTCACCCGGCCACCAGTTCCGGTGCCGGAAATGATTCAACAACGCGTGGTATATTTCATGCAAATCGACCGAAGGCATTTATTTCCGCTGAGTTTCTCCCATGTTTTGCGGTAAGGAATTCCATTTCTCCTGGTTCCGGAAAGGATTATTATCCATGCGCCCGGGGTAGAATTTAATCCCTGTCTCTTAAAGGGCAGGTGTGAAACCGATCTGCGGATCTTATAACTACGGCTGTTTTCACCCCGCTTCTGACCCTCCCTTAAACTCCGCGGCTTGCCGGCCAACAGGGATCGTCCGCGGAAACGGCGGCATCCCGCAGATCGGGCCATGGCAGCATGAGAACCGCTCCAACCCCATGGATAATGTTGGAACGGGACCCATCGTTTCCTGTGTTTCCAGTCAGGAAAAAACTTATTACAAAATCATATTTACCCGAATGATTGAATGATATAGATTGAATCGGCGGCCGGTCTTACACGGGTCGCATCGAATCTGGAGAAAAGGAATCGAACCGATGCCTGGAAAACCGTGTGTGTTTCCACGATTTCATCCGTTTTTATTTCTTCTAGGATACCTGAGTGTCTTGGCGGCTTCCGCCTGGCCGCAGGAGTTCCTTCCTTACGATCAGGACATTCCCCAGACCCTGCCGGCGGGTGATTCCACAACGCGATTCTCCCTGGTTGGCGGCGGAGGGAATTTTCTGGAAGCCGTCCTCGATCTTCCCGGCCGGGCGTTTCCCTTGACGCTTTCCTTATTCGGACGGGAGGGGCAATTGATCGAGAGCAACGCAGGATTGAATTATCCTCATTTCACCGGGGCGTACCTATTCGTGGAATTGCCGTACGGCGGCGATTATGTACTCCAGGTCACTGCCCAGGGCGTGCCCAATCCGGTCGACTATACGTTGCGTCTGCGGCAATTGGGAGGAGACGAACCGGACCGGCTGCTCCGGATCGAACAGGCCGTTGAAGGGGTCATTGGCCCGGCGGGAGATTTCGATGCTTTTGCCATTACCTTGCGGGCGGGGAATCCGGTGGCCATCGTGGTGGCCACTCCCCTGAGTATTTTGGATTCGTTTGTGGGCGTATTCACCCCGGAGGGGGAGTTGCTGGATTGGAACGATAATTTTTTCGGGACCGGATCCGTGCTTTTATTCTACCCCGAAACCACAGGGGAACACTGGGTGGTGGTCTATGGAGAACAATCCGACTCCATTGGACCTTATACCTTGATTGTCCATGCGCCTCCCCTCCTTTTGCCTCCCTATACTGCGGTGGATGAACTCACGATACCCGGGGATGTATATCTTTATCAGTTGCAGCTGAAAGAAACCCAGGTCTATGACTTTTCGGCAGTCGGGGTGGATGGTTTCCTGCCTTTGGCCGCGCTGACGGATCCCTACATGAACGTTATCGCGTCGGCTGTGTCGGACGCCACGGCGCCCATGGCGTTGATCCATGGATTTACCCCTCTTCAGGACGAAGTCTTGTACTTGTTCGTCATGGGGATGGATACCATTTCGACGGGATTTTTCGGCTTGGACATCACCCTGGTGGAGGATGAGGAAGACGGTATCGGATTAACGCATGGCAGTATTTTCAGCGGAGTGACCGGTCCCGTGGGAGATGTGGATGAATACCGTTTCACCGCCGAGGCCGGCAAGCGGTACTCGATTCTGGTTACCCCGATACAGCACTATTTGGATCCGGCCGTCCGGGTTCTCGACAGCCAAGGAAACGAGATATTCTTCAGCGATGATTCGGCCGACGGCGTGTTTTCTTTGCTCAGTGGAATTGAACCGCCCGGACCGGGTGAGTACCGGATTCAGGTTTTGGCATCACCCCGCCAACCGGTCAAGCAGCGGCTTACCGGCGTGTATGTAATCCAACTGGCGGAAGGGACCCCCTTCGACCGGGGCGCGCCCCGCGTGTTTGAACCGGCTATTCAGGTTACCCCCCTCTCCAATGGAGCGCATATTCTGATCCCCACGCCGGCGATCGCGGATGATACCTATCCCCTGTCCGCGACCTTGGCCTTCGACCGCGAAGCGAAGAGTGTGGTCTTCGAAGTGTTGAAAAACCAGCCGGTGGAATTGGCGGTCGAATCCCTGCCGGATGAAATCTTCTTCTTGACGCTCGCTGACGCGGCCGAGTCCCGCAATACCTCCCAACCGGTAACACTGCCCGCCCCCCGGATTATCAGCACGTTGGGAGGCTATCCGTTGGGATTGGCCGTGGATACCGGCAACAACCTGTACGTAACCGATTCGCTGGCCGGGACCGTGGTCAAGGTCCCGGTGCAGGGAGCGACCCAAACCATCCTGCAGGGAGAACCAGCCAAGGGGGGATCGCTGGGGCCGAACGCCCTGGCGTTCGACACGTCGGGGACTTTGTATTTATCCAACGCGGCTTCGTATTCCATCCTGACCGTGTCACCCAACGGGGCCACGCGAACCGTGACCACCGATGTGAACTACCCAGTGGCGATGATTTTCGACCAGGACAATGTGTTGTACGTGGCGCAAATCGGCTCCGACACGGTGGACCGTTTTTACCCGGACGGCCGGAAGGAAACCTGGGTAACCGGCATCCGGAATCCCTCCGGCTTGGCGTTTTCACCCCGGGGCGAGCTGTATGTCTGCAATTCGGACCGGGGGAACAGCGGGATCTACCGGATCCGGGCCGATGGAACGCCGGAAGTCTTCGTGGAGCCGTTCGCCGAGGCTCTCGAGGGAATGGCCTTCGACCGGGAGGGCTATCTCTACGTGGCGGATGGGTACCTGGGGGTTATTTACCGGATTAGCCCGGCGGGGGAACGGATTGTCTTCACCCGGGGGCTGTCAGGGCCGGTAGATTTGGCATTCGGGACTGGCGAATATGCCAAGATGCTCTTCGCGACGAATCAGGGGATCGAATATTATGGATATTACCGCCAGCAAGTGATCGCCATTCCCACCGGCCGCGCGGGAATCCCCAAGCCGTTTGTCCCCACCGGAATCGGAGATTGGATGCTGATGAATTAAGCGCCGGCTTACCGGTGGCGCAGTCCTTCCTTGACGAGTTCCGTGACCTCCGCTTCTTCCCCCAACAGGCTGACTGCTTGGGCGATGGCGTTTTGCGCTTCCTGCGGCTTGCATCCGAGGGCGAGTAACGCCTCAATGGCCTCCCGCACCCGCTCGTTGGTAGCCGCGGCCATGGGAGAGCGCCGCGCTCCGGGCATGACAGGCGTAAGCAGCAGGGGATGCGATAGTTGCCTCAAATCGAATAGGAACCGTTCCGCCCGCTTTTTGCCGATGCCTGGCACCTGACAGAACAAGGCCGTGTTGCCGGTTTGCACCGCTTCCACGATGCGGGAGACCGGCAAGGACGAGAGGACATCCATGGCTAGTTTCGCCCCCACGCCGCTGATGCTTTGCAGGAGTTTGAACATATCCCGTTCTTCTTCCGTGGCGAATCCATAAAGGCTCAGATCGTCCTCGCGCACCAAAAGTATGGTTTGCAGAGTGACCGGCTCGCCCTCGCGGGGAAGTTCGCGGTATGTGGAAATGGGAATCGTAACTTTAAAACCCACTCCGCCGACGTTAACCACCGCCAGGTTTTCCCGTTTGAGCGCCAATTGTCCAGTGAGAAAAGAGATCATGGATTCCGCCGCGCGATACGTGATGGATGGCTGATCAAATGGAGATTTATAGCACGCCGGGATGTGCCAGGCTATGTTCGCGCAGAATCCGGGGATCTGGTTATGGCCGGTTTTCCATCCAGGAGGCGGCCGGTTTGGAATGCAGGTAGGTCAAGGCGGCAGCCAGCGCGTCGGCGGCGTGATCCGGCCGGGGAATCTCAGGCAGGCCTAAGAGAATCTGGACCATTTTCTGGACTTGTTCCTTGGTGGCCCGGCCGCGCCCCACGATGGCGGATTTGATTTCAGTAGGGTTGTATTCCGACATGGGCAGTCCCGCCTGCGCGCCGGCGACGATCGCCGCGCCCCGGGCTTGGCCCAACACCAGCGCGATGGAGACGTTTTTACAATAGAGGAGTTTCTCGAAGACCAGCCGGTCCGGGTGGTGGAGGGCGATGATCTGCTGGATGCCCTCATAGATCAGATTGAGGCGTTCACTGAAGACCTGCTTGGTGGAAGTATGAATGACCCCATAATCGATTAACCGGCCCTGTCGGTTAACCCCTTCAATCACTCCATACCCCAACGCCTGGAGTCCCGGATCAATGCCGAGGATCCGGATCGGAGATTCTGCCGGAGAAAGAGTGGGGACGCGCATGGGACTGATTTTCAGTGCAAACATTCCGGAACATAATCCCGGAACAGGGGTATGACACCTCAAACAAGAGAATCACTTGCCGCCGGCTCTTTTTGGGAGAAGGGCTCGAATATCCGGCCGGTGGAGTCTCGCGCCGGAGACAATGGATTCAGGAAACATTGGAATGTAAAGTGCTTTCCTGTCTTAACTCGCTTCCAACACTTCGTCGGGGATGTCGGCGTTCGAATATACGTTTTGGACGTCGTCGTGGTCTTCCAACGCTTCCAAAAGTTTGATCATGCTGACCGCCGATTTTCCTTCCAACGATACGGTGTTTTGGGGATCGCGGGTCAATTCGGCCTTCGTGACGGTGAATCCCCGTTCCTCTAAGGCTTGTTTGACCGTATAGAGATCTTCCTTGGCGGTATAGATATAGCAAACGCCCTCGTCGAATTCCACATCGAGGGCGCCGGCGTCGATGGCGGCTTCCATGACCGTGTCCTCGCTCAGATTTTCACCTTCCAGGGTGATCATCCCCCGGCGTTGGAAAATCCAGGCCACGCAGCCCGATTCGCCCAGATTGCCTCCCCATTTGGAAAAGAGGTGGCGGAGTTCGGAAGTCGTCCGGTTCTTGTTATCGGAAAGGACTTCGACGAAAATCGCCGTACCTCCGGGGCCGTAGGCCTCGTACGTCACTTCCTCGTACGTGACCCCCGGGAGTTCCCCCGTGCCTTTTTTGATGGCTTTTTCCATGGTGTCCTTGGGCATGTTGGCGCTGCGGGCATTATCAATGGCCGTCCGCAAACGGGGATTGGCACTGGGATCGCCGCCGCCCATGCGCGCGGCCACAGTCAACTCCTTGATGATCTTGGTAAAGATCTTTCCCCGTTGCGCATCCAACTTCGCTTTTTTGTGTTTTATCGTACTCCACTTGGAATGGCCGGACATGGTCGTTGATCCTGCTTTTGGGTAAGAGAGTGTGAAGAATGGGCCGTTGCCCCACGAATTGTGGAGGAGTAGTATATCACGACGGATGCAGTTTACAACCAGATGGCTTCTGATCCTAGAGCGAATCCCGCATGGTGATATCCTTTTGATCCTGGAGAGGAAAACAGGGGGGCGGTTGTTTTTCCATGACCTCGGCGCGAACATCCATCGCTTTGTTGATGACAGTCTTGGGGATCTACATTCTGAGTTCGCCCGCCCATTTTCTCACGACTCCCGATGAAGAACTCAACCTGCGGACCACGCTCTCGCTGGTCCAGGGCCATGGCGCGGCGGTGCCTTCGCTGGGTGGATTTGCCACCAAGACGGGACGGGACGGACGGGAATACGCGCAATACGGCTTGGGCCTGCCTCTGGCCGCCACTCCTTGGTGCGCGCTGGGATTGTGGATCGATCCCAGCGGAGACCACTCTTTGAACCAATTGGGACGTTTTTTCGATCCAGAACGGGAAACCCAGCCGGCCGGAACCGAATTTTTACGCGGGTGGATGACGGTTTTCTCCATGATCATCACGGCTTTAACCGTGGTGATCTGCCACCGGATCTTTTTGCGGATCGGCCTCTCGCCGTCCAAGGCCGTGGTGATGGCTTTGCTTCTGGCTGGGTGCACGTACGCCTTTCCCCATGGCCGGACTTTTTTCACCGAACCCCTGGCGGCTTTTTGCCTCGTGGCGGCCGTCGCGCTTGTAGTGGCTGCGCGGAACGCGAATGCCTCGGGTGTTTTCTGGAGAATCCTGGCCGCGGGCGCGTTTTGGGGGTATGCCGTCCTCACCCGGCTGGATTCGCTGGTAACCTTGCCCGCCGCGGCGTGGTTTTTGTTTGTGGACCGGGACGCCGGCCGGTGGCGGATCGGGATTCACCCGCTTCGCCTTGCGGCTTTTTTTCTTCCCTGGGCGGTGATATTCGGCATCGTCTTGTTGTACAACTACTACCGGTTTGGTTCGTTGGTTTCCACAGGCTACGAGGACCAGGCGGAAAAAATCCGGTTTCTCACGCCCCTCCTGGTGGGATTGCACGGTTTTTTCTTCACCCCAGGACGCAGCCTGTTTCTGTATTCACCTCCCTTGCTGTTCGCCGTTCCGGGAATCGGGATATTGTGGAAACAAGACCGGTGGCTGGCGGGCGGGCTGCTCCTGGTGATTGCCGGCTACTTGGGCGTGATGTCGAAATGGCAGAACTGGGCGGGGGGATACGACTGGGGGCCGAG
>ERZ795046.1899-NODE-1899-length-19507-cov-4.138135_pt1 | contig 19507 bp, 25 predicted proteins | sample MGYA00375130_ERZ795046 | MGnify/ENA primary metagenome ERZ795046 (study PRJEB30175, sample SAMN05720202) | activated sludge metagenome | isolation source: anaerobic digester from wastewater treatment plant | place: Japan | collected 2015-05-15 ...
TTGGTAAGACTTTGAAAAAAGGTGATGTGTTATTGGGATACACAAAACTTACGCAAGAAGTTAGTTCATATATGTACTTAAGAACCGATGGTGGTATTGTTTCTAGTATAGAAGTTTATTCAAATCTTAAAGAGAACAGAATACCAAAACTGTTAATACCTGCTTATGAAAATTTTAAAAAAGAATACATAACAATAAATGGTTCTTATCCGTCGGGTAAATTCAAATATAGAAATACAGAAAGTCCATTCAAAGGTATATTAGTTAGATTTAAAGTAAATCAATTTTTCGAACTTAAAAAAGGTGATAAGCTTAATAACAGACATTTTAATAAGGGTGTTGTTGCAATTATAGAAAAGAAAGAAAACATGCCAGTTACTCCTTGGGGAGAAAGTGTGCAAATGGTTTACAATCCGTTGGCTATAGTTAATCGTATGATTTCTGGACAATTATTAGAGATGCATACTGGACTTATTTCTAAAAAACTTGCTGAACTTATGATAAAACAAAGAAAAAGTGAATTTCTAAAAACTTTAAGAGCTGTTATGAAACTGCTTGACGGAACAGAAAATCATGAATATTCAAAATCACTTATAGACGGACTTATTAAGATGTCAGATGCTCAATATAAAAAAGTAGTAAAGCAAATACAGAACGAAGGATTTTTTCCTTTGATTTTTCCACCGTTTAAATCTCCAAAAAGAGAAGATATTCTGGATGCTTTGAACTTACTTGGACTTAAACCAAGATACAAATTATATCTACCTGAATACGATACTACTACAGATCCTGTTGCAGTTGGTTATGTGTATGTTATGAAATTAGAACACATGAGCGAAAAAAAGTTACATGCCAGAGGTGTTGGAACATATACAAGCAAGACTTTAGCACCAGTTGGTGGTAAGAAGAGAGGAGGTGGACAACAATTTGGAGAATATGATTTGTACTCTATGTTGAGTTGGGGTTCAAAATACATAGTTGATGAAGTCCAAGGACCATTATCATCTGATCATGTGACTAAAAACGAAATGATATCAGAGATTGTGAAAAAGGGTGATGCTGATTTTAGGCCAGCAAGAACAAATCCAGTAAAAGAATTTTATCAAACTCTTTTAAAAGCAATACATATTGAAAGTGAATAATAAAAGGAGAACCAATAGAATGGAAGACAATATTGAAGAATTAGAAGTCAATGATTCTTTAGAGTCATATTATGATATAGAAGAATCACCAGAATATCCAATAGAAGATTGGAATGCAACACTATTGTATTTTGCAGACAGAGCACAATTTTTAAAACTGTTGACAAGCAAGGATACTGGTGAATACACTATTAATTACTATTTGGATGTGTTATCAGATTCAGATGAAACGTTTTGGACTTTTGTTTTAACGAAACTAGTTAGTTATTATCATCTTACACCACTTGAAACAACATTATTATCTATGGATAAAGATATAGAATTCATAGAAGAAACAAAGAAATTAGTATTTGATATTAAAGTTGTTCTTAAAGAATTAGTTCAAACTGGTGTTGTTTCAGAAATTACAGGTTTAGAAGAAATGCAAAGAATAACAGAAGAGAATTTCAAATCAAAATATTCTATTGATGCTATCAAATATATGTCGCTGAAAAATTATCATAAATTTTTGAAAAAGGCACTTAGATATAAAGCATCATGAATATAACAAAGTTTTTTGTGGACAATAAACAAACAGATAAACAAACTGAACTAAATGGAGCAATCTATGAAAACAGAATATCTAAACAAAGGTGGTTATGTTTTATGTAAAATGCGTTTTCTGAATAACTATGATTATGAATCTTGGGGTTATCCAAAGTATGCCAATGAAAATGATGTTGGATTTGATATCAGATGCGCATCTTCAGAACCAATAGTTATTGAAAGATTCGAAACTGTAATTATTCCAACTGGTTTTTGTGTTGAATTGCCACCTGGGTTTCAATTGGAAATAAGAACTAGATCTGGCTTAGCTTTTAAGCATGGTCTAATTGTGTTAAATTCACCAGGAACTGTCGATCCTAGTTACAGAGGTGAAGTTAAGGTTATTCTGTTTAATGTTGGTAAAGATAAAGTTACTATAAATAGAGGAGATAGAATTGCACAAGGTGTTGTAATGTCATATTACACATGTATATTCGAAAAGACTTCATCATTATCAAAAACATCCAGAAATGAGGGTGGATTTGGTTCAACAAAAATTAAGTAAGGAGTGATAAACATATGTTAAATGAGGATATAATTGATAAAATTGAACTTAGAAAAGATTATGTACTTTTAGAGCTTGAAAGATATGGTGGTATAGAAGAACATGCTGGTGGTATCTATTCTATTACTACTAAGAGATTCAAAGAAATTGCAAAAGTATTAAAAGTGGGTAAAGGTAGATATACAAGAAAAGGAAACTTTATAAAAACAGAACTTAAACCAGGAGATAAAGTTTATCTTGCTAATCCTGCGAAATGCGAATTTGTTTGCAAAAAAGGTGATAAGTTAATAGGTATCTGTCCAGAAGGTCTGATAGATGCAGTTGTTGTAGAGGACTGAAATTTTTGTAATTAACAAAAAAAAGAAAGGTGATTTTTAAATGGGTTTACTATCAAAATTAAAATCATTCTTTAGTTCGTCGGATGTATTGACTATACTCTCTAAGAAGCTAAGGAGTATTTTTAACAAAACAAAAGACGAAATTATTGAAGAAGTAAAAAACGAACTGATAAATCCTGATTACTACAAACTAGACAATGGTTTGGAGGTAATAGATATAATCGAGTCTTGGGGCTTAGATTATAAACTAGGTAATGTTCTGAAGTACTTGCTTAGATGTGTTAGAAAAGGTAATATGTTAGAAGATCTGAAGAAAGCTATGTGGTATCTACAAAGATACATCGAAAAAAATGAAGTTGTTAAAACAAAAAAATCAAAAATATCAACTGAACTAAAAGTAATTGAAGTTACGCTTTCGAATGTACCAATTATATTAGAGATTATACAAAACATTTATATTGGAAATTATGTTAGGGCTCTTGAATTATTAGCAAAACTAATTGAAAGTTTGCTGTTAGCAGAAAAAGATAAAAGTAATGAGTGGAGCAATATGAATGACGTTCAAAAATTGGCTTACCTCAGTCAAATATTTAGAGAAAATAAAGAATTGGTTTAACAATAAAATTAATGAAAGGAGATCCAAAATGATTACAGTAATTGTTGGTGCCAATCGTTTTTCTGGTGTATTAAAATCTTACGAACGCGAAGGCGATGATTTATTGATTAATTTTGAGCTGTCTAAGTATGAAAAAATAAGTTTAATTTTACCAAAGTTTCCCGAAACGATGTTTAAAATCATGTCTGTAAGTACTATAGATAAAATTAGAGATTGCACTATAGATATGAATAAGGGTGTAATCAAATTTGGTAAGAACGTTATTTATGAAGCGACGCCATCTGATATTAAAAACGATATTAAAAAACTCAAAGAAAGTGCTCAAAAAGTAGAAGGTAAGATTACTAAGGGATAGAAAAAATGAATTCTAAAACCATAGCGCATGGTATTAAAGGATTAACTCAATCAATACTTCATATTGGTTTAGTTAGTGAAGAAATTCAAGAGTATAGAATGAGTGTTTGTAATAAATGCAAATACTTAGATAATTCTGGAAGATTTAAAAGATGTACAGCATGTGGATGTTTTGTTTCACCTAAAACAAAACTCGAAAAAGAAAAATGTCCGAAGGGCTTCTGGTGAGCTAAAAATGTATGTAGTTAGCAATAGAACAAAAGAAATCATCTATGATGAATATTGTTTGCATGGCACTATAAGATACATAGCAACTGTATTAAATAGCTATATTTTAGATGATTTAAAAAGGAACGAAGAAGTTGTTCTTGTTCCTGTTTTATTTGGTGCTATAACTTTATTCTATGAAATATACAGTAACTTACTAAGTTATAATCATGAACTCAGCAAAGTTTTGAATATTGAACTAGTTAGAATTTCGTCGTACGAAGATAGCAAAACTCCAGTTAAAGAACCAGTGATTTTCTATTTTAAAGATCCTCAGATTGTTTTTAAGAACAAGAGTGTATACATAATTGATGATTTAGTAGATACAGGTAAAACATTACTTGCTTTAAAGAACGACTTAGAAAAGTACTGCAGAAAAATTAGAACATGTGTAGTAATAAATAAGAAAGATTGTCATATTGAACAGTTTGATCCTGATATTGCAGGTTTAACCTATTGCGGAAAAGATTTTCTTGATTTTATACATTAACTATATACATAAATTTATGTAAAGGGCGAAGTGTAGCCTTTTTTATTTTTTAACAAAACAAAAAAAATGAAAGGAGTTTAATATGCTAGAAAAATTACAGAACAAAATTATTAACACGATGTTTTACAAGCCCACACTGTCGTGTTTGGGTTTGGCAGTAAGTGTTATGAAAGGCACTTTGCAAATTTTTATTGCGAAATCGTTAAATAAAGTAACTAGTTTTGCGAAACCGGGTGAGAGAAGATATGATCACGAGCATTCATTTGTTTTTAGCTTGAATTCAAATGAGTGCTATATATTAGACAAAATCTTCGATGAACTAATAGCTGGTACTAGACCAAGCTATGAGTTCTTGCACCAAACTCGTAAACTTGTTGTAAAGCATGCAGTCGGTAATAAAAGTGGATTAGAGACATTGATAATTGCCATTGCAGATACTGAAAGAAAAGAAACAGCCTCATATATTTTCACCGTTGAAAATGGTGAACTTGAAATATTTAGAGGCTTTCTGAAAAGAATGTATGATACATTTCCTTTTGTGTGCGCTACAATAACAGGTATGATCAAAGCTTCAAAGTCTAGAGATCGCCAAGAATTACCTTATTACAACAATAACAACAATAGCAATACTACTGCTATTGATGATATTTTTGATGAAACATCAATAATGGTTACAAATAATGACCTTGAGGATCTTAGCAATCTTTGATGATTTTAAAAAAAGAGCTATAATAAACATACAGTTGTTATAGCTCTTTTTACACTTCTATTACATACAAAATTTTTATTAGAAAGGAGCATCTGTGAAATACGATTCAAAATCGATAATTCAGATGTCAGAATTAGATCATTTGAGAAACTATCCAGGTATGTATGTTGGTGATACGGAAACACCAACGAGATTATTAGAGGAAGTGCTAGATAATACATTAGACGAAACTCAATCTGGATGGGGAGATACAATAGGTATCTTTATAGATACAAAAAATAAAACATTTAGAATATTAGATAATGGCAGAGGTTTTCCTTTTAATAAGGATCTTCCTTTAGAAAAAGATCCACCTATCTTAGCTTTAACTAAGATGTTCACCTCTGCTAAATTTAACAAAGGTAAAGAAGATAGTTCATATCATTTGGCTGCTGGCTTGCATGGTATAGGACTGGTAGCATGTTATGCTTTATCTGAATGGATAACTGTAGATATATATAGAGATGGCATGCATGCTAAATATTATCTTGATAAACATGGCAAAATAGAAAGAGAGTTTGTCGAATATGATGTTAATACAAAAGTCCCATATTCAACAAGAATAGAACTAAAACCAGATAAAAAATATTTCTCATCTTTAGACATTAATTTAGATACTGTCAAACAAAGATTGGATATCGCATCTGTAAACTATCCCAATTTAAAAATCATACTCAAAGTGGATAATAAAACTGAAGTAGTAAGTAATATAACAATTGATGATTTAGTTAAAAAATATCTATCTAGCAATGATAATATAGCTTGGTATGATTTCAACTATGAAAATAAGAAAAAAGAATATTTTAACGTAAGATTTGCTTGGGATAGAAGTGTTTTGGCTACAAAAGTGTTTACTTCTGTTAACTTATGCAAAGTTGATGAAGGTGCACATATTAATAAAGTAATAAATGTTTTGAAAAAAGTCTTATATGATTATAACGGAACAGTTTCTAAAAATACGAATGTTAAATACAATTTTCTGCAAAGTGATATATTAGTAGGACTCAAGTTATACATAAACTTGAGAGTAATAAAAGCATCATATGCAGAACAGATTAAAAAGAGACTATCTAGTCAATCAGATATATTTGTGTTAGATAGTTTCGAAACAATGCTAACTAAATATTTTAAAGAACATCAAGAAGAATTATATAACATACTTGATGAAATACAATCATATAGAAATTTACAAAATACCAAAAGTTTAGGTAAAGCTGTGAACTTAAATAAGAGAGGTTCGCATACTTATACTAAACTAAGAGATTGCATAGAAGATAATGGTGAACTAATTATATGTGAAGGTGATAGTGCTGGTGGTGGTTTGATTAAAGTTAGAGATCCTAAGAAACATGCTATACTACCACTAAGAGGTGTTGTACCCAATGCATTGGTTAAAACTAACATACATGAAAACAAAGAATTAAGGGATATCATAACAGCTTGTGGTTGCGGTACAGATGAACATTGCAATGCAAATAAACTCAGATACGACAAGATAATTATTGCTTGTGACGCAGACCCAGCTGGACATTGGATTACAGCATTGTTAATTACTTTCTTTGCATATAAAATGTCAAACTTGGTCAAAAATGGTAAAGTTTTCGTTTGTCAAACTCCACTTTTTGGATATAAAGAAAAAGGAGAGTTTGTTCCTCTTTGGACAGAAGAGGATCTGAAAACAGCAAGAGATGAAAAAAGAAAAATAATGAGATTCAAAGGTCTTGGTGAGTTTGACAGTCAAGATTTAAAAGTTTTTACTATAGGTGACAAAAGAAAGCTAATACCTGTAGATTGGCCAGCTGATCCTCAGAAGATTTTTGATTTGATGAGCAAATCTGAGGAAAGAAAAAAGTTGGTTCTTAGTGAAGAAGAAGGAGTATGAAAAATGTTTACAGAAAATGATATCATATGCATCATGAATGACAAAGGTGAAGTCTTGTGGTATAATAAGGATGAAAGTAATATAGAATACAAAGCTTGTGTTAAATTGGATGATACTCATAAATTATCTGAGTATGATTTGTGTAATAAAAAAATGAAATACAATAACTTTATGGGATATGTTGTTACAAAGAATGGGATAGCTTTTAACACAAGAATTTTAGAAGCAAAATTTCCAACTAATTCGAATAGATACTCTAATGAAACTGTGACTGTTTACAACTTCTTTATAGATGAAAAACAATTTAGAAAGATAGTTTAACGCGAAGATAAGGAGAAATATGTTGTGGAATCTTTAATCACAAATCTTTATAAAAGTTACGGCATTTATGTTAATACAGAAAAAATGATACCAAGTAGCATAGATGGTACTATACCTATTTGGAAAAGATTATTATTGGGTGCGCACACAATAGCAAAAGATCAGTTTGTCAAAAGTGCTACATTATTTGGCTATGTTATAGGACATTGGCATCCGCATAGCGAAGCAATACAAGGAACAGCACAAATTTTAGTTAATAATGGTTTTTTGATAGGTAAGGGTAATTGGGGATCAAATATTGGTATAGAACCAACTGATTGTGCTGCACCAAGGTACACAAGTTTAAAGTCAAGTAAATTAATAGAAGAGTTAGCATTCAAGTATATCAATGATGTAGATTGGATAGATAGCGAATTGGAACCTGAACCTATATATTTGCCTACACCAATACCTTTATGTTTGTTTGGCAAAACTGATTTTAGTATGATTGGTTTTGGTATTAAGACTGAAATACCAACTTATACATTAGACGATCTCTTCAAAAGATTAAGATACTTATTGAATAAAGGTCCAGAAGTTGTAATTCAACCATTTGTTGATGGTTGCAAAGTATTATCTAATAAAATGGAATTAGAAAAATTATTAAAATCTAAAGGGAAGCATACCATTAGAGTAAGAGGCAACTATCAGATAGATGAGAAGAATTTCAGAATATACATTACAGGTTGGTCACCCAGATCAAACTTTATCACAATTTTTCAAAGAATATGCAAAGATGTTGGTGGTGATAATATAGTATACGTAGATGAATCTACTGAAAAAACCGGTACAAAAATTAGAATTGATATAACTAGAACTAGAAATAAGGAACAACTTTTTGAAAAACTAAAAAAATCTGTGTATCACAACTTAGAAGCAAACTTAACATATCAAATTTATGCTGCTTCACCAGATAAAAAAATAGTAGAACTATCAGTAGATGAGTATCTACTAAATAGTTTCAATTCTTTTAAAAAGGTAGTTTCAAGATATGTTCTTAGAAAAAAAGATGAGATAAACAAGAAAATTAAAGATTATCAATTGATTTTGAAACTGAAACCTCATCTCTTAAAGTTGTCTGTTTGTAAAAACGAAGATGAAATAGATTCTAAAATTTCAGAGATATCTGAAAAATTATCAGAAGATACAGAAACTATACAAAGAATATTAAACGAATACAAATTAAGAACTTTAATTACTTCGGAATTTAATATAGATAAACTAAAGAATGAAATACAATTTTTGAATGAAGATCTCTTAGTAGAAGAGATTTTCAAAATAAACACAAACATCTAACTAAGGAGAAAAAATTATGTTAACATTCGTCAAGGAAATTCTTAGCAGGTCGGTGATTGAAGATATCGACCTAACAGAAGATGGAGAATTGGTCTTCTCTTGTTATCTTCTGAACTCCAGCAATGATGGTATTACAGACGTTGAATCAATAGATGTCGTAATCAATCCGTCAAAGAAAGAAGTAAAATTAATCACCTTTAATAATGACGGCTATATCAGAGCCGTAAGAGAGTTCAATATTGAAACTCTGCATAAGGAAACAGAAGAGTTTTTCAATCAAAAGTATAAAGAAAGAGTTTCTATCTTTCTTGAAAGCCTAACAAGTTGAGGAGAAGTTGCATGAGGATGTTGCGCGCTGCTAAAGGAAGAAAGTATGAATGGTATCTTCAGATTCAAGATACAAAAACAAATGAAATAACGGTTTTACATGATTTGAAACTCATAACCTCTTTATCAATTTCGAGTAATTTTCAAAAGGTTGATGATGTGTTAAAGGGTATGAGTGAAAGTCTTGGTGAACCTTTCGTATCTGAATTTGTTGAAACATTCAATACTTATGTTTCTAAAGGTTGCGACGCTAACTATCTGTTTTCAAAAGCTAGTGAATTTGTGAGGTGGTCTAAGGAGTACTTAGACCACCTCAACATAGATTATAATCAGTTTTCAAATAAGAAAAAAAGAAGTAAAACAAGTATAGTTTTTGAATCAACAGATATTAGAAAACTGATGTTAGCGTCGATTGCTTTCAAACTATATTCAATTTTTTCAGCAGATACTCAATTAAAATTAGATGAAAATACAAATAGAGAATTCAAAATAGAAATTGTTAAATATAGTGGTATATCTGATATTCTAAGTAGAATTTACTCAGTTATTAAATCAAGAACATCAAGAAGTTCTGTATTAGATAAATATGTTTGGTCTCTAATTAAAGTTTCACTTAACGTTACACCAGAGGATTATGCATTAGAAATATTTAATTTTTTCTGTAACAATTTATTCCCGCTGCTTGATATTAAGTCTAATCCGATATCTTATTTAGTAAAGGTAACAGATGATTCTATTAACTGGATAGTTTGTAGCAGATACAAAGATAAAATTATTTTTAGTCCGGAATCTTTTAGTAATATAGATGAAGTCTTTACAAGCACTTTATCTAAAGAAATAATTGAACTATTGTGTGATAATGATTTACTCAAAAAAGTAGGAGAGCAAGGACTAAACATACTAGAAAGAATAACTGGTGCTAAATATGGTACAAGTAAGTTTCAATTATTACAAGATAAATTGGATAATATAATTCAAGTTCCAACTGCTGTACAAGTTGTATTATTACCTATAATTAATAAAACACTTAATGTATCATTTAAATACTTAGCAAAAACATCACCAAGAATACTAACTCTTGTAGGTATCGCAATAAGTGAAGCATCCAAAGATACACTTGGAATCAATTATCCTATACTTCATAATTATTTAACTGCATACAGCAAAACAGTTTTGAACAACAGAGGTTATTCCTCTTATAAAGTTAAAAATACAGATAGAATAGTTAATAGTTCAGAAAAAATATTTGGATTATCAAGTTCTCTATTTAAATTTGAAATTATCTCTAGTATTTGCGGACTTCTATTATCTAGTAGAAAAAAATTGTTATCAGTGATAGATGATCAAAAGTTACCCAAGTTCTCTAATGTTGAACTAGAAGATCAAGTGATTAGTTTCTATACTTCTTTGTATAACAATAACTTAGAAAAATTATTTGAAAACATTAGAAACAATTTAGTTATTGAGTAAAAGGAGCAGCAATGTTAGAAGAAAATATCGTATCTAAGATTGAAAAAGTGAAAGAAGAAGTTTCAGAAAAAATAGTGGGTGATACAGAAGAGGAAGAATTTAAAGAGATAATTGAAAACGATGAATATAATGATAAACAAAAGAGAGAACTTATATTAGGTAAGAAACTAAAATATAATAAGTATCTTAACAAAAAATACAATCATAAACAAATGAAACAGTTAAGACTTGGTTTAGAGAAAGGACTTGATGTGGATATCTATGCTTCTTTAAAGTTTAATGAAAAACAAATGAAAGAGATAAGACTTGGATTAGAAGAAGGACTTGATGTTAGTTGTTATGCTGATCCAAAGTTTAATGAAAAACAAATGAAAGAGATAAGACTTGCTCTAGAAGATAATCTTGATGTACACGATTTATTAAATAGTGAATTGAGTTATAAGCAACTTAAAGAGAAGAGAATAAACATGTATAAAAACACTAAATAAAAAGTTAAAACAAAACAAAAGGAGTATTATATGATTAAATATTCAGTAGTAAAAAGATTTGAATTTCCATATGGACATCGATTGCTAAATCACAAAGGTAGTTGCAGATACATACATGGTCATAATGCTATTGTTGAAGTAGAATTATCTTCAGGTTTAGTAGATGATATGGGTGTAGTAATTGATTTTTCGGAAATGAATCAAAAGATTAAGAAATACATAGAAGAGAATCTAGATCATGCATTCATATATAATAAACGCGATACTGTTGTTGTTGAACTACTGAAATTGTGTCCCGATCAAAAAGTTTTTGAGTTATCAGAAAATCCTACTGCCGAAAATTTAGCTAAACACTTATATTATGTTTGTAAGAAGTTGTTTAATTATAACAATGGTATTGAGGTAGAAAGTGTTGTTTTTTATGAAACAAGTAATAGTTATGCAAAATATTCTGAACAAAAATAGTAGAAAGGAGAACTAAAAAATGAAACACACCCACATACAAATAGCTAACATATTATTAACAAGACGTTGCAATCTGTCATGCTCTTACTGTCAAATATCTGGCAATATTGATATGCCATTAAAACCATCTGAATATCCATCTTCAGCTTATTACTATAACAATGAAAAAGATTCTGAGTGGTGGGTTAAAGCAATCGAAGCAATTTTTAAGCATAACAAAGATTGTTTCTTTATTCTCTATGGAGGTGAACCGTTTTTAAAATATGATACTTTGGTGTCAGTTGTTAAATACTTGAACAGTGTTAACGGACCTTATACTATTATTAGTAATGGTACGGATGCTATAAAAGATAAAATAGAAAAACTTGTTGAAGAGGTTGGTGTAATTGCTGGTTTTACTTGCAGTATAGATCCGTCTATACTCGTACCTAATCGTGAAGGTCCAGATGTGATTAAATCACGAAAAGGTTTAGAATTGTTAAAAGATCTAATAAATAGAGGTTTAGTAAAAGATCCTGTTGCAGAAATAACATGTGATAACGAATCAATTGAATATCTATATGATCTTGTTAAAATGTTATCTGAACTTAAAATCTATTCGGATATAACCGTAATAGATCAAGCGAAGAATAACTATTATGATTTTTCTAATGTAATAGATAGTACAAGTTTAGTAACTAAAGAACAAGCAATTAAAGTTTTTGAAAAACTTAATAATGATAATTTACTAATACACATGAAAGAAACTCTATTAGATTTGATACTCAAAAGTTTACCAACAGAAGTAGATTGTGAATTGGATAAAGTTGGAGTGCACAATGTAACAATAGATTCTGATGGTGCATTAAGATTGTGTTTAAGAATTAGAGGAAGATACACACCAAAGTATACTATTTTTGATTTATTAAATGAAGAAAAAGAAGATGAAGTTTTTGAAGCCATAAAGGCAGATAAAGAGTCTTTGTGTCAAAAATGCAATTGGACTTGTATGTTAATGTCTAAAGCTGGAACCAGCGAAGAAATTATAGATCATAAGAAATCAGAGTAATTAATTAAAACTTAAGTATCATTAACAGTTGTTTTCTTCAAAAAAAAAATTTTAAAGTAAGGAGACACACAATGCAAAAAAGAAAAACAAACATAAACACAGATTGGATAAAACAATTAGAGTTAGAATTCTACTCAAAAACAACAGATAAACTGAATCAAAACTGTTCAAAACACAGACTCAAAAGTATTGTTGATAGATTTAACTTTAGAGTTGTTTCTGAACAAAAGAGCGTTTTGTTTGGTAGAACAATTAGAGCAAAAACAATTAAAAATATTTCAACGATGGAAGATTTGTACTATTATTTCATAAAAAGATACTTAATTAGAATATCCAGACTAAAGTTCAAGAAAAGAAGTATATACGTTAGTATACAAGGTAAATACAAGAACTGCGATCTTGTTTTGTTATCTCCAGAATCACTGTTTGGATTAACGATTTACTCTACTTTTGATGAAGTTTATAGTTTTGTATTTTCAACAAAATTTATGTTAAAAGATTTTGTTGATTATGTTGCAAATCTCTATTTGAAGAATGAAAAGTCAAATAACGAAACAGTAATTGATTTGATAAAGAATGATATTAGAAAAGTTAAGAAAATCTAAAAAAATAAGGATTGAAATATGAAAGCCGCTATAATTGCAGATTTACATCTAAAAATGTGGTCAGACGATACATTTTTAGAGGATGGTACTCCTTTGAAACTAAAAGAGATAATAGATGTTGTTAGAGATGTATGTAAATACTGTTTAGAAAATCATATAAATACAGTTATTATAGCTGGAGATATTAATGATACAAAAGATTCATTTTCTGTTAGAGCATTTCTATTACTAAGAAAAGTATTGGAGGAATTCAGTGATATAAACTGGATTATATTGCATGGCAATCATGATCTCGCTTCAAATATTTCATCAGAAGTGAAATACAGTGCAATTGAATTGTTTGATTCATTACCTAATTGCAAATTGATTCTTGAACCAGAAATATTAACAGTAGAAGATACAGAAATACTATTTGTACCATACACAAATAACATATTAGCTAAAATAAAACAACTTTCAGAGAATCTAGGACAAATCAAGATACTTATTGGACATTTTGGTGTCAATGAAGCTATTTTGTCTTCTGGTATTTCAGTTAAATCTGATGTTTCTTTGCAAGATCTTAAGGATTTTCAATTAGTGATTTTGGGACACTATCATAAACCGCAAAAGATTTCTAATCTATATTATGTTGGATCACCCATACAAATTAGAAGAGATGAAGTCAATGAGGAGAAGAGATTCTTAGATGTTGATTTTGATACATTAGAAGTTAAAAGCATTGAAACAAAAGGGTATAGAAGATACATAGAGTTAGAGATAGAAAATGAAGATGATCTACAAAAACTAGATTCAATTGAAGTGTTTGATAAGAAATACATAGTTGTTAAATTAAGAGCAAATTTGAATATGGATAAGAGGAGATACTTGGAAGAAAACTGTATGGTTGTTGATCTAACAGAAGAAAACGTTGAAAGTAGAGGAATAAGTCTAAATATGTCTCTTGATGAACAACTAGTTAAATATTTGGAGTACAAGAACATAGTTGAGTCAGACAGACAATATTACTTAGATGTTGTTAAAGAATGTTTAGGCAATAGCAATAATGCTATTTAGAAGGAGCAATGAAATGTCACAATATAGAGAAGATCCAAAAACAGAAATTGTAAAAAGAATGATTGAAAAATATGATATGAAATGTACAAACGAGGAAGAGTTTTTAGAAGAAGTTGTTGATTTGCTGAGATTTAAAATTAGATTGTCAAAGGAAGAACATCAATGCGTTTTTAGTATAGCATCAAGTTGCAGAGATAGTAAAATACACAGAACAGTATTAAATGCTTTAGTGAATTCTATTGAAAGTTTAGAAGAACACAACTAACAATTAAAAAATGAAAAGGGTTTAAATATGATTAGAAACTACTCAGAATTGCTTTCAAAATTAACATATTCACAAAAAATAAAGAGTTTAGTAACAAATCTACTAATGATATATTCGAAGAATAAATCAAGGTATTTAAAGGTTTCTCAAATTGTATCAATACCTTCCGAGATAATCTTTACGATACATTATCTAGAGAGTAATTGTAATTTCAATACTCATTTACATAATGGTGATCCTCTTACTGGTAGAACTATACATGTTCCTAAAGGACGTCCAAAAGAAGGTGATCCACCTTTTACTTGGGAACAATCAGCTGTTGATGCTATTAAAGATCATTATGCATTTAAGAAAGTCAAAGATTGGAAAAATCCAAATGAAATTCTTGAAGCTCTTGAAAGATGGAATGGATTAGGTTATCTTAAAAGAGGCGTACAATCACCTTATATTTTTGGTAATTCAAATCTTCATGTTTCAGGTAAGTTTACATTTGATGGAAGATTTGATCCAAATGCAAAAACGAAACAAATTGGTGCAGCAATTATTTTAAAAGAGATGAATTATTTTTGAAAAAAGGAATAAGTCATGATAGATAAAGATACAAAGAGTAGTGTTGTTTTTACAAAAGTTTCATTGCAGAACTTTAAGTGTCATGAAAATCTAGAATTTAATTTTGTGCCTAGCAGATTTGTTTTAGTGACTGGACCAAATGGTTCAGGTAAAACAAGTATCTTTTCTGCAATATCATGGGCATTATATGATGAAACACTAGAAGGTATTTCAGCTGATGATATCGTTAGAAAAAGATCTAATGGTAATACATGTGTAACAGTTGAGTGGATGAAAGATAAAGATAATTACAAAGTGGTAGCATACAGAAAACATAAGGAATATAAAAATTCAAGATTCATTTTCAAAAATGGTAAAGATATTAGTGGTGTAACTCAAAAAGATACACTTAAAATTATTTCTGATTTGATTATGCCAAAAGATGTGTTTTTCAATTGTTTGTTGTTTTCGCAATATGTCAAGAAACATTTTCTTGATTTAACTAATTCAGGAAGAATGGAAATACTAGAGTTAATTTTAGATTTGAAAAGATATGATATATATTTAGAATCCATGAAAACTAGTTTATCCAGTTTAGTTAAAGATAAAGAAAGTGTGATTTATCATAAGAAATTGCTTGAGGAAAAGGTTAACTTTTTAACGAAATCTATCAATGAAGAGAACTTAAGAATTACAGATTTGGAAAATGAAAAAAAGAATAAATTGCAAGATTTAGTCGATAGAATTAACATTCTGAAAGGTGGTAAAGCTAAGGCTGATCTAGAATTAGAGAACCTTAAACACTTTCTTGACGATCTGAAAGTTTTAGAGGCAAAACAATCAGAGTTATCAAGTAAACTTGATCTTTTGAAAAATGAACTATCAAACAAGAAGATACTAATAGAAAACAATCTAAATTCAGCAAAAGCTGAAAAGAAAATGAAGTTGAATAATGAGTATCTAGAGAAGACAAGCAAACTTAAAGATGAGAAATCCAATCTAGAGAATCTCAAGTATCAACTTCTTGAACAAAAATCTAAAATCGAAAGGGATATAGTTTCTAAATATGAACAAATATTAGAAGAGATGAAAAATGAATATGATTTGAAAGTTTCATATTATGAAACAAAACTGAATACTTTAAAAAATCAGATACATGAACTTTCAAAAGATCAAAACTCAAATGGAACAAACTGTGAAAGTTTAAGAAAGGAAAAGAATACTCTTGAAGATGGATTAAAGCAAAAAGTTCCTATTTGTGGTGTTTGTAAACAACCTCTAAATAGTAAACACTTGCAAGAAGTTAAAACTAGAATTGAAGAGATCAATTTCAAGTTATTTGAATTGGAGAAAAACATTGAATTAATAACAGAAAAGAAGAACTCTTTAGTTACAGAATATGAAAATTTAGATTCAGAATTTTCTAGTTTCAAGAAGAGTTTTGTAGATTCTGTTAATCAACAAAAAAATTTAAAAACAGCAAGTGTCGACTTAGAAACTAAAAATATAGTGTCTCAGATTCAAGATATAGAATTAAAGATCAATAATACTATAAATACAGCTAATACTCTTAAAAAAGAATATGAAAATAAAGTTGCTGCTTTGGAAGATGTTTACAAAACTGAGTTAAAACTGTTGTTTGACGAGGCGAATAAGCAATATGAATACGAAAGTCAAAATTTGATAACCGAAATTCAGAAGATTTCGGAAGAGCTAAAGTTAGCTCAAAATGGTGCAGAAGAATATAATAAAATGAATGAGATTAGAATAAGAATTGATGAAGGTATACAGAAATTAGAATCGAATAAAAAAGAATTGGTGCTCAGCTATGATTATCAGATAGGCTTATGTAGAACTAAAATAACAGAAACTCGAAAAGAACTAGATGATATTCGAATTAGAACAGAAGAGTTTGATGAAATGCTTAATGAATATGAAAGAAAGTCAGAAGTTATGAATTTCTGGATTGAGGCATTTTCAGATTCTGGTATTAGGAGTATGGTACTTGATGAAATAGTACCATTTCTCAATTTGAAAGTTAGAGAATATTGCGAAAGAATACCTCTTAAAATTTCATTTAATACTCAAGCTCAATTGAAAAGTGGTGATTTTAGAAACAGATTCAATATTAACGTTTTACAAACAAGGAATCTTTCATCACTTTCCGAATTATCTTCGGGTGAAAAAAGAATGGTTGATATAATAATTATGCTTTGCCTAAGAGAACTTTTAGAAGAAAGTAGAGGCGTTTTTATGAATATAGTTCTTTTAGATGAACTATTGGATACGTTAGATGAAGAAAATGTTAGTATAGTACTTGATATGTTAAAACAAATATCTCAAGATAGATGTGTAACACTTATAACTCATACATTAAGATCTAAAAACTTAGAAACAGATGGTTATTGTGAAATGTACAAATTAACTAATTAACAATTTAGAAAGGAAAATTCATTATGAGTGCAACAAAAGATGTTGTGTTGTTATTAGGCTCTGGACCTAATTGGATTTCAGAAGTAAAGAAGTCCATGAAGACACTTTTGGAGCTCCAAACAAATAAAGCTGTTAAAGGAAAATATATTGTTAAAATTGTTGATAAAAGTATTTTGCCAGATGTGTTACTGGATACAGAAATTCCAAAAGAATTGAAATCTTTTGGTATTGTTTCAATAGAATTTAACAATACAGATGTTTTTGAATTTCTAACTTTGTATTCCAATAGAGATATTAAATTCATATATTCTTCTAGAATGTTCGAACATTTACAAGAAAAAGATATTTTCTATTTGTTATATCTGCTATATTCAGTTTCCAAAAAGAATGCTTTTCTTAGGATAATTGTTCCTGATTTCTTGGAAGTTCTAGAAGAATTGGAGAAGCTTTCGGTAGAAGATTGTAGTGTTAAAGAGTTCAGAGAAAAACTCACTAGTGTAACAACTGAAATATTCAACGAACCATCTGATCCACATAAAAGTGTGTGGACTACACAGTTAGCTGAATATTATATTACAACAGAAAAATACTGGGATTTGTTAACTGTTAAACATACAACAGTTGATAATAGATCATGGTATTTAGACATTACTGCAAAAAGAAACGAACCTTATTATTGTAAAAAGAAAGGTGAAACATATGACAACATTGATAGTGAAGATTAAACCTGAGTACAAAGAAGCTAGTTTTCTAACTTTAGTTAGTAAGATTCCAGAGGATAAAAGAGTTACTTTTTCTTTATTGTGGAATGATTTTTTGAATTTAGATGATATAGTTTCCGCTAACCCAAGTGATATAGAAAGAATACTTAAAAGATTTAAAACCGATTTAGCAGAATATATAAAGAGAGATTTCTTTGGCAAAGATGAATCAGATTCAGATAATCTAAGAAAGATACTTGTTGATACATTTTATAAGGTTGTTAAAACAGAAACGCGCGATGATAACAATGAGTTTGTCATCAAATGCATTTCAGAATAAGAAAAAAAGAAGGAGTATGTTTATGATAAACTTAAATCAAGAACAAGATTCTCTGTTTCTTGAAACGGAAGCAAATTTTCAGCAGCAAAAGGTTATTCAAGAAACAACTACTAATGTTGTAACTATACCTGTTACTAACATTAAGTTTTCTAAGCTGTTAGGAGATGATAATGCTAATAGTGTTGTTACTAATATAGATACTTTTATTTTGTTTATAGATTCTGAAGATACTGTTAAAATCATTAGAGATAAAGAAACAAAAGATAAGTTTATGCTTAATTTTGATTTAACTCTGATGATGATAAAGAACAACACGTATAACTTGAAGATGATAACAAGAAATTGTAAAATGAGTATGTTTAAAGGATTTATTATACTAGATCAAAGAACAGATAAGGATTTAGGTGTGCTGACTTTGTTTAGCACACTTAAACCAGTTAGAAAAACAGTTTGTATATACAAACTCGTTGACTCTAATGATGTGATTACTTTCTTTAATAGTAGAATTAAGAAACTACCTGTGTTCTTAAAGAGTTTTGAATTGAGTTTAATGTCTGAAACTAATTTTAACGCAATAACATGCAAATTACCAGAGAAAGATTGGATAGTATCTGAAAAACAAAAAATTGAGCTATTAAATAAGTTTAATTCTCTGACAAAACAAATCAGAGATATTGAAAACGGTTTCGAGTTACAAAAATTGTTAGTTGAAAAATTGTCTAACACAGTTGATTGTTATTATGCTAGAAGTATTTTGTTGAGCAACATAATTTAAGTTGTTTTTAAGATGGGTTGTGATAATGTTATTACAATCCATCTTTTAATAACAAGTTAAATAAAAAAATAAAACCCTAACTCAAGGAGAATAAGATTATGAAATTCTCAACAAAGGAAACTCTTTTTGATGAGTTGGAAGAGAGAGTGTATTACTCTAACATTTATGACGATTGTCAGAGATGGGAACTTATTAAAGGTTTGGAGTCTGATGTTGATATCAGAAAGTTTTGGGATCCAAAATATGATTGGAGACAAATGGAACAACTTAGGTTTGGTTTAGAAGAGGGTTTAGATATCAGTACTTATGCTGATGATAGGTTAGATTGGCAACAGATGGAGCAAATAAGGCTAGGACTTAGAGATGGTTTGAATGTCTACAAATACAAAATGTTTCTAAATA
>ERZ795046.1918-NODE-1918-length-19374-cov-4.198457_pt1 | contig 19374 bp, 14 predicted proteins | sample MGYA00375130_ERZ795046 | MGnify/ENA primary metagenome ERZ795046 (study PRJEB30175, sample SAMN05720202) | activated sludge metagenome | isolation source: anaerobic digester from wastewater treatment plant | place: Japan | collected 2015-05-15 ...
AAAAAGAATTGCTAAGCATATAAAGAATTTTCTCTGCCGAAAGAATCCCTTTTTTTGTTGTTAAACCAGAATTATATTCTTACTTTCTGCGTTACCAAGTATTTTGTCTGCCATTTTTATGTGTTTTATTTTTTTCCAGTCTTTTCCAAGTAACTCTGTGGCAAAGGCATCTATTGCTACAGTATCATCTGAGGCAATAATTTTATTGACTGGAGGATTACAGGTTGGTCCCCATAAATGAGCTTGACTCATACCTACAGAGGCATCCATGATGATGAAATCTGCTTTTCTGTAGAGATTAAGTTCAAATATTGCTTCCTGGAGATTATTATGGAATGCTGACTTTTTCCATGAACCGGAGCAGTAGAATTTTGGTGGAGCGCATCCGAGCATATTTTTCATGCTAAGAGTTACATCTGCCATTGAATGAGCCTTCAGAACTGGCATTGAGATGAGAAAGCTGTTGTAAATTATTTCCGGCAAGTGCATTTCTGTCCATCTTGTACATGAGTCAATTTTTTTTACAATAGTTTTTGCATAGTTTAAATCAATTAATTCTATATTATTTTCCTTTGCGAATTTCGCAAAACCAAGTTTTTCAAAAACATAATCGGTCTCATATGAAATAGAACCACAACCTTCTCCTATTATAACTTTTTTATCGGGAAAATTTTCCCTTATCCAGAAAAATGTATTTTTTACTAATTCAAGCGAAGTTGTTATTGGCGGAGGAGATGCTTCTACGAGGTTTGGCTTGAGCAATACTGAATTTTTCGTATCATTAGACAGTTTTTCATTTAGATTGGAATTATCTAGAACTCGCTTTACTGCGTTTTTCCAATTGCCATCTAAGTTTGTACAATAGACATTGCTTTTTAAGCTCTTGTTCATAAGTGTTAATATCTTTTATAAAAAGTAAAAAACATAATAGAGGAATATTAAAATTTTTACGAAACAAGCACGCACAATTTGCAATATTTTATCAGTATACAAAAATATGTGGATGTAATATTCCTATATTTTGCATAGAATGAAGAAGTCTTATAAATCCGAGCAGGACAACAAACCATATATTATCAATTATAGCCGTCCTTATTTGACGAGGGCTTACTTCTAAGATGTTTTCTTCTTTAAATATTCCTGTTGAAATGGAGTCTTTCATTTTTCGTGGCATTGAAGAACTTTTTATTATAAATATAATATCTCTTATTTTTGGGATAAATTTTGGGACTGTATTTACATAAGAGATAAATTCATCTTTGAATCTTTCGGAAAGTCTCTTTTCTTCACTCTTTATAATTGCACTGTAGTAAAAGATAAAAAAAATTGTTGTGATAAGAGGGATTGTAAATGTTTCTGTGCTAAACGCTACTCCTAACATACCAATGAAGCTAAATAAATATAGCGGATTTCTTGATATGGAAAATGGCCCTGTTGTTACAAGTTTTATATTTTTGAAGCCAGCTAAATAGACTGAACACCATGACCTGCCAAATACTGCTATTGATACCATAAAGCATGAGAATAAAAAAATGAAATTTGAAAGTATTGGGAAATTGTTTTCAATTTTACTTCCTGTAAACAGGAAGCAGATAATTGCGATTGCGAAAAATAACCTGCTAAGGATTATTCTTAATTTTTCTGATTTTGTTTTTGGCATACTTTTTAATTTAGTAATTTATAAATATTTACTCGTTAGTATTTAATATTTTAGTATATTTTTTCATCGATCTCAGAAGGATGTAAATTATCAGAGAGATTAATATGAATATTAACCATTCCATACGCATCTTAATTTTTCCATCTTCGAAATAATGTCCTAAAACTTTTATTGCTACAAATGATATGGCTATTCCAAGTAAGGCAGTATACTCTCTGCGAAGAACTTCCTTAATGGAGAACTTTCTTTCAGGTGGCTTCCATAGAGAAAATTTTGGTATGATCATAGGGGTATTTTGAGCCCAGTTTGTAAATTGTTCGCCAAACTTTTCTCTTAAGAAGGCCTCTTCAGCAAATATGATTCGTTCATAATATATTATGTATAAAAGAGTTACAATAATTATTGTTGCTAAATTTTCTGTGAGTAATAGTAGTCCCAGGCAAATTAGGTAATTTCCTAGATAAAGAGGATGCCGTAAAATGGAGTAGAGTCCGGTGGTATTTAGATGCTCGGCTTTTTGTCGTTTTGTATTTCTACCAGATGTTCCCTTTGGTGTTGTGCCTACTACATAAGCCCGTAGTAAAAGCCCCGAAAAAGTTATCATTAAAGAGAAGGCTTCAAAAAAGTCTTCAACTCTTTCTCCTATAATATGATCTAACTTTCCATATTTTCTTAATCCAACTATAATAATTGGTATTGTAAGTATAGGAAGGAAACTTCGATATCTGAAAAGGAAATTACCTTGTGTTTCTAAATTTTTTGATGCACTCATATATTTATTTTTATTTCTATTGTTTATTAATATGTAAAAAATAGGTTATGCTTGTAAAAATTCAACCTCAATTTAGTTTTATAGTTTTATTTTGTTATGCTCCTGCGATTCTTGGCATTGGACGTGGTGCTTTAGCCATTTCTGCTGAAATAAATTTCTGTAGAAGTTGTATTTTCAGGTCTTTGTGAGAACTATTCCATAGGTTTTTATATTCAAAAGGGTCTTCAAGAAGGTCGTAAATTTCGCCATATTCTTTGTCATAATAGACAGTTACTTTATATCTTTGGTCTATATATGTTCTTATATTAAGTTTTGTTGGTTGATGTTGATTTTCAATCATGACATATTTTCTTATATTTTCGACTTCTCCATTCCAAACACTTTTTTCATCGATGCCGGTCATATTTCTGGGAATTGGCAATTTTGCGAAACTGAGGAAAGTCTGAGGTAAGTCGAGTGTTGATTGGAGGGAATTAGAAATTTTGCCTTCCGGGATAGTTCCTGGCATTTTTACCACGAGAGGGACTTTCAAGAGATCTTCATAATGGTGAATAGCCTTTGCTACGAGGCCATGTTGGCCTAAGAAATCACCGTGGTCAGTGGTATAACATACGAGAGTATTTTCTGAAAGTCCAAGTTCATCGAGTTTATCTAAGATTTTTCCTATATATTTATCGAGCATAGTCATCATTCCATACATGGTTGCAATATTTTTAGCTTTTATTTCTTTTGATCTCAGATGCGAGCCAGCTCCGTGTATCCCATTTCCCTCTTCTTCATAAAAGTCGCTAAAATCGGGATTTTCTATCTGAGATAGAGAAAAGTATGGCGGTTTATCGTCGAATTCTCCTGGTTTATGTTCTGGGACAGAGATTTTTGTGGGGTCATACATAGATGCATAAGGTTCTGGTACCATATATTGCGGATGAGGGTCGAAAAAACTTGCCCAGATAAAGAAGGGGGAATTATTTTTCTTATATTCTTCCATTAGGGCATTTGTCCTTTCAGCTATCCAGGTATTGTAGTGAATTTCCTCTGGAATTTCCCATGCTTCACCAGGTTTGGGATTTTTATGAGTGGAGTATGGATATTTATCTTCTGGACTTTTGAAGAAGTCGGGTGTTGGCAGAAAGTAATCTCTCCAGTTGTTATATCCTTTTTCAATCATCCATAAAGCATAATGTTGGCCTACGTGAGACTCGTTGGTATGATTTCTTGCTAATTCGACGTGTTCAAAGCCGTAAAAAGGTCCATGAAATTTTTTCCAAAAATCCAGATCATGTAAGATTGGATAGGCTTCAATTGATGGATATTCTGGAGTGCTCTTTAATGGCTGGAAATGAGCTTTTCCAATAAGAGCAGTTTTATAGCCGTTCTGAGAAAAAATACTGCCAACAGTTGGGATATTTTCCATAAGTTTTGTTCCAAGAGAATAAGCTCCGTGTTGACTCGGGTATAGGCCGGTTATCCAGCTTGCGCGTGTAGGAGTGCATGTAGGATTTACAGTGTATGCGCGATGAAATGTTGTTCCTTCTTTTACGAGTTTATCGAGATTAGGTGTTTTAAGTTCTGGATTCAGATATCCCATTGCAGAATAATGCTGTTGATCTGATGTAATAAAGAGAATATTTGTTTTATTTTTCAATGTTGGAGACTCCTTCTTTGGTTAAATTGAATTTTCTGAAGCTGAGAATGATAAGAATAACTGCCATAGGCAGTAGATACCATAGAAAGAAATAATCCGCTTTACTGTCTGCTATTACTTCTATACTTGCGAGATTCGCAGTTTGGTCAGCTTGTTTTAAATCTTTCCAGGAAAAAGTTTTTAAAAATTCCTTATCTTCTGGTTTTATGGCAAATTCTAAAGAAGTGTTATTTTCGGAGTTAATATCTTTGCCATACAGTAAGAAGAGAGTGCCACCATCGTCAATATATTTTTTACTTATATCGAAGTAGAACCATAGAGATACGATTTCTCCAAACTCAGTGACTATATCATTTTGCGATATTACAAGAGGGAATTTCTTACCATTGATATCCTCAACTGTAAGATTTTTTATCTCAGGAATGGAAAAACCATTTTTATTAAAAACGCCTGCTATCCTGGTAAAGTTCTGCGGGACCTTCGCTGCATTTTGATTTAGAAGTAGATTAATGATTTGTTGATTAGGTTCGATTATGATTAATTCAAATTTTTCGAATGCACTGGCATAGAAAGAGATAAATAGCAAGAACAACGGGGTAAATTTTTGTATATTTGTGCTCATAGTTATTTTTTTGCGAATGATTTATCTATTATAACGCCTTGTTTAATGAGGATTGTGCGAAGTTTGTCAATGTTTAATGAACTAATATCCGATTTTTTTCTCTTTACTGCAAGGGCAGAGGCAGTTCCTGCTATTTCGCCTGTAAGCGCGCAAACAGGTATTACTCTTGTAACGTCCCATGCTTCTCCAGCAGAGGAGATTATTTTTCCTGCCACACAAAGATTTTTGTTTTTTACTGCAGTAAGAGAACTTAATGGGATAAAGAAGACGGGGCCTTTTTTACGCCAATCTCCAGTCATTCCTACGCTATCTTCGAAATATCTGAATTCATCATGGATTTTTAATTCGGTTTTACCGACAATCCTGCGTGTCATTCGAAGTGATGGTAGGAGAGGTAAAATCCCGGGATAGATTTTTTTATCAGGTGAGTTTTTTCTGAGCTCATCTAATTTTTCACGGATTAACTTTCTTGATGCAATGATATGGGTAGATATGTCGAGAAAGTTATCTCCAGCATATCCTTTTTCTCCTTCTGGTAGAAAATTGGGGTCAGATGAGTATTTTTTTGAGAGAGGCTTTACCTTTAATCTTAGTATTCTACCATCTGTAGAAGAAGGAATTTCCTGATTTTCGATGTAATTTTTTGTTATGATATTATTTTGATTTTCCGATTCAAAAAGGAAAAACCACCCGCATAGAACATTGGTATGAAGAGATTCTGTTTTTTCTCCTGCTCTTGCACATACATCCGCATCGCCACTACAATCAATTATATTTTTTGCTTTCAGAGCGATTCTTCCGCTTTTATTTTCAATTAACAGGTATTTTATTTCTTTATTATCGCAGATTACATCACAGAACCTGTTATCATACCAGATTTCAACGCCAGCATCGAGCAGAATTCTTTCGAGTTCGAGTATTAAATTTGCCGGGTTAAAATCTACTCTGTATCGACTATTTTTTTGTTGTCCTGGATCAGCATTTGCTTCCCAGCAATCAGGGATTTTATAGAAGCCATCATTTACGGAAAGTTTTAGAAATTCTTCTGCAATACCTCCTATTACCTGATTTCCATTTCCATCGCAGAGGGGTAGATATACGATGACATTGGCAAGAGTGGCCAGGCCGCCAAGGGCTGATTCCTTTTCAATCAGGATCACTTTTACTCCTGACCGCGCTGCCGCAAGTGCTGCTGCACAACCTGCGATTCCTCCGCCAACTACTGCGACGTCTGTTTTTCCTGCAAGAGGAATTTTCTTTCTTTTTTCAACTATATTCATTCGTTTATTTACTTAAGTTAGTTTTTAGTATTAAAATTATTGTTATTCTTTGTATTTTTTTAAGAAAAAGAAATATAAACACATTTGCAAAAAACGCCAATAAAGTTAAAATGTTTGCTTATGGAAAATAATGAAAACAATATAGTAAGCAATACTCAACACATCCTTTGCGGAGAGATAACAAAACTCGTATTTACCAGCGATGAAGGAGGGTATTCGGTTATCAGGGTAAGAGACGAAAAAGGTATTGAGCATACTGTTGTAGGTCCATTTTCAGGTGCTTTTGAGGGACAATGTGTTGAAATAGTTGGTTTTTGGGAAAAACATAAGGAATTTGGTCGTCAACTTCGAGCGGAAAATGTAAAATTTACTCTTCCTAAAACTCCAGAGGGAATAAAAAAATATCTCGCTTCAGGTTTAATTCCTGGTATAGGGGAAAAATTAGCGGAATGTATTGTAAATCACTTTGGGGTAAAAACTCTTGACATTCTGGATAATTATTCATCTCGTTTGTTGGAAATACCTGGTTTTGGGAAAAAGCGGCTCGAGATGATACGTAAAGCGTGGAGCGAAAATTCGCAGAAAAGGGAAATATTTATATTCCTCCAAAGTCTTGGAATAAGCATTGCTTATGCGCAGAAAATTTATCGTATATATGGTGATAATACTCCTTCAATAGTAAAAGAAAATCCATATCGTTTGGCAGATGAAGTTCAAGGGATAGGGTTTACTTTATCGGATAGAATAGCCTCTGCTCTTGGAATTGGAAAAGAAAATATTTTTCGCCTGACTTCCGGAGTAGTTTATTGTCTCAAGCGACTTTCCGAAGAAGGGCATGTTTGTTATCCGGAAGATAAACTTATCGAATATTCATCTAATATTTTGGGAGTAAGTGATGAAAAAATAAAAGATGGGATTGAAAATGCCATAAAGGAAAAATTAATTTCAAAGCTATCTACGCCAGATGGTTGCGAATTTCGCAATGCACTTTATTTCATCGGACTTGAAATTGCAGAAAAAGGGGCTGCTAATGCTCTCATCAGAATTGCAAAAAGTAAAAAACATCGTTGTTCAATACTGAAAAACATTAATCTTAATTTTAAAATTCCTCTTAATGATTTGCAAAAAAGAGCTGTCGAAGGCGTTGCAATATATCCGCTTAACATAATAACAGGCGGACCCGGCGTTGGAAAAACAACTGTTATAAGTGAAATTGTGAGACGTGCGAAAATCGCAAAATTACGAGTATATCTTTGCGCTCCCACGGGGCGTGCGGCAAAGAGAATGAGTGAGGCCTGTAATCATCCTGCAATGACAATTCATCGTATGCTCAAATGGGAGCCAGAGAGGCATAGTTTTATTTATAATGAGTATCGTCCATTGAATTGTGATTTACTTATAATTGATGAAGTTTCTATGCTTGATATACAACTGGCATATTTTCTTTTTAGGGCAGTTGCTTCGGAAACTACGGTTATTATGGTTGGAGATTCAGACCAACTTCCATCTGTTGGTCCAGGAAATGTTTTATCAGATTTAATCAGATCAGGAATTGCTTTTTGTACACGTTTAACCCAGATTTATCGTCAATTATCAGGTAGTAGAATAATTTCTAATGCTCATCTTGTAAATTCTGGAGTAATGCCTGATATTTCTCCTGTATCCAGTGATAAATTAAGTGATTTTTATTGGATAGACTGCGATGATCCAGTTGATACAGCCAAAATCATATTGAAACTTCTTTCCTCCCGAATTCCAAAGAGGTTTGGATTTAATCCTATGAAGGATATTCAGGTACTCTCTCCTATGAATAAGGGGGAATGTGGAACTGCCAATCTTAATATAAAAATTCAGAGTGTACTAAATCCGGAAAATTTGGGGCGTCCGCAGTTCAGATTTGGGGAGACAGTATTTCGTTCCGGAGATCGAGTAATGCAAATATCAAATAATTATGATAAATCTGTATTCAATGGTGAAATGGGAAGAATCGTTCATATTGACTATCGTGAGAAGAAATTTAATGTAGAATTTGATAATTTTACGGTTAACTATGATTTTATTGAAGCTGACCAGATTGTGCACTGTTACGCAACGACCATCCATAAGGCACAAGGATGTGAGTTCCCGGCAGTGATAGTACCTGTCTTAACTCAACATTACATCATGCTTCGGAGAAACTTGATTTACACAGCAATCACAAGGGCAAAAAGACTCCTTGTATTGATTGGATCCAAAAAAGCATTGTCGATTGCTATAAAAAATGTTATGATTGAAAAAAGATATACCCTATTGAGAGAAAGATTATTAGGAATGGTTTAATCTAAAAATAGTTAATGAGCCGATACATTATGCTGATAAAATGTAAAATAGAACATTATTTAATTTAATCTATTTTACTTTTCACTTGATTAGTTTTACTGATGGTGTATTTTACAAAGATAGTGAGAAAATTACAAAATCTCCAGACTTTCGTCGTTGGATAAGAACGGAGAAAAAAAAGATGGAAAAAAATAATCGAATTCTTATAGTAGATGATCAAAAGGATCTTTGCGAACAACTTGCAAAACTTCTTCTTCAAACAGGCAAAACCAATGAAACCGTTTCACTCGTTCAGCAAATGAGAGCGAGATTACTTGGAAGTAGAGAACCTCTTCCAGAAAATCCAAGAGAAGAGGAAAGTCCTCTTTATGAAGTTGATTTTGTAAATCAGGGGCAGGATGCTGTACTAAAAGTTCAGGAAGCGGTAAAGAATAATAAGCCTTATGCCCTTGTTTTTCTGGATATGAGAATGCCTCCTGGATGGGATGGGCTTGAAACTGCAAAAAAAATCCGTGAGATAGATAAAGATGTAGAAATAGTTATAATGACAGCCTATGCTGATCATGACCAAAAGCAAATTGCCGAACAGGTGGGACGCCCTGAAAAATTATTATACATAAAGAAACCTTTTCAAGCTGAAGAAATTTTTCAGTTAGCTCTTTCTTTAACTGCAAAATGGAATCTGGAATGGACGGAAAAACGCAGAAAAAAATGGCTTGAAGCAATAATAAGAGGCTTATGCAAACTTAAAACCCCAAATGCTACAAAAAACATTACAAGTGCATTTATTCCGGCTTTAAAATCTTTTCTTGATTTAATGGATTCAGATAAAGGATTAGCGGCTTCTTATATTTCTAATAAGTGGACTTTGCATTGTTTCAACGGGATAAGCGATGAAGAAGCTAACTCATTTCTGAAAGAGAATTCTGATTTTCTTAAAGAATGTAAGACTACAAAACATAAAGATGATAAATACTTTCTCCCTCTTAAAAAAGATAATTTTTTCGCAGTGATAGTTGTTTTTAATGTACAGACTAAAAATGATCCAGAATGGTATAAATTGCTCAGTATATTATCTATGACTGTCTCTGATATAATTGGAGAGTGTGTGGCTCTTGGAAATTCAAATACTTCAACGAAGTTAGCAGTTCTTCCAAAACTTCTTACAGGACTTGCATCCTCTTCTTTGGAGGACATTGATTCAATAAAATCAAATCTTGCCTTGATAAAGGAACAGGGAGCTGAACAATTTATCCTGGATCTTGTTGCAAAATCCATTAATAATGCTTATGATGTAAATCTGGATATTAGAAATACTTTGTTTTGTGCAGGTGAACTCAAGGTCAATCTTATAAACACAGAAATATTTCCTTTTATTAAAGAAGGCATTGAAAATGGTTCAATGCAAAAAGCGGCTTTTAAATGGGATGGAGATGAAAAAATCAAAGCCAATTGTGATCCAACGCTGCTCAGAGATATTTTTGCGAATCTCGCAAGGTTCTCAACAACTCGTTCAAGGGAAGGAGTCTGGATAGAAGTAAAAGCTGAAAAAGATTCTAATGGAGTAAAATTGACGTATTCTGATAATGCTACTGAAATCGCACGAGAAGAGAGAGAAAAGTTATTTTCTCCGTTAGGTCAAAACTCTATGATACAATTAGGCCTGTCCGTTTCAGCGTTAATCCTTTCAGATTTGAATGGTAAGATAAGATTTCTGGATGGACAAAATAATGGTTCTGGGGCAAAGTTTTTGATTGAACTGCAATCACCACAAGAGTAAAAAGACTACTTTCCTTACGTAATATTTCTAAAGCCTGTTTTCAGTATTCTTTAGACTAATGCATTTTGCGTTTATTTTCTTTACTACGTTTTAGTCTGAAGATTTCCTGGAAGCCCATTTTTTTGATTCAGGGAAGAAAAATAACAATTTCTTGCGTTGTATTTGTTTAAGATTTTGGCGGGAGCGACGGGGCTCGAACCCGCAACCCCCAGCGTGACAGGCTGGTGCTCTAACCAATTGAGCTACGCCCCCTTCCATCTTCAGATTTAGAGAGGAAAGGAAATAAAAGATCAATAATATAGTTTCTATAAGAAATAAATCAAATAAAAAAAAATAATTTAGAAAAAAAATTATGATACAGATATTATTGAATCTTCTGAAATTCCAAGAATCTTCTTTATTTCCGATGCATCCAGAGTTTCGTGTTCAAGCAGATTTTGAGCGAGTAGTTCAAGTTTTTCTTCATTGCTTTTTAGGATTTCTCTGGCTTTATTTGCAGCATTATTAATCAGTGTTTTTATTTCAAGATCAATTTCTCTTGCAGTTTCCTCACTGTAACTTTCTGATTTAATAATATCTCTCCCGAGATAAATATGTTCATTTCTTCCGCCATACTGGACAAGGCCCATCTTTTCGCTCATACCGAAGTTACATACCATTAGTCGCGCGATGCGCGTGGCATGTTCAATATCAGAAGATGCACCGCTGGTGACATCACCTATTTTTATTTCTTCTGCTGCTCTTCCTCCCATTAGAATTACCATTTCACCAAGTAGTTCCTGTTTGCTCTTAGTATATCTATCTTCTTCTGGCATTTGCATTGTAGCACCTAAATAAGCCATTCCTCGTGGAATAATTGTAACCTTATGAATTGGCATTGACTTTGAACAATTAAGCGCTGTTATAGTGTGTCCTGCTTCATGATAAGCGGTTAGTTTCCTTTCATTATCGCTGATTTTTCTGCTTCTCCTTTCTCGTCCCCATCTTACTTTATCTCTTGCCTCTTCGAGTTCAGGCATTGAAACGGCTTTTTTATTTAATCTTGCTGCGAGAAGTGCGGCCTCATTTATCATATTTGCCAGATCAGCACCACTAAATCCAGGGGTACTTTTTGCAAGTATATCAAGGTTTACATTATGTTCCATTTTTATTTTTTTCGCATGTACATCGAGTATTTGTCTTCTTCCCTTTATATCTGGCAAATCCATTACAACCTGTCTATCGAAACGGCCAGGTCTGAGTAATGCAGGGTCAAGAACATCTGGTCTATTTGTTGCTGCAATCACAATAGTCCCTTCACTTGTTTCGAGTCCATCCATTTCAACAAGTAACGCATTGAGAGTTTGTTCGCGTTCGTCATGTCCGCCACCAATTCCTGAAAATCTTGAGCGACCTACGGCATCAATTTCATCTATAAAGACAAGACATGGAGTATATTTCCTTGCAGTATCAAACATATCGCGAACCCTACTTGCTCCGACGCCAACAAACATTTCGACAAAATCAGATCCGCTTATGGAAAAGAATGGAACGTGTGCTTCACCTGCTATAGCTTTTGCAAGTAATGTTTTTCCCGTTCCTGGTGGGCCTGTCAAAAGTACCCCTTTGGGAATTTTTGCCCCTAACATTTTATATTTTAGAGGGTCTTTAAGGTAATCGACAATTTCCTGCATTTCTTCTTTTGCTTCTTCGGCGCCAGCGACATCTTTAAAGGTTACTTTATGCTCAAGGTCATCTGGCATAATCATTCTGGCTTTACTGCGACCGAATTGCATAGCTCCTTTGCCGGCCATTTTTATTTGGCGAGAGAAAAGGAAATACAGAAAACCTACGATTATTATTACTGGCAATATAGTTAATACAAGATTCTTAAACCATGTATCTTTATTTTCTACTTTTACTACAATGTTTTTTTTTCTTATTTCCTCATCAAGGCGGTCAGTGTAAACAGCCTTGCATCTATAGTACTTTTCTTCAGGTTCAAATTCGGAACCATTAATATGAGGTGGTCTGAATTTCCCTTCAAGTATTGAGACTTTTTCATTTTCTGGAGTTATTTTTACAGACATTATTTTTCCGTCAGCAAGGTAGTTTTCAAATGTTGACTGATCTATATCTTCGAATTCACTTTTGTTGTAGTTATAAATAAATATGGCAGCTAATGAAATAAATATGAGTAACCAAACTAATATTGCCATTTGTGGAGGGCGTTCAATTTTTGTTTTCTTGGGGTAATTTTCCATTCTTCTCCTTCTTTGATGTGGTTAAAAAAGTATTTCGTATAAATGTCTTTTGAAAAAAAATTGATTATCAGGACTATTGGTGCAGGCTATTATTAACTACTCTGAATATAAACATCTTTATAAAGCATTAAATTGGCATTATCCTCTTTATTTCCTTTAAACAACATCATGAGTAATACACCAATAAGTACTAAGATTAAAAGAACAAGAATAACAACAACTGCAATCGTTATTTTTTGTGTTTTTCCAGATTTCTTATTTTGTGCAAAAGGATCAAAATTTTCCATTTTTTTAACGGTAGATACACCTACTTGTGCTCCGTCGAGGTTTATTCCTGTTTGCGTTTTAATGGCAGTCGTAAGAGATTTATCTTCACAATCATATAAAATTTCAATTCCTCCTACCTGAACTATGTCGCTATTTTGAAGTTCTTGTTCTGTGATTGGTATATTGTTAACTCTGGTGCCGTTTGTACTATTGAGGTCCCTGACAATATACGTATTTCCTTTTTTTACAAATTCACAATGTTTAGAACTGACGGTAGGATCTTTGAGGAAAATTTGGTTTGCCTCAGTTCTTCCGCAAGTATAAACATCTTCAGTTAATTCAATTGTCTTACCCCTGAATTGTTCAGACAGGACTATTAATCGTGGTGTTCCAGCCATATTAATTTATTTAATTAAATTTAATTTTTTTAAATCTTTATTAATGAAGTGGAAATTTATATCCAGAAAATAACTTTGTCAAAATAAAAATGATTTTTTTTATTTTTTTTTGTTACTTTTGGAGATAATTTCCTTTGGATTTTTCTAAAATTGCTGTATATTCTAATCTTTTCAATTTTTATAACTTAAAAACTTAAAGGAAATTTATGGTTATGGGCAAATTTGATTTATCTTCAGTAATTGAAGGGCAAATTATTGAGAAAAGTGACAGTACTTATACTAAGATTTTTTCGGTAAAAATTTCTAAGGAAAATCTTCAAAAAGCAATAGATAATACCACCAGAGAGATTGCGAAATTCGCATCTGTTCCTGGTTTCAGGCTTGGTAAAGCTCCTATCTCTATGGTAAGAAATCGTTATATGAAAGCTATAAAAGAGGAGTTATTTGGTGAAATTATCAGGACGGCTTTTTCCGTTAAGCTTCCTGAAACTGTTAATAAATTTTCAAAAATGTCTAACGTCCTTTCATATAATTATGATAAAGTTGGAACTCCCGAAATTATCGATCCAGAACAAGATTTTTCATTTTCAGTTGAGCTTGAGTTTGCTCCTAAAATAGATTTGCCCGATTATCATTCCCTGAAAGTTGATGTTAAAAAGGAAGAGGTAACCGAAGCAGAAATAGATGGTGAAATAAAGAGGCTTCAGATGGAGTATGGGAAATATAACGAGGCGAGGGATGATGAATCAGTTGCAGAGGAGGATATGCTTGAGGTAAAAGTCGTTTCAGATATAGAGCTTGAAGAAAGTTCGTCTTCTGAAGCTAAAAGATTGGTTCAGAATGACAGGATGTTTTTATGGTTGAAAGATTCTGTTGAACCTATTCCAGGCTTTCATAAGGCTTTGATTGGTAAGAAAAAGGGAGAAATCGTAAAGCTTGGAGTGGATTTTCCTGCTGATTTTCGTGTTGTAGAGCTTGCCGGGAAGAAGGCAAATTATGAAATTACTATAAATAAAATTCAAAAGTTTGTACCTTTATCGGATACCGAAGAACTGGTCAAGAAGCTCAATCTTAAGGATTTACAAGCACTGAAAGAAAAAATAAGAGAATTAATAACAAATTCCAAAGAGTATAAATATAAGGAAGCCTGCAGAGGTCAACTTCTGGATATATTGAAAAAAGAAACACCTGACTTTGAATTGCCAAAAAGTTTGCGAGATGAATTTTTTAATTATGAAGTAGATACATATGTTAGGGCACATATACGTAGTGAGGAAGATAGGGTTGAATTTGAAAAGAAAAGAGAAGAGCATATGGAAAAAATAAGATCTCTAGCCGATGAAAAGTTAAAAGAATTCCTGATATTAAGGGAGATTTCAAATAGGGAAAATATTGAGATAACGGAAAAAGATATTTCTGATGCAGAAGAAAATTTTTGTAGGGCTAATAGACTTACTCCGTCAGAATTTAAAAAATACAGAACCGATCGCCTCCGAAATTTGATTTATAATTTTATTATGGAGAGAAAAGTACTGGATCATCTTTACAGTAGTAATATAGAGAAATCTGAAAGCAAAAATGAAAATGCTAATAAAGAAGGGGGGAATTGATATGTCAATTTTAGTTCCAATGGTTGTTGAACAAACCGGGCAGGGGGAACGCGGTTATGATATTTATTCGAGACTACTGAAGGACAGGATAATACTTCTGGGAACTCCTATAGATGATAATGTTGCAAATTTAATAATAGCTCAATTATTATTCCTTCAATCGGAAGATCCCAAGAAAGACGTAGATTTGTATATTAATTCACCGGGAGGTTCTGTTACTGCAGGTTTAGCCATCTACGATACTATGCAAATTCTAACTTGTAATATAAAAACTTATTGCGTTGGTCAGGCTGCAAGTATGGCAGCGGTATTACTTTCTGCTGGTACGAAAGGGAAGCGTTATGCCCTTCCCAATTCAAGAATAATGATACATCAACCATGGGGAGGAGCAGAGGGAAGTGCTTCTGATATAAGCATTCACGCTAAAGAAATTTTGCGTCTCAGAGAAATGTTAAATGAAATTCTCTCCAAACATACCAATCAACCGCTAAAAAAAATAACAAGCGATACTGAAAGAGATTTCTTTATGTCTGCTCAGGAAGCAAAAGAATATGGCCTTGTTGATAATATATTTGTAAAAAAGTGAGATAAATGAAGAAGTCAACACGAAATCAGAAATTATTGCCCACGTGTTCCTTCTGCGGGCAGTCAGCAGATTTTGTCGGCCCATTAATTACAAGTCCTGAAGGATCTGCAATTTGTAGGAATTGTATAAAACTCTGCAATGAAATGTTTGATTCTGAAAAAAATGAACAGAAATTAAAATATTCCAATACAAAGTCTGATCAGTTAAAAATAAAAGTTCCAAAGCCTGAGGAAATAAAACAAACCCTTGATAAATATGTTATAGGACAGGAACACGCAAAAAAGGTTATATCTGTTGCTGTTCATAATCATTATAAACGACTCTCTTCAAGTATTATTGACGATGTAGAGATAGAGAAAAGTAATATCTTGCTTATAGGTCCAACAGGATCAGGTAAGACTTTACTTGCAAAAACTCTGGCAAGATTGTTAGATGTTCCATTCTCAATATCTGATGCCACTACTGTTACCGAGGCTGGTTACGTAGGAGAAGATGTTGAAAATATAATATTGCGTTTAATTCAGGCAGCAGATTATGATGTAAAAAAAGCAGAGATTGGAATTATTTATATAGATGAAATAGATAAAATAGCCAAAAAGAGTCAAAACGTATCAATTACTCGTGATGTTTCTGGAGAAGGTGTCCAACAAGCACTTTTGAAGATTCTGGAAGGGACCGTTGCAAACGTTCCCCCAAAAGGCGGGAGAAAACACCCTCAACAAGAATATATTCAGGTTAATACTACAAATATTCTCTTTATATGTGGAGGAGCTTTTGTCGGCTTAGATAAAATAGTTCGCAGAAGATTAGGGAAGCAGATTTTGGGCTTTAGGCACAATGAAGAAATGGAATTAAGACCGGAACTGGCAGACGATGAAAATATTCTCAGATATGTAGAACCAGAAGATTTGATTCAGTTTGGTCTTATTCCTGAATTTATAGGAAGACTTCCAGTGATATCAAATGTAAATCAGTTGACAAAGAACGATCTCATTCGTATTTTAACAGAACCTAAAAACGCTCTAATTAAGCAGTATAAAAAATTAATTAAAATGGAAAATGTAGAACTCGTATTTGAAGATGCAGCAATAGAGGCGATAGCAGAAAAAGCTCTCTTAAAAGGAACTGGTGCAAGAGGCTTACGCACAATAATAGAAGAAATTATGTTGAATGTAATGTATAAGCTTCCTTCGGAAAATGGTATCAGTAGGTGTATTATTAATGAAAATACCGTGAAGGAAGGAAAAGAACCACATCTCATATATAAAGAAAGTAAAGAAAATGAAGAAAAGGAGCCTAAAACAGCATGACTAATACGACCTGTAATTTATCTTATGTGGTAATAACCCCTTATACAATTTTGAAATCGAGAACAGGAGGAGTGATTGCCAGACTTTTATCGCGTCTCGAACTGGAGCTTATTGGAGCTCAGATGCTTCATCCAGACGAAGAATTAGTAAAAAAGTATGCAGACCTCACATATAAAAGTGTGGCATCAAAAAATGAGCAAACTGCTCAGTTATTAAAAAATTATATTCTTGAACAGTTGATGCCTACTGAAATGGGCCCTAGAAGAATTATGTTTCTTCTATTTAAAGGAGAAAATGCTTGTGAGAAATTAAAAGCAATCGTAGGAAAAATCTCAGCAGTTGGCGCAAAAATAAAAGATACAAAAATAACCGGAGAGACAATAAGAGGCACTTATGCCGATCTTGTTTATGATAATGATGGGAATCTGAAGTATTTTGAACCGGCTGTTCTATCTCCTCAAGATGACGAGCTATTAAGGGAAAAACTACAAATGTTTGCAGAAGCAGCCTCAAGAGGGAGCAATGTGCTAACTGTAAAATATGATGACATGGAAAATATAGAAAGGACTCTGGTTCTGATTAAACCTGATAACTGGAAGTATCCGAGCTCAAAACCGGGTAATATAATTGATATGTTTAGTCGTACTGGTTTGAGAATTATAGGGTGTAAAATTTATCAAATGTCAGTTTCTGAAGCACTCAATTTTTATGGACATGTTAAGGATGCTCTCCGCTCAAAACTATCTCCTAAAATAGGTATTCAGGCAAGGGAAATATTGGAAAGGGAATTAAAAATAAAACTTGATGCAAAAGTACAGGAAAAACTCTCTGAACTTATTGGAATTCCATATGCCGACGAGCAATTCAATCAGATCATTGAGTTTATGTCTGGGAAAAGACCAGAGAATTGTCCTGTCTCCGAATTTAATGCTCCAGGAATGGTCAAGACGATGGCTCTCATTTACGAAGGGAAAAATGCTGTAAAAAGAATCCGTGAAGTTTTGGGTCCTACTGATCCTACAAAAGCACCATCTGGAACAATTAGAAAAGAATTTGGGAAAGATGTTATGGTGAATACTGCACACGCTTCTGATTCTGTTGAAAACGCCATAAGAGAAATGGGAATAATTAAAATTCAGTATAATCCTCTTGCTAATATAATAAGAGAACAACTCAAGATATAACTTCTATCCAATTTGTGATATTTTATTTTAAAGGTTTTCCAATGATATAAAGCCTTGAAACTAATTCTCCTCCCGGATTTTTCTTATTGATAAATGTTCTTAAATAATTTCTCTGAGTATCAATTACTGTTAAGATTTTTGCATCGAGAGTTTTAATTTTTATATTTATTTCAGGGGCAGGGAGATTTTCAAGACTGATGATTTTTTCCACTTTACCTTCATGATCTGACGAAATTTCCTTTTCAATGCCATTAACTTCGAGGACTACTTTGCCAGAAGTTAGAAAATAAATTTCAAAACTAAATTTTGCCACGCAGCCAGCCTGAAAAGGGATACTGAATTTTTTTAAAATTTCATCGCCTTCTTTTAAGGCGATTAACTCCCAGCCACCGAAAGTGAATGGTCCATTATCCAGGATAAGAGTTTTTTCCTCATTGAGTTTTACTTTAGTTCCATCAGGTCGTATAAATCTCATTATTGAAGGTTCGTAAAAACGATAGCAATCATATGAGAAAAATACGATAAATACAGAAATAAATATAGAGATTAAGAGGAATTTTAATTTGTAGTATTCAGCTTTATTTTTATAAATAAAAATCTTGCAAAAATCGCAAATAAAAAATCCTGCGAAAATCGCAAAAAGTGGTAAAGATGGCACTCGAAATCGTTCAAGATTGTAAAAAGCTGCAGTAGCAAGCCAATAAGCTAATATGAAATAGATGTTGAGAAGAAGAGGATAATTAAAGAACTTTTTTAATGCTGATTTTTTTCTCTTAAAAATTAAAAAGAAATGGAAGAATATCCATGAGAGGGCTAAGGTAATCAAAATAGAAGTTCGAATTAATGCAAATGTCTTCCAGATTATCGATTTTTGTCCGTTATATTCAAAGGCTATATTGTTTGGGATTTCACGATAATCCCAAAAAAGTAAAAGTTTTCTGAATTGAAGTTCAAGAAAAGCTAATGGTTCAGAAAAAGCCCATTCAATGATTCTTTCAGATATTTTTTGCTGTGAAGCCCATTCCATATAAGTTTCTGGGTATTCCATTGGTCCTGGTCCGAATCCCGGATTTCTTCCGCCGGGTGGTGCTTCTGGGGTATTTCCGAGTCCGAGCACTGCTTCTGCGGCTGTTGAAGCCCCTTTGAATTTTGATGTTTTCAGGTAATTCCAATATGCAAAAGGTAATTGCGGTATGATTACAATAATTGTGAAAATAATAGAGAAAATTAATCCTCTGCTTAAATTTTTCTTTATCCCTGAAATGAAGGCGAATATTGCTATTCCTGGTGTAAAAAACCAGATGTTTCCACGAGTTAAAATAGCAAAAGAGCAAATAGTTCCACATATTATCCAGATGAGAAGACTTTTCCTTTTTAATGCCAAAATAGTAGTGTAAATTATGAGTATAAACCAGAATGCTTGTAGTGAGGCTATAAGATGATATGGAACGTAGAGGCAGAGAGAGGAAGAAAATGCTGTTAACAATGATGCAATTATGCCGGTTTTTTTGCCGCCGAGCATGGCTGCGGAAAGCCCTGTGAAAATTACTGTTAATGAAGATATGAGAGATTGCACTATTAATACAGGCCAAATTCCTTTTCCAAATAGAAAGATTATTGAAGGTAAAAAGATGGCATAGTAGAAAGGTTGATAATAGAATTCCTGGTCGAATTTACCATCTGTAATCTTTCTTGATA
>ERZ795046.1928-NODE-1928-length-19327-cov-7.467362_pt1 | contig 19327 bp, 21 predicted proteins | sample MGYA00375130_ERZ795046 | MGnify/ENA primary metagenome ERZ795046 (study PRJEB30175, sample SAMN05720202) | activated sludge metagenome | isolation source: anaerobic digester from wastewater treatment plant | place: Japan | collected 2015-05-15 ...
GGCTTTTCTTTCGTATGCTGCTCAGCCGCTTGTCTGAAAATGTCTCTGCTAATCATTGCACATCCCAGCCGTCTATTTTAGCCAGTCGAATTGCTTCTCTTGCCACATCATCAGGGCGGGCGTTTTTCCCGAGATTCTCATAGGCCAGTTTTGTATAAATGTCTGCGATAACTTCCGGTGTGGCCTCCTCCGGACGCTGGAGAACGGCCATCCGCCTGACATAAGCAGGGGCTTTCTCTTCGTAAATCGGGTCAATGGCCATGGTGGGGGATTGGAGTTCTTGGCGGGTCTCTACGGGCTTCTCTAACTCCGTTCGTTCGCCGTAGGTCTCGCCAACAACATCCTTCCAAATCGCATCCACCTCTTCTCGGGTAAACGGCTCGCCGGTGGACGGGTTCACGCTGGTGAGCATTTCTTTATAGAACGTCAAGCGGTATCGGAGCAGGTCGCTGGCCGCACTCCGCTTCAACTCCAATTCCTCTAATGCCCGCTTCTTGCGTTCTTCGTCAATATTCTTCCACGCACGACCATCCCAGAGATACCGGTCTCCCGTATCTTTATCCACAACAAGATTTTTGTAAAACTGCACTTCCGGAGACAGGTCTTCAGGCTTTTCCGGCGGCTGAATTCCAAAGCGGGACATAAACAACTGGTCCATCGCCTTTTTCCCCTCTTCCTCAGACCATTCGCCGCTCAGAACTTTCTGCCGAACCCAGTCTTCCCCTGCCTGCAATTCCTCCATCATGCGACGCTGGGCTGGTGTATATTCCGGTTCATTCGCCTTGCGGAGTTTTTCACGAAATGCTATCTGGTCAAGAAACCCTTTATTCCGAAGCAACTGCTCCTGCAAACGGGCCTCTTGGTTCATGACGGCCATCTCTCTGGCCTGCTGCAATTGCGCCAGAAACTGCGCATTCTGGTTCATCATCTCCTGCCAGCGTATGGACATCAGGTCCTGGCGATACCGCTCTTCGCTCGATAGACGCTGCTTCTCTAAGGCGTACTGTTTGGCGCTCTCCAGAGACCGCTGACGCATCTGGGCATTAAATTTGTCCAAGTCGTCCTGGCGGAGTTTTTCTCGTTCATATTTGGCGCCTCGACCTATTTGGTACGCGGCAGAAGCGACCACTTCAGGACTCATGTCATGTCGAACGGAGATAGGCATATTCAATCCTTTCTATCTCTACTACGTCCTGTAATATGCAAGTTGCATGTTATAGGACGTGTACTATCCATTATGCGTTGCCAAGTCCTCTGGCCAACTCAAGAAGCATCTGAACATCTGGGTAAACGTCCTCCCTTCGTTCCATAAAGGCCAACCGGTCAGAGGTTATCCCTGTCATATACTGGAGCATCTCTCTCCGGATTTGCTCATTGAGGGATTCGAGTGTCTTGGTTTCCGCCGCTCGAATCTGGCTCAAAACGCTCGGTGCAACGGTGGAGGACAACAGTCCACTCCGTGCAAGGTTCTGCAGACTGGCCGCTTGGGCCTTCCCGTACGAATCGGAAATCTCTTTCTTGGCAGCCGCCCCCATCCCACGCAGTTTGTCCATGGCGTCTCGGTATTCCTTCTCGTAGCCAGACAGGATTTCCTGATACCGCTTTTCATTGGCTTCCTTGGCCTCTTGCCATTTCTGCTTAAACTCCTCTTCCAGGGCCTTCTTCTCAAGCCAGGATGCCCGCGTATAGTCTTCTTCTGTTAGGTAGCCGCCGTGCCACGGAATATAATTCTCCAGCCGCTCCCAGGGCGCCTTGCCCATCACGCCGTAATACGTACCTGGCTGCTTGATAAATCGGGATTCCAAATCCGATTGAGCATACTTTTCCCAATCCTGAAGCGTCCAATTTTCTGACCCCGCTCGGGCCGACTGGGCAGCCTTATTGTGGGCGGCATATTGATTCCATAACTCTTGCTGCAAGGCAGGGTTCTTTATGTAGGTCTTCAGGGCATCAGGAATTGCGGCGCTGGAGACTTTGCGGACGGGATTCGGCGTTGAACGGTTTGCATACAGGGAATTGCGAAGGTTCTGCTGCATGGCTTGATTGTAGGCAGACCCATAGGAAAGCGCCTGAAGAAGAGCATCTCCATAGGCCTGGCCCATCAATTGATTCCTCGATTTTTGGAGAATCGACCGTTTTATGTACCAAGGAGTCGCCATTTTTATTCCTTCCATTTTAACGTACTTGTACTGCTGTCAATATAAACCTGCCCGTTTTCTGCGGAGGATATATCCCTCGGCAAATTCGGCAAATAGCCACGCTGAATCCATTTTAGCCGGTTTGTCAAAGTCTGGATGTCCTTTATCTCTCGCTGGACGGATTTCAGAAGACGCTCCAATCCATCAATCCGCTTCTCCAAAGAATCAATTCGGTCTTCAGCCTTCATACCTTCTCCGGTCTGCAGGAACGGATTCGGCCAGAATCTCCTCAAACGACCACGTTTGATTATTTTCAGCATTTCCGATTTTTAGACAAGCGAATATCCCACGCATGCGGGTTCTCAGGTGGATGCTTCGTCCAGGATTCTGGATTATTCCGGTCAGAAACGGCGTTCCTGCCGAAACAGACTCCATGGCCTCCTCGGCGCTTCTGCCGACATGCACCTCATAGAGAATGGCGCCAGAGTCCGGCTGACTGCCCCCCAACCCGCCGCCGGCGGAGACAATCACAAGGTCCGTCAGAATATAATCGCGTACCCTGTTCTCCGAAAACTGAAGCGGGCCGCAAACGATATAACTCTCAATCGCACTGTACGAGATGGATGCAGAGACAGGAGAGGACACAATATCCGCCTTGTTGCTCGGCTCATGGATTCTCAAAATCCCGTCCGCACAGCCCAGAACCAACTTCCTGTAGTGCACATTCTCCGACTCATAAAACGCCATCGAGTACGGCGCAATCTTCTGAGGATATTCTTCCAAAAAGAGTCCGCCCGTGCGGAGGTCAAACCATATCGAATTATTCTCGTTCGTGTATCGGTCTGTTATGGAGAATAGAATCCCATTATTGACCTTGTCATACCAGCAGGCGACCCGCTTGCTTTCCTCGTCCAAGTTCAGTTCACGGATATAATTCGGCAGAACATCTCTTGTTAGGTTTTCAAGCGTCCGTCCAAAATCAGAAATTCGGATTAACGAACCAGTGCCGAGAATGTACAACCTGCCGCTGTCATCCAGACACCAACTATCCGAAGAGAAGCAGTTTTCAATCCGTGTTAGTTCTTGCATCTGCCCTCCGGACGCTGGGTCTCCGGTGATGATCCAAATGCTCTGAGAACAGCCAAGAACCGCGTAATCTTCGGCGTAAGGAATCACGGATTTGATGCTGTCGCCGAGTTTTCCGTAATGCGTTCCCGTTCCGGCTATCGGGCTCTGCTCATCATCGGCAGCATAGGCAAAATCAAAGAGGTTCCCCTGCCGGCTCATATAGAATGCGCCAGGATTGGAGGTATCACCGCCAAGAAATCCGCGGCCACGATACAGACAGCCGGAGGAAGCGAATTTCGGCATATTCTCTTCCGTCCCTCCAAATTCCATCCACGGATAGAACAAAGGCGGGTCCGGCGCTGTCTGGCAATTCGACGCCGCCGTCTTTATCCACGACACCCCATCCAGAATCAATATCGTATCGTCGATAAAGTCTTCCTCCGTAAACTTGTACCCGTATAACGTCTTGTCCCCATCCCAATATTCGATAATCATCCCCGCCGTGCCTGAACCTGTTTCTTGTACAAGAAGGCAGGAAGGTTTCGGCTCGACAGTCGGTTTCGCCTCCAAAACCAGTTTTGTGTTGCTGAAATCCACAACCCATTTTTTATCGTAGTTCACAATGAAGACCTTCTGGAACGCCTCAAACGCCTGAATCGGCTTTGTGGTATCCAACACAAGGCCATACAGATGAACCATCTTTGACGGACTGTCATCGTTCTCGTAGTAGAACCTGTTTCCAGCAATCGCCCAGAACCGCTTTTTGTATCGAACACTGGCAGGAAAGATTTCCCCTACCGTGAAGACCTGGAAGGTATAGACGGCAGAAACCGCCGTGCCGGCAGGATTTACGGCCTCCACCTTCCAATAATACGTTTTGCCCTGCTCAAGCGGATAAGGAATCTTGTAGGATGTCGTCGTTATATTCGTCGCCAGAAGCGTGGAAACATTCTCCGTTTCATCCAAATAAAAATTGAAGGAAACGGCTGCCGATGGGCCTGACCCGCTATCGTGCCAACCCAAGGTCGGTTGTAATTCATAAGCCGTTTCATTATTGGCCACGTAAGTTTCATCTATCACGGGCGGACTTGGATAGTCGTAGGTTTCAACCTGATAGACGCTTGACCAAGGCCCATTCCCATTCAGATTGACGGCCCGAACCCTCCATTTTAAAACAGCGCCAACCGGAACATTCTGGAATGTATATGAGGTGCCCGTCAGCCCAGTAATGTCCGCCGTTGTGTCTGGGTCTGTGCCATCCGTGGTATAACTGATTTGATAGGTCTGTGCATACTGGACGCTGGACCAATTGACAGAAACCGCTGAAGACTGATAGCCGGCAGGCGTTTCGTCGGAAGGCGCCGAGGAAGGAACCGGCGTGCACACAAAAGTATAAGGCCCCCAAAGAACAGTATTATTTCCATACAGTTCTATCGTGTAGGCTCTGCCCGCAACCAAATTCAGAGACGCCTGACCGGAAAGCGGGCTTCTATATTTGTCAATACCCCATTCTTTCAGAGTTTTCCAAGAACCGGAATTGACTTTATATAAAAACCAGATAAATTTACTGTCTGTTTCATCCGAAGTAAGAGAAACATTGAACGTATAATTTCCGCTTGGAATCCAATCTCCGCTCGGCGGATTTAGGATTTGTCCTGATATGGAGAATGGATTCCAATTAGCCATGATAATCAGACTCCTACGCTCGAAACCTGACCACACGCTACGACAGGAGAACCAATGTTTTCATACAGGGAAGCAATCTCTGCTTCCAATAACTGTCTCTTGAACAGCATAACATGACAAAGATTCCCTGAGTAAACGTGCAGGATGCCCCCCCCATATCGCCCAATATATGCGGGTACGCTGCCGGCGGATATCGTTCCGCCAAACGACAAGGACGCTCTCCGTATCCCGTTGTGGAACAACCAGATTTGACCTCCATTTTTCACCGAAGCACAAACAAAATTCCACTTGTTGACAGGGAGAACCGTCGTATAGGTCAAAGATGTATTGTTGATAAAAGCAGTCAGTTTACCGGATACGGTCGATAAGGAAAATCCATTGGAATCGGTCCCCCACGAAAAGAGGTCCCTTCTGATTCCCTGCTCAACCGACGAAAACAGCATCCAAGCGCAGACCGTAAAGTCCGTCGTGATGCCGTACTGGTCCGCATTCGGAAGAGTGATATAGGTTGTGGAACCGTCGAAAACACCCGCTCGTCCAAGCGGTCCTACCACGGAGGTCATATCCACGGAAGCCGTCCCGTCCAGTCCGAGAGCACCGCTGTCTTTGATAACGCCTGCTCCCGATTTTGGATTCGGTTCGTCCAGCCGCCAGAAGGCAGACGTGTCTGAATAGGTCTGCGGAAGAAACGCGTAAGCGCCAAGAATCTGTTCCCAAAGTCGGGAAAGACCAGGACGCTGTCCGCCCCGCGCCCGGTTCTCAAGAACGTCATAGGGACGTACGTTCTTCATGTCCGGACAAGTAAACTGCGGCTGCGTCGTCGCCGCGTAATTCCGGTTGACTCCCAGCATTGGAAAGTCAAACTTCTTTCTCATTGTTCAGGCACCAAGACTAACGATGTCCCGTTGAAATCAAAAAAGACCCGCTTCAGCAGGGGGTCCGTCTGCGATGGGGATGCCCCAGCCCGCGAATAGAACGCCATTTCGAGCCGCCCAGGCGGAACAAACCGCATCAAATTTAAGTCAACAGGGTAGCCGTTATGATACGTGTTCTTCGTCAGCAGGAGCGCGGCATCCTCCCAATCGGCTTCCGCCGACATTGTATTCGACGAAAAATCGGCAATCTTTTCATCTGGAAGATGGGTAAGAACCAGGTACGGCGTCGTTTCCGTTGTCCGTAAAATGTACCATGTATTTTTCATTTTGTTCTCCTACCATGTGGTCTTTCGGTTTACAGCGCCTGAAATATCCTCGCTGGTAAGCGGTTCAGCGCCGGCTACGTATTCGGTATTCTCTTCAATGACGGCGACAAAGGCCTTGATGCCTACAGCCGTCCCGCAGTTTGTTCCAGTAAGCAGGCAACTAAACCGGTCTGTTCCGGCCAGAAAACTCGGCACAAACATTGTGCAGATATCGCTCACCACCACCGCATCGGACACGTCAGAGGGGATAGTCTTCTCGGTCTGGTGCAGGTAAAGGGCCGATGTGCCCGATTCATTCGTGATTCGCGGCAGCAGGGTAATGGTCTTCTCCTGACCCGTGGCAAGACCGGACAATTCAACGATGACCCGAACGGCCAGGTTCTGAAGCGGAATATAGGTATTGTCCGCATTAAGTTTCAGAGGAATTGGTGTCGCAAGCGACTGATTGGTGAGGGCATTTCCGCTATAATGGATTCTCATTTTGCAAAGACTCCTGCTCGTTTTGGTTTTTCGACAATGAGAGTTCTCGTGAGACTGTCATCCTTCTCTACGACAACCTCGTGGACGCCTTTTTTCCCGTGAAACCGCTTATAAACCTCCGTGGCTTCAAGACGGCCAAGTTTGACAGACGTATCTTTTTCTTCGACCGAGATCCCGCCGTTTTCGTGCCGGAAGACCAAATCATTGTGATGACAGACGAGCCCATCTGTTTTCGGGAAAGAAAATTTTTCCGTAGTCCTGTAGAAAGCAGGATTCATCCATAGGCATCGGTTTGGGCTTCCGTCGTCATCGCTCGGCCAGCCGTCTGCCCAGTTGGCGGGGTTTTCAATATCTTCCGTTGACTTAGGAGGGAATGGGCCGATGTAATGCTTCTCAGGCGTCCAAGGCCGCGTATAATTCTCCAAGAACCACTGTTTGAATTCGTCTACCTGCTGCCCGTTCGTGAAAATATCAGCCTCCAATGCTTCCAATGCACAGCATATAACGCCAGCCGTATAGGGACTCGAAAAGGATGTTCCGGATGCGGAAGCATAGATATTCTTATAGTAATCGTAATTGCTTCCCCACAGATTATTATCAACAATATCAGAATACGGATGAGGCATCGCAGATGTCAGGACGCGCTGTCCTGGAGCAAAGAGGTCAACCCCGCTGCCGTAGTTGGAGAAATAAGCCAGATTATCATTTATGTCAAGTGCTCCTACTGTTATGACACGTTCATATGAACCAGGAAAGTGATTCCCGTTTCGGACAATCTTTGCCCTATCGTTTCCCGCGGCTGCCACAAGGATTATCCCGCAATCAATCATCGCATCAAAATATTCCCAAAAAAATTCCAGGATTTCCTGATAATCTGTTGTCCCGCCCCAAGACATATTTACTACGGTTGGTCGGTTTATCCCAAGTTCGATTTTCTTTTTATGAAATGAAATACATGCTTGAAAGCAAGCAGCAATCGAATCTGCTGTTAAAATAGTGTTTACTGCAATACAATGCGCATCTTTTGCTATACCTACGTGTAATCCTGCCGCACAGCCGCTAACCATCGTTCCATGAATAATAGAACTAAAGCCGCTTCTTTCTATACAGACTATCGCAGGAATAGCTGTTGTATAAATACTCGGGCATAGACAATCAAACCTGTTATGTCCGGTCCAGGTACCTCTGTATCTGGGTGGTTTCATAATGTAAGCATTGAGCATGACATCGCGATAACCCATGTCTATAATGTTTTCATTAGAAATACCTGTTCTACAGAGAAAGGAATAGTCTCCGGACCGGCCAATCACACGGCACAGAATTAGATAATTAAAAACGGTTATGAGGATGCTCCTTTTTATTCTCGTGAAAATAAAATCTAAGAAACATTTGCTCTCTGCGGTTTTCTCCAGGTGCACCTCGGCGAAATCTCGCCCCTTCTCCTGTTTAATCAATATAGATTTCTGATAATTCTTGCGGCCGAAGAAGGTTCGGTCAATATCAAAATGTGAGATATAGTTTATCCACCCATTCGAAATATACTCTGGAAGTCTGTATTTTTTTGGAACGAGATAAAACGTATAATCCTCTAAACCGGAAAGATTTACACGATTAAAAACGAGGTCTTTCGTAAACGGCTCAGATTCAGAATGCACAGGATTTATCCCTTTGTCAATGACAAGAATATCGCATCCTTTCCCAGTAGTCGGAAAAACATATTCTGTCCGACTCGGCTGATTTGAGATATGCCCTAACGGCCAAATATCGTTTTCGGCATAGTTGACCGGTTGCGTATAATACAATCGGATATTCAAATTATCTGGTAAAACATGCTTCACTCCAGGAAATTGACGGAGTTCCTCCTCACGCTCCTTTGGGCATTCTATAATACAGGTATTCAGGTCTTCCAGGTAGCAGCATACTTGGAATCGCTTTTTCAGCGACTCCAAGCATGCCGCATCCTGGAGTTTGACTGTGTATTTGCTCATGCACATTAGGAGGTAAAGTCGGCCTGGTTTGCCATTATCTTCGAGGTCCCGTAGGTAGAGAGTTCGGCGGCCTGGACGTTTATCGCAGCCACTCGCCCAGAGACAGGGTATTGCGCCCCTGCAGCAGAATACAATGCCACATTATGGAGAACAGCGTATCCGGACATTGTTGGTCCATTGATGCATTTCCCTGTAGCATTTTCATTTGAGCATTGGCAATCCTTGAAATACGCTTTATCAGTAAACGATGCCCCACAGGAAATGCACGCGGTGGTGTAGGAACCCATAATGACTGTGTTTTTGACGATACTCGAACCACCCTTCGACAAAAGAATTCCTGCTGCACCAGTTGTGGTAATGACCAGGGAATCTAATATCATCATCGAAGAATTTGTGGGTGCATTGAAAGCGTAGCCGAATCCTCCGGATATATCTATCCCATATAATAGACAGTCAATCGGATAGCTCAATAAAAAGGCGTCGCCGGATGTCGTTCCTGAATGCTTTATACGGAAATTCGCAAATACAGCATTCGAAAGCACGCTGCCATAATAAAAAGCGTGGCCGATTCCGCTTGTGAACGTGAAAGTAGGTTTCCTGTTCGCAAAAGGAACACCGATGATTCCAAAGCCTTTTTTTGTCCCAAAATCAAACGTGCTGGTAAAGGTCTCCTCGTGGAACGGGGACAAGAAGATAATATCCCCTCTTCCATCTTCAACCTTTGCATAGGCAGCAGCAAGGGTCTTCAGCGCCGTTGACCAGGATTTCCCGTCCCGAGTGTCAGAACCGGTTGTGGAATCCACGAAATACCGATTCCCGTAAAGAGGAATCGTCCCGCCGCCGATGCCTATCGGGGAGGTCGGCGTTCCATCCAGCAGACCGGCTTCCTTCAGATACATGAATGTGTTCAACTTGTTCATACATTCCTCTTTCTGCCCCTTTAACACCCGCAGGGCAAAGCGGCTTTTCAAATAGGCAAACCTTACTCCGTTTCGGGTTTGCGTTCGTTTTTCATTTCCGTCAGCAGGATTTGAATATCGCGGGCATATAAGACGAGGTCCTCCCGTCCGGCTTCTTTCATTTCCGCGATAACAACATCCAGCAGACTCAAAACAGGGTCCTCCTCAAAGTTTTCACTGTTCAGATAGACCAGGAACCGATTCCCGTATTCTATCCATTTTTCGATTTGCTTGGCTTCCGGACAGTCTGCATCACCGGCTTCCAGGCATTCCTGCCGCTGGAGTTTGGCCGCATAGCCGGCATGATTCAACGCTATCTTTGTAGCCGTATTCAGCCGTGATTTCAGGGAATTGGTGCACCCAGCAAAAAACAGACAAGCCGCCGCACAGACAAGAATGTATTTTCGTTTCATTCCCATGGGAGGACTCCATTCAAAGAAACATAGTTCACGCGGTCATTTTCTGGCAGGAAGGGCCCGTATCCTGGTCCGTTGTAGCCGAAATAATGGACCCGTCCAAGTTTATAGTCAAATTCAATCGATGCCGTCAGACGCTCAAGGAAGGTATTCCACAAGGCCCCTTTGTTCCCGTTCATCCGCAGGTCGGCCTCGGCCAGGCAACTGGCCAGTATCGTCGAACTATGGGCCATGCCTCCATAGGGATAGACTCGGTTCAGGTCCTCCAGCATCGACGGGAGAATCGAATAGCGGTAATAGAGCACATAGGCATCATCGGGGTTCCTGTCAAAGACAAGTTCCCACCGCTGTCCGATATTCCCATATTCCATCTTCTTGGGACGAATGGCCGCCCTGGTGGGTCTTCCGTCGTAGATTCCGGTCTGCAGCAGTTGACGCAGTTGTCCCTCGCCTATTACGAGGATGCTGCTGCCCAGATAGTTTTCGTTGTAGTAAAGTTTGGAACCGACCAGATGCCCGAAGTCATCCGGCAAGTCTATCTGGGCTTGTCCGATAACCAGTTGAAGGGACGCCGTCGGCGACAGGAAGGACCACGTATGCGGGCTGCTGTTGGCGGAAATCGCAGGCGGATAATAAAACTGACGCAGTCCGCTTTTGATATACGAGTCAATCCGTGCGGAATTATCCGGTCCCCACTTCGTCTTGTCTCGCCCAAGTCCGAGATAGTCCGCCACCTCGATGCGGAGTTCGTCAAAGGTTATCGAAAGCGATGATTCGGCCATCGCTTATTCCTCCCGTCTCATTTTGTCCTGTTCGACCATAACCACTTCTCCATCATCAAACTTCACCTGATACTTGCCGGCATCCGGTCCGGTTCCCTTTTTCATGACCCGTCCCTGGGAAATTCTGTCTCCGAGGAAGACCGATACACGCATTCCGCGTTTGTATCCGGCCTCATCCGGCTGCTCCGTCTCCGCTGGGACGGGTTCTTCTTCCTGTCTGAACCCGTCCACGTTAGTCAGTTCCAGCATTAAAGCAATCACATCCATACTCAACGGACGGCCCCCCGATACACGAGAATATATCCGCTGGACGCGCTCGTACATCTCCACAAAGGCCTTCGGAATCGGTTCTTTCGGTCCGACCATCGTTCGGACGGCTTCCAAAATCGTTTCTTTCATCATGGCATTGTCTCCTTTGAGGGTCTTGGTTCAGTTCCCTTCGAGGTTGGGCAGAACGGTGGAGGTGTCCGTTCTGCCCTTACCTCAAAGGACGCACTATGCAATACAGGCGGAATACTGGCCCGTCAGCATCACTTTCATATTGGCCGCGGAACCGGTGGGGTAGGCCTCCAGGGCTATCGCGGCAATTCCAGTCGCAGCGCCGGCAAAATTGACGGCCTTCAGGCCGGCTTCACTAACATCCGGAATCAACTGGTCGCCGACGACAACCGCTTGCGAGGAAGCAGACACCTTCGCGTTGCAGATAACGCCGGCGCCTCGATAGACCTTCACCAAACCGGTTCGGGCCACATCATCCACCGTATAACTCTCTGCCGCCACGCCGCCAAACGGAAGATTCGCCGTCAGGACACAGACCTCGTCGTCAGCACCATTGGCAAGGTACTGGCTTAAAATCTGGCCCTGGCTGATGGCGACAGGGGTCCCCACAAAACGGACCACGACAACATTTTCAGTCGGTCCTAAGCTTTGAACTCGTACAACTGTATCACGCATGGTTATTCTCCTTGCTTGGGTTATGCCTGATAAAGAACCGCATTCGCTCGGCGGTTCACGCACAACGTGTTGTAGGACAGGTCCACATGAACGACAAAGACGTTGTGCTGGAACGGGGCCACTCGTGCGTCTGACTCACGCAGATAGTCGCCTTCCAGTACAAACAGCATAAACGTCGCAAGGTCAATCATATAGACCGGATTGGACGTGTCATCATCCAGTTTCGGGACATAGCGAATCGGATGACGCTTGAACGTCGTTTCTCCGTCATAGGGGGCCAGGTCGATGCCAAGGTTGTCGTTCTGGGACTCGGCGATGCTTTCCAGGGCCGAAATGGTTTCTTCATTGACGAACAGACGACGGCGTTCTCCGTAAACGGAGCGGAATTCTTTCAGAGAAATCGGGGACTTCCACGCCGTTTTCCGGTGGGCCTTCCGGAGTTTTCGGACCAAATCTTCCTTGGTGAAGGCGCTGTAGGTGTCGGTGTAGTTCTTGAAGGTGGGATACTGTTCCGGATTGACGTTTCCGACGGTCGTCACCCCCGCTGCCGCCAGCGCCGGATGAACCCCGCCGTTGAATCCCGTCGTCGAATTCTTCACAATCCAGTAGGGAAGACCCCACGGGATTTTCGATTCGCCAGGAATCGGGTCCGCAAAGAAGGCGTTCTCCAGGTTCTGGGCAACTCGAAGCATCATGGCAACACGGCGCGGGATAATCACGTTGTTCAAACGGGATTCTCCTCGGTTTTCGAGGATCTCCCGCCGTTCCCAAGCCATGTTATCCGTCCCGCGGCACCACTCCACTTTCATTTCCGTCAGGTGGTCGGTAATGTCAATGTTGTCCTTTTCGAATAGCCCGACCCACCGGAAGGAATCGCCGTACTTTACCATCAGGTACTCTTTGATTCCGAGTCCGTCGGAAATGACGTTGACTCCGCCGAATTCTCCGTTCTTCTTGAGCAGCCAACTCATCACCTCGTACTCGGTCAACTGCTGGGCAATTTGATGAAAACGACCACGCCCCAACTTGTGAAGGGTTGTCGTTATCAGGTCTGCAATATCCACATCACGAATCATAGGGTTATCTCCTTGCTATGGCTACAACTCCGTCTGAAGACGAGAATCAAACTCGTGCTGGAGGTCCAAGGCGGACTCATAGCCGGTTAGTTTACCGGTGTTTTTACTCGACGGCCTTGAAAGAATCCGACGCTCCTGATTCCGAAGTTTCTTCTGAAACTTGCTTTCCTTCATCGCTTCCAGTTCCTTGTAGAATTCGCTGTGAAGGGCGCGTTCGAAGGCCTCCGAATAAGGAAGCGGGTCCTTCCCAAGCCGTTCACGGCCGCGCTGGATGGTGCGAATCGCCATATCCAGACGCTTGCGGTTTTCATACGCAGGACTCCGCGGGTCCAGGTCGTCTTTCGTCCCTTTCCCGAACAAGTCCTCGTATTCGGGGCCAAGCGACGCGATTTTGGCATCAAAACGGGCCGTGTTCAGTTCTTCGCGGATGCTGAGGATCTCGCTGATAACGTTGTTGAACAGGGTCCCGTAATGCTCATCACGCTGCTGAAGGTCCCGTTTCAGTTCCTCGTCCCAGTCAGGAGAATCTGCCAGAATCGTCTTGTAGACAAACGGATTGTCTGGCGCAGGGCTCTCTTCCTGTTTGGCGGTGGAACCTTTGGCTCCTTCATTCGGCGACTCTAAGGAATCCAATATCCGTTTTAGAGTCTGTGGGTTTTTGAACAGCATCACTTCATCGTCGTCCATTCCAAGACGGCGGGCACGCTGAATCAGGTCTTCCGGAAGGCGAGAGGAGCGCGTTGACTTTTTCGGCTCCTCTTCCTCCTCGGGGGTCTGGTCTTCCTCGTCCTCCGGTTCTTCATCTGACGAAGCCCGAGACTTCGCTCGGGGGGCTTTCAGGTCGGGCTTCTGAATGGATTGGGGCCCTTCTTTTTTCTCCGACTCGTCCGGTTCTTCCCCGCTGTAGTAGGTTTCGTCCAGAAGCAGGTCAAACTCATCCTGTACGTCTAATGCTTCCTGAGGAAGCCCGTCTTCTTTTTCCTCGGGTTCTTCCTGGGGAAAGTCGGCTTCTTCCTCGGCAAATCGGTGGTATCTTTGGGTGTTTCCGAACAGCCAAAACAGGTTGTTTTTCGCTTTCATAATAGGTCTCCTTTGAGGGGTTTAGGGGTCCGAATATCCGCCGTTTTTATCATAGAATCCGAACGCTCGGCAGAATGCTTTTCTGTGTTTGGCGCTGCGGAAGATGGCGTCTCCGTTCTCATTGAATTCGGTCGGGACGCCCATTGCCGCCGCCTCCCGCATGGCCTCTTCCCGCTGCGACGGGTGGACGCCGACCGCCACAGACACCATCGGCCAGGTAGCGGTTCGGGTGTTTTTGAAGCGGCCATGCTCAGCCGAATAATCGCGTTTGCCTATCTGGCCGTCTTCGGTCCGGATAGTTTGCGGGGCTTTTCCCATCGGATAGAACCGTTCTTCTATGGTTCCATCGGGCAGTCTGTAGCAATAGGTCGGCATACTAAATAATCCCCTTTGATGACAGCCAATAGACGACTAATCCAACCAGAGCATACTTCAATCCGTCAATGATGCTCGATAGGATCCTGTCCGCAATGGTCTTCTGCATATTCTCGTGTTTCTGAATGTGCTGCCGCATGGCCTCGGCAATCGTTTCCAGTTCGTGGCATGGGCGTCGATTGTGCTCAAGCCGCTCGCGTATCACCGCCACCGTTTCGAGCATGGGGGTCAGGATGTTGTACAGACGATTGATGTCGCCAAGCGTGGCTGGCCGATTGTCGAGCTCTGAACCGTTTGGCATTCCTTCTTTTTCCTTCATGGGTTATCCAACTGGACGAAACAGGGCTTGTTTCTCGGACGGTTGAGAATTTCCTGCAAGCAGTTCACTCATCAGAACCTGGTCGTGGCCCTGTCGTGTAGCACCTGGACGATTTTCTCGGATATACCGGCGGGTGGTCTCGGCAGGTTTTCCGGACGGCTCCACCGGAAGCGTCTCCGGCTCTTTTGGATTGGTAAAAACCAGAATATCCTCCAATTCTGGGACGCGGCTGTATTTCGAATAGAGTTTTGTCAGACGTTCGATGTCGATAAGGATGCCCTGCTGCTGCGCCAGCGGCAGAAGCGGAATCAGGGTGTCTTTGACGAACCGGTCCAGCAGGACCAGACGCTCTTCGGGGGATTTGCGGTTCATCGAGAACGGCTCGATTTGGATATTATAATCCAGGAAATCGCCTTCATTATCTTTCGGCGGACGCCATTCGGTTTGAACCTCGACGCCTTCCACGGGGGTTTTCTTGACCAGCGGGATGCGGAGGGTTGGCGAGTACCACAGATGATAGGCCAAATCCCTGCCGCAATCCTCCACAAAACGCTCCAGTTTCTTGCGCATTGTGCTGATGCGGACATTGGAATTGACCGACAGCATTTGTTCCTGTCCAAGCGTATCGGCCTGGACGCCAAGACCGCCCATCGTTTCCAGGTTTCCCTGCATATACGAGAACAAATCCCGCATCCAAATCAGGAAGGCCATGGACTCCCGATTGACGCCGCCGAATGTGTATTCTTGTGCGTTTTTCGGGTCGTCCAGGGCGATGGCCTGTCCGTCCTCGGCCTCTAATATCCGTTCTCCGTCTGTATCTCCGCCTTTGCGAACGCCCAAGATTGTTTTCTGACGATAGGCCTGACGTCCGATTTTCTTGAACAATTCGTTGGCCAATTCGGCCATGTCTTTGCACAGAGAAATCGGCGGAAGCGGCATGATATTGTTCGGGACTGTGTTAAAGGACAGATGGCGGTAGGGCCCGTTTTCGGGTCCGGTCCAGTCGATTTCTCGCAGGACAGTTCCGGAGAACTCCTCCGATTTCTCGCTGGTTTGTTGGAGAGTGAGAACCCTGTTTTCGTGGGGCAGCCATATGTCCCATAACCGGATGGTTGGGAGGAAGGTATCTCGTTCGCGTATGCCGCTTCCGCCGTGGGCTAATGTTGTGTCTCGGTCCTCGTCCTGAACGCCTTCAGAAGGGGGGGAAATTTTGTCTTTTTTGGGGCCGAACAGGCCGCTGTCCATGGCCAATTCATAGGGGATTTCGTAGGCATTTCCGAAATAATGGGACTGGTCCCACCGTTTGGCCTGGACATCGTGAACCCAATCATCGAGGGAGACGGCATCGCAATAGGGCTGTCCGTCGTCATGCAGGTAGCCGTTCAGTTCCAATTGGGTGGTTTCGGCGATGGCGATTTTCACCAGACCTATCGAAATCAGGGCCTCCAGACAGACGGTTTCGATGGTTTCCGTGAAGCGAATTTCCCGCAGCAGATGGTTGAGGGCCATTTCCAGCAGGCCGGCGCGGTGTTTGAGGACGCGATAGGGCGTCGAAACGATAAAATTCGGTTCGCCGACGATGCGGTGGAGGTAGATATTGATGGTCAATTCGGTCAGATTCAGCGGGGCCGCGGTCCCATGTTCCTGTCCGTAATGGCTTCCGACATACAAACGCATCAGGTCCATTCGGACCTTCCGAAAGGGACGGAGCACTCTCAAACTGTGCGAAATGGATTCATACAGTTTTTTCTCTTTTTGGGCCTTCCAAGAAGCCATTTTACGACCCCGTATTGTTCTCCATTTACTATAGGCATCGCAGGACGGAATTGTCAAGCGGAGAATCAAACCAGAATTGTTTTTTCCGGTTCTGTTCCCACAATTTTCGCCGCCACGCGAACGTGCAGAGACGCTCCTGTTCCGTGTCTTCTTTGCGGGAGGGGCATTCCGTATCGAACCCTTTCAGGAGCAGGGCGTCGGCGATGACGCGGTCGCCATGATTATCGCGGGCGCCAGACGGGTCAATGCTGTAGCGAGAGGCAGAATGCTCCACCGTATTGGCCGTCGTGAAGACGTATTGTAGGCATTCCTGATTGGCTTCGTGCGAACGCTGGATAAACGTCCCGTCCTTCAGCGCCTTTCGATAGGCCCCAAGAATCGACAGTTTCTCTTTCGGCGTCAGAAAAACCCCAGGTATCATCGAGACGGTTTTGGAGATGGACTCTTCCCGCCGCCGATAATAGACATTCCGATATCGGCGGATGACCGTATCCCCAAATACACGGCCATGTCCGGCACCATCCCATATCAAAAACGCATTGTGAAACCAACGCGCCAAGGCAATGCAAAATTCCCCAAAGGCTTCCGGTTTTATATCTGGACTGACAAACTCCGCTATCTTTTCTTTGGTCAGGGCATTGCCGACAGAGGCGGCAGAATTCGATGCGCCCGTCCCCGCAGAAATATCGCACCCTATCACGTACCGGCCTTCTTGCGGGACGGAGCCGTTCGGCCCATCCGGATTGAACCACAACCGAAGCGGACCGTTTGGATTTTCCACAAAGCGAATCGGAACAAGCGTTTGCTGGTCGTATTCGAGCATCCCGCAGACGACCGGCGGACAGACATCGCGGCTTTCAATTTCGGTAATGACCGACGGCTCAAAAAACTGATAATCGCTCGTGAACGGGTCAATATCCAATTCCTGGGCAATTTCCATCGGGTGAGCCGCACGATCGCATTGCTCATCATACCACGGAGACCGCAAACGCCCGTCTTTGCGGAACGGGTAGGAATCGGGAAACAGATACGTCCGGCCATCCACCGAACGGACCGGCCCGCGATAATCGTCCAGAAGACGAACCTGACCTCGCTCATACCGATACAGACCTTTCCGCTTCTCCGGATGGTCCGACCAATGCACCCGCCATTTCCGAATTTTCGTGAACGATAACCGGTAAAAGGCCGTCCCCGTCCCGCAATGCGTCGATACAAAAATGCGGCAATTGCTCACATCCCGCGTCGAACTCAACACGCGGTCCCCTTCCTGGACCGCCGCAAACTCATCCAAAAACAAAACCCCGCACCGACCCCCACGCGCCACATCCCCCGTCGTCGAATAGCCGTCTATCGTCGATTCCGTCTCGTCATTCTTCAGATGAAGATGCGTCCGATGAACCGAACGCGGACGAAGCCATATCGGCTGGTGCTTGATCGCAAAATCTATCTTCCAAAATAAACTGTCTGGATCCTCCGTCTTGTCCACTAAATCCTCCACACGGCTGACCAAACGAGCCGCTTGGTGCCGACGAAACTGCCAATACCATAACAACACCATCAAAACAATCCACGATACCCCCATGTCCCGACTCTTCTCCACCATCAAATCATAACCATGCTCAATGCAGTACTGGATCTCCTTTATCAGCAAATCCTGGTACGGATACGTCAAAAACGGCACGATCCGACTGCTACGCTGAAGACGTGGATTGTACGTATAAATAAACGTGTTTATCCAAAATAAAATGTCACGACTGCATAATATCCACAACTCCTTCGCATACTCCTCATTCGAATACCCTAACTCCAACACAATCCGACGGTACCGCAAATTCAAAAATACGTCCTTCGGAACGACCTGCTCATAATACGTTATTTCATCGCCCATCCGACGAAACCCCACCAACAAATGGAGAGACCCCTTGCATCGACTCGATTATCCGATCCAATACCTCAAACCGCTCCCGACGATCATCCTCCCTGCTCACATCCATTAAATTCTTCTCCCTCGCTACCTTCGGATATACACTCTTGTAAAAGTCTAACCGAGCATCCGGATCCGCTAACAGCATCTGATAATATCCCCACGTCCCAGAATCCGGACACTCACTCGGTTGAACATCCTTTATCTCTAAATGCTGGTAGATCCACTCCATCGACTCCGAATACGAAACCGGACCTTTACTCCGAAACGAATCCCGACACAATACCCCACTCCCAACAGGACGATAGTCCAAATACCCACTCTCTATCATCTCCTTCGACGGGATCTCTACCGCCTTCCCTTTCGACTTCCGCAAAAGTAAACTGTCCACTACCAGACAACTTACTCGATTCACTAACATCTCATCTACATACCCACGATGATCTACAAACTCCTCCCTGTACCGACGCTTCAGCCACTCATAATACTCATATACACCAAACTCCTTGTACCCACGACGCTTCTTCTCAAAACTGCCACTAACTCCCTCATATACCTCATACCGGCCTATGTAATACTCCCGCAACCGATCTTCACAAATCTCTTCCATCTAAAACACTCCAGATACGTAAAAACACTATAATAAACTTAACACAAACATCAAAATATTTCAATTTATTCTATTCCAGATGAACCAACTCCATTAACATGCAACTTGCATGATTGTAGATAAAACACGTCCAGTTCACGAAAACTATACACGCGGGAGAAGGGGTAATTACCCACGCAGCACAGGATACCTGCGGGGGTCTGGCAAAAACCTGCCGCCGACTCAGGCCACCGCTGGACCCTCCCCCACGCCCCCCCACACCTCTGGCCGTCTCGGGCCGCAGAAACCCGCGAAATCAGCCGAAAAACCGCGTCCCAACGCGCAACATACCGCACAGGTACTCGCTCGGCTGAACTGCCGGAGCGACGGTCACCCCCCAGACCGGCTCCCGTCTTGGAACGGCAGACGCCCGCAGCAGATGGGTCGGTGCGCCCACACTGCTCCCCCACACTCTACCTCCTAAACTGGACCTATGGCGCCCTGTATGTCTTGCCC
>ERZ795046.1929-NODE-1929-length-19325-cov-4.708978_pt1 | contig 19325 bp, 14 predicted proteins | sample MGYA00375130_ERZ795046 | MGnify/ENA primary metagenome ERZ795046 (study PRJEB30175, sample SAMN05720202) | activated sludge metagenome | isolation source: anaerobic digester from wastewater treatment plant | place: Japan | collected 2015-05-15 ...
ACATCGCCGACATCCTGGCGTGCCGAGAAATGGGCGTGGAGATCAGCCACGTGTGCGACGTGTGGCGCGGGGCGCGGGAAACCGCCGTAGCCGCTGTGAAAAAAGGGCAAAACGCGCCCGTCCACGCCGTGGAGGATTACCGCGTCATCCTCGCGCATCCCGAGGTCAACGCGGTAACCATCGCCACGCCCGACTTCAGCCACGCGAAGATCCTCAAAGAAGCGGCCGAGGCCGGCAAGGACGCCTACTGCGAAAAACCCATGGCGGTGGATCTGCAAGAAGCCCTGGCCGCCGTGGACGCCGTCCGCGCCAACCAACGCGTGGTGCAATCCGGCACCCAATACCGCAGCGACGGCCACTTCATCGCCTGCGCGAGCGCGGTCCACTCCGGCGTGCTAGGCTTGATCACCCGGATCGCCATCGCCCAAAACTTCAACGAGCCCCGGTGGCGCAAAGCGTATGACGACGTGCGGGAAGACGACGTGAATTGGCCGCTCTTCGAACTGCATCACGGCCCGCATCCGTTCAGCGCCAAGAAGTTCCGCCGCTGGTATCTGTACCGGGATTACACCAACGGTCTGCCGGGGCTGTGGATGTCGCATTACCTCAACGCCGTGGCCTGGTTCATGCAGGATCTCTTCCCCGCCGAAGTGGTGTGCAGCGCCGCCGTTCTCCGTTGGGGGGACGACGGCCGCGAAACCGAGGACACCCTCAGCGCCATTCTCGATTATCCCTCCGGATTTCAACTCAACTTTTCCATGAGCTTGTGCAACTCGGCCGACACGCATTTCATCCTCTATGGCAGCAACGGCAAACTGGACGTGTGGAAGCGGGAACTCTCCGGCGATGGGGGCGGCGGCCCGGATCAAATCAAGGAAACGCGTGTCCTTCCACCCGAAAATCCGCCCAACAGCCATATGGCCGATTTTCTCGATTGCGTCCGCACCCGCCAGGATCCCCGCTGCCCGGTGGAGATGGGCCTGGCCCATTCCGTGGCGGGCATCCTGTGCGCCGAATCCAACCGCCTGGGCAAACGCCTGCGTTACGATCCTGAAAAACGGGAGATTGTATAAGTTTATCAAGGAATGATGGGATTCGATTCTATTGAGATCTCGCGATGAGGCCCACACGCATACGCCAAAAGCGCGCGGGGAGTTCACGCATGACTACGCCCTATAACGACGGCGAGACATGTACAGATTCCTTATCCTTCCGAATCCTTAACCCCCTTCATTAAATTTCTCCCATGTTCACTTTTTCTGGGTGGCTTAAACAATCGGTGCGCAAAATCTGCCCTTTTCCAGTGTAGATTTCACCTTCTCATTGGAGCCGTTTTTGCTCACAGGCTTACTCCCACAAATTCATTTTTCCCCTCCAGGGGAGTTCATTTATCCCTATAAACAAACGGCTCCAACCTAAAAAATCAAGGTTCATCCTTTCTCATTTGTCTTGGACTTTGATTTGCGCTTCACTCGGTGTTGGATAATTACCCAAAGATCAGGGATCGATTCTGCTGAAACTATAAGGATGCCACACGATGACATACATTCGAAAAGGCTATCGGTTTCTATATTGGTTGCCCCTTGCGTTCGGATTTTTGGCCCTGCCGGCATTCAGCTCGGATCCGTTCACGGAGCCAAACGCCGATGAATTCTTTGGCTTAACGAAACTCTATTCCATTCATCTGCAATTCACTGCCGATCAATGGACAGCCATTGAACCCGCCACCCCGGGCGGATTTCCCGGCCAGCCTCCCTTTAGCGGAGACCGGCTCATGACACCCGCCAATCCCGGTGAAATGGAACGCCCCGCGGGAGATCGCGGGATGAGGCGGGAAAGAGGCCCTGCCGGACCTGGTGGCCCCGCTGGATTCGGCCGGCCTGGAGGTCCCGGAGGCCCAGGCGGACCAGGTGGCCCAGGCGGACCAGGTGGCCCGGGTGGCCCGGGCGGCCCGGGAAGGCCTTTTGGTGGGATGGAGTTTCCCTATGGGTCCGGTGATTTTGAATGGGAAGGATACACCATTAAAAATGTGGGGATCCGTTACAAAGGCCAGGCCTCCTTCATGACCGCTTTCAACACCTTGAAGAAATCCTTCAAGATCGATTTCAACCGGTTTGTGGACAAGCAAAAATTCTTCGGCCTGAAAAAATTGAATCTAAACAATAACACCATGGATCCCTCGCAGATGGTGGATGCCTTGTCGTATGAGACATTTCGGGCATTTGGTGTAGCCGCTCCCCGGACGGCCTTCGCCAAAGTGTATCTCTCCGTCGAAGGGAAATACGACCGGGAATATTTGGGCCTGTACACCGTGGTGGAACAAATCGACGATGGATTTCTTCACCACAACTTCCAGCAAAAAAAGGGTCTCTTACTAAAACCGCAAATGATCCGGGGATTCCCTTATTTCGGGCGGAATTGGGAAGACTATAAGATTCCCTATGAACCGAAAAACGATACCGTCTCCTGGGAAGATGCCAACCGGTTTATGGATTTTGCCCAACTGGTAAACGAAGCGACAGGAACTGAGTTTCAACACAAGATTGTGGACTACACCGATGTCGATCAGTTTCTCCGCTTTTTGGCCGTCAACGTGGCCATCGCCAATTACGACAGCATCCTCGCCATGGGGCAGAATTATTACATCTACGGCGAACCCTCCCGGCAAAAATACCTTTGGATCCCCTGGGATCTGAACCTGGCGTTCGGCAAGTTCTTTTTGATCGGGTCCCACGTCGATCAGATGCAGGCCAGCATCGAGTATCCCAACGCCAGCCCGCAACCGCTGATCGACAAAGTCCTCGCCGTTCCCGAATGGAAAGAAAAATACCGGCAGTATATCCGTGAATTTTTACAGGATGCTTTCCACCCGGAACGAATCCGGAACAACATTGACGCCATACACGCGGTCATCGAAGAAGCGGTGAAAGATGATCCCAACAGCTCCTACGAAGCCTATTTAAGATGCGTCTCGAATGAACCAATCGATACGCAAACCTCTATCTCTCCCCCATTTTTCGCAGGCCCCCCGGCACGTGGTCCTCGGGTTCCAAGCCCCCAGGAGCCTGATCCCGGAATTGCGCGGCGCGGCGGATTCCGCGGCCCCCCCATGGGCCCCCCGATGACGGGCTTCGCGTTTTCCCTGTCATCCTGGACTCAAGGACGCGTGGAATCCCTCCGCCAGCAGCTGGAAGGAAAATCGGAAGGGATTCGCCTGGTCATGAGGGGCCCGGGTGGCCCCGGTGGCCCCGGTGGACCGGGAGGACCAGGTGAACCAGGCGGAATAAGGGATTTCGGTCCAGGGATGTTCCTGGGACCGCAGTTGCTCGGCGCGCTCGATTCCGATCAAGACGGCCAGGTGACCTCATCGGAGTGGGAAAAGAAAACTACGGAATGGGCAACCGTGTGGGACAGCGATAATGATCAAGCCCTGAACGAAAAAGAAATGGGGAATGGCTTGAACCAGATCTTCCCGGTTCCGGAGGAATTCAGAAATTTCATGCCTCCGGAAGGATTTTCGCCAGGCATGATGTTCTTGCCCGCATTGATGGAGAAGGCGAATTCCGAAGGGATATTGAACCGCTCCAATTTCATGGCGGTTTGGAAAAATTGGCGGGACAAGTGGGATGTTGATGGCAATGGGGAGTTGAATGGCGAGGAAATCAACCAGGGGATTAATCAAATCGCCAGGCAGCTGATGGAAAACATGCCGGGACCGCCGGGATTTTAAAAAAAAAATCGGAACAGTAAAATCTGTTACTATGTACCCCAATGCAGATCTTTTTCACCACATATTTCGTGGTTGGATCCCGAATGGAAACACAAATTGATCCCCGCTCCCTCTGGGGTGTCACCCTAAGAGTAGCCTGAAAGAGACGCAAGGCATCCTATCTCGACTATTTCTTACAATACCTCAGATAAACGGAGTTGTTCTTCATTCCCTTACTCTGCGGTGGCGTTCTCAACCAGTTTCTGGAACATGGTTGAGGATGCTATTTTTTTTTAGCATTGATCTTGGTAGTTATGAGCCGGCTTAATCTACCTTTCCCCTAGAATTTTCCCCTTCGAAATTTGGAATCCGCCTGTGGACTCCTTATAATGGGAAAATGGAGTCGTATCCGATTCCATAATCCGCGGTGATTTGAAAGGAGTGCAAGGTCCATGAAAAGTGCGTGGAACATGGCCGTTTTCGCGGTGTTGATTGGGGCTCTCACGGTTTCCGGAGCAGCCATGGCGGCAGAGGAAGTCAAGCCATACAAAGTCGGGGATGAAGTAGCAGCATTTGAGTTGAAGGATGTTAATGGGAAAACTCATAATTTAGCCGACCTGTTGGGTGAAAAGATCATCGTGTTGGATTTCTGGAATTGCCAGTGCCCGGTCTCAGTAGGATTTGAAAGCCAGTTGATGGGCATCGCCGGCAAGTACGAAGGAAAAGACGTGGTGTTTCTGGCCATCGACTCTAACCATAACAACAGCGAAGAACTGATCAAAAAATACGCCGAAGACAAGAAACTCAACTATCCGGTGCTCAAAGATGTGGATAACGTGATCGCGGACCGCTTCGGCGCCGAGAGGACACCGGAAGTATTTGTGATCGGCAAGGATAAGAAAATCCACTACCACGGCGCGATTACCGACAACCAAAACGCCGACAAGGTGAAAAACCATTATCTCGTCGCCGCCCTCGACGCCATGCTGGCCGGCAAAGAGGTGGAGACCAAGGAAACCAACGCCTTCGGCTGCACGATCAAACGGGTCGAAAAATAACCGCCAGGATAACCGCACTGCACCATCCGGTAGAATCCGAATTGCATCGGTTTAACTCTTCACGGCGGCTCGTCATCCCCTGTCCGGCCTGCGCTGGACAGGGGATGGTTTTTTAGTTCCCTATCCCCCGGATTCAGAACTTTCTCAGTGCTTGATTCATCGTTTGAGGATGGACGGGAACGGCAAACGATTTCCATTTCTTCTGGGGGAGGACCAAGGTGAGAGCTTTTTTACATGGGGGAACCTTTGTCACCGGATTCATCCCGGAAAGAATGAAACCGATTTTTATTCTATAAAAAACACATTTTACTGTACAAGATACGCACTTCTCAAATGATTCTTTTTTAAGCAAAGAACGACTTGTTCCCCATATTCTATCCAAGGTATTTCACGAGGGGCTGAATTACTCTACAATCCCAAAGGCCATGGCTAAAAAAATAAAATCCTGACGCCATCCTATCCGTGGCAGAAGGATCGGAAAACTACAGGAGGGAATCCATGAACGAAATGAGATCCACGATCCACCGGCGGGCGTTCTTGGCCTCCATGGCGGCGGCAGGGACGGCGCTAATGTCCCCCAATCCCGCGCGGGGCGCGGCGGCTCCGAAACGGAACATCGCCCTGGGCATGGACAATTTTTCCGTGCGGGCCATGAACTGGAAAGCCCCTCAACTGATCGATTACGCGGCCCGGTTGAATCTGGACGTGTTGATGATTTCAGACCTCGACGCCTATGAGAGTCTCGAAGAGGATTATCTGAAAAAAGTGAAACAGCAAGCGGACGCTCAAGGCATTTTGATCCACGCCGGAACCGGAGGGGTCTGTCCCACCTCACCGCGATTCATCGCCAAGTACGGCACGGCGGAAGAACACCTGGCGCTGCTTATCCGGACCGCCCAGACCCTGGGCTCACCGGTGGCCCGGTGCTATCTCGGCACGGCCGAGGACCGGAAAGGCGATGGAGGCATCTACCGGCATATCGAAAGCACGGTGGAGGTCTTCAAAAAGGTCAAATCCCGGGCGGTCGACGCCAACGTGAAGATCGCCATCGAAAACCACGCGGGCGACATGCAGGCCTGGGAACTGGCCGAACTGATCGAAGCGGCAGGCAAGGACTACGTGGGGGCCACCCTGGATTGCGGCAACGCGGTATGGGCACTCGAAAGCCCGATGGGCAACCTGGAAATCCTCGGCCCGTACGCCGTCTCTTCGGGCATGCGCGACTGCGGCATTTGGGAATCGGACAATGGGGCATTTGTGGAATGGACCAATATGGGCGACGGCCACATCGACTGGAACGCCTACCTGGACACCTTCACGAAACTGTGCCCCGGAGTCCCCTTTGTTTTGGAAATTATCTCCTGGATCGGACCACGTAACTATCCTTGCCTGGAAGTGGATTTCTGGGAACCCTACCCTAAGGCCCGCGCCAAGGATTTCGCGCGTTTCATGGCCATGGCCAAAAAAGGCCAGGCGTTGCCTCCTGATCCGCAACGTCCCACGGGTCCCCGGTCGAACGAACTCAGCCAACAGCAACAATTGTACGATCTGGAACGCAGCGTCCAGTTCTGCAAGGATGTGTTGGGATTGGGATTGAAATAGTTAATTATGGCCCATCCGGCAATTCCGTACTTTTGGGGATTGCCGGTTCATATCTCTTCGATGTGATCAATAAAAACCTCCCCATATTTCCATCTCTCTTCGACAAAAATCAGGGTGCGGATCGCTCTATTCCCATTACACACCTTCCCGGATTCCGCATTTCCCCCCTTTCTTCCCTCCACGCCCCTTTCAAGGGGCCGCCTATAGCAGCCCAGAGTGGTAATCCCGGGCTATTCTTCCAGTTTTCATATTCTCCCCTGGTCCGATCTCCTGACTGAAAAATTTCTCATTTTAGTTTGACACACTTCCTTAATTGTCCTATTATTGCTAGTACAATGATAATCACAGTCGATCCATCCAATCCTAAACCGACGTATCTCCAGATCGTCGACAGCATTCGGCGGGCGATCGCCACCGGGGCGGTCAAGCCCGGGGACCAATTGCCGACCATCCGCGACGTGGCCGTGCAGGCGCGGGTCAACCGCAACACCGTCAGCCGCGCCTACCTCGAACTCGAACACATGGGACTGGTGCGCTCACGCCAGGGGTCGGGCAGCTTCCTCACGGACAATGAACCGGGGCTGGATCAGAAGGAGCGGCTCAAAATCATCAAGCGGATCGCGGATGAACTGGCCCTCGAGGCCAGCCATTACAAGATCCCCTTGGAGCAAGTCATTGCCATTGTCCGGGACAGCGCGGCCGAGCTGAACAAGGAGACCGAACATGAATGAATTCGCGATCGTCACGGAAGGCCTGGGGAAGCAGTTCGGCAAGCACTGGGCGGTCCGTAACCTGAATATCCAGGTTCCCACGGGGTCGGTGTTCGGCCTGCTGGGTCCCAACGGGGCCGGCAAGTCGACCACCATCAACATGATCATGGGCCTGCTGCCCTCCACCACCGGCCAAATGAGGGTGTTGGGTTACGATCCCGCCAGGGAAGACCTCGAAATCCGCAAACGGGTGGGTTACGTCCCCGAGATCCAGGGATTTTACGACTGGATGAAGATCAACGAGCTGGTCGAACTGGTGGCCTCCTACCACAACACCTGGAACTGGACCTTGTGCTCCTCGTTACTGGCCGAGTTCCGCCTGCAGGGCGGCGCGGTCATCAAGAACCTCTCCAAGGGCATGCGCGCCAAGCTGTCGCTTCTGTTGGCGCTGGCCTTCGAACCGCAAATGTTGGTGCTCGACGAACCCACCGGCGGCCTCGATCCCGCGGCGCGGCGCAATTTCATCGAAACCATCCTGGCCCGCTTTCAGGAAGCCGGGCGCACCATTTTGATCTCTTCACACCTGGTCAACGAGTTTTCCGGTCTGTTGGATCACGTGTGTTTCATCCGCGAAGGCAACGTCGAACTGATGACGCGGCTGGATGACCTGCATCAGCGGATGAAGCGGGTGCGGCTGGTGTTCGCGGAACAGGCGCCCGGCAACCTGCGGATCGAGCAGGCGCTGGTCACGCGGGTAAACGGCCGCGAGGCGATGATCACCTGCCGCGACTTCGACCCCCAACGGACGCCGGAAGCGCTGACCGCCCAAACCGGCGCGGTCAACGTGATCGTGGAAGACATGACACTGGAAGATATCTTCGTCGACCTGGTGGGATCATGAACGAAACCAACCTGACGCAAACCATGGAGCCACAGGGGATTCCCGTTCCGGAGGCTGTTTCGCCAGTAAAGTGGAGAAAGATCCCCTTCGCGATCTTCCAAAAGGATTTCAAGATTCTGGCGGGGCAGATGGGATGTGTTCTAGCCATCCAGGCATTGTTGATGGCGGCCGTGCCGGGAGTCAATGCGCTGATGGCCCAATGGACCGGCAGCAAAGGGTCCTTTGATATTCCTTTGTATGAATGGTTTCCCAAACTGCAGCTTGCCATCAACGTGCTGATGGCGCTGCTGGCGGCATGCCAGTGGTCGGCGGAAGAACGGCAAGGGCAAAACGACTGGCTGCTGCGCCGGCTGCCTATCTCGCGGCAACGGATCCAACAGGAAAAAATCGCGGCTGGGCTGGCCATCCTGGCGGTGATCCTCTTCATCCAATATCTGTGGCACCTGTTTTTCACCATGTTGGGAATCATGGTCTGGAACTACGACGATTGGGTGGGATCGTCGCTGGTGTTGAACACGCTCCTGGCCTACCTGCTCGGCCTGCCCTTGTCAGCGGTATTGAACCAGTCCATCACCGTGATCCTGACCGGCCTGGCGGTGATTTACCTCGGTCTCTGGGGATATTCGGTTTACCAGAGCAAAACCCTTCAGGCTTGGCGCTACCTCACCCTATTCGGCCTGGCGGCGGCAGGTTACGCGGGGGCCTTGTCCTCGGCGGTATGGCGGCGCGGAATCCTGTGGGAGCAGCCGCGCTTCACCCTGCTGCTGCGCAAGCAGCGGCGCGAGATGCGGGTGTTTCTGGCGCTTTCGCTGCTGTTGGCGGGCTTGTTCATCGGCAGCACGGTGCTATCGGCATCGGACCGTGACGGCTGGCTGGTTTTGATGGGGACCGCGTGCGGATTGTACGCGATCGGCGTGGGCGTTTCGATCTACGCCGCGCGGGAGAAAGACGGCATCCGCTGCGTGTTGTATCAGCATTCCATTCCCTTGCGCGAAATTTTCGGGGTGAAGTTCGGGCATGGCTTGCTACTGATGGGCATCCCGGCAATGGTATGGTCCCTGGCCGGCTTGGCCGTGTTCCTCAATGAGATCTATTACCGGAGCGGCTGGATGCCCCATGATCTTTGGGAAGGCCTTCTCGTGCTGGTGTCCATCATCGGGGCCATGTTTGGCATCGCCCTGGTGGCTTATGTCTGCGGGGTGATGGCCACCCTGGCCTTGCAGAACTCCATCTACGCGTTCTTCCTGGCCTTGCCGATGGCGGTTCTGCCCTTGGTGCTGTTGTTCTGGCTGCAGTATCCCATCTTCCTGGTGGTTTCGGTGCCGTTTCCCAACCAGTACGACGCGAATCCCATCCCCTTTTTCCCCCTCTTTGCCTGGAGCCTGTTTTTGCTGGTCATCGGCCTCTCCCTGGCGGCGGCGCGGATGGCCACCGACCGGCAGGTCCTGACCGGAAGCGCGGGCGCGCGGCTGCTCTACGCGGGGCGGATCTACCTGTTCACGCTGGCGGCGGTGATTCTACTGATTAAAACCGGCTGGAAAGACCTGTTGTATCTCGTCACGAATGTCAATGTGGGCATGGGATAAGGAGCCGATCCATGAAAACCTATACCAAGCGGGGAATGGAGCTGATCATCGTCCTGACCGTGTGCCTCCTGGCGCTGAGCACCTGGCACGAACGGCGCGTCGCGAACCAACAACGGGAGCAGGCTCTCGAACTGGCCACACTGCTCAATCAAACGCTGTGGGACAAATACGGTCCGGGAACCAAGCAAGGGTATATGGACCTGCTTACGCGTGATCCGTACACCACGATTAACTTGGGCGAGAACCGCTCTCGGGTGATTTCCATTTTCGAGGAATTAAACCAGGTGGAGACCCTGGTAGGCAACGCGGGGGCCATCCTCGCCGTGCCGGAAGCACCGGAATGGTATCAATCCCGCTTAAACCAAGTGGAGGACTGGGCGGCCCAGGTTCCCCCGGTGTTAGAAAAAGGACCCTATCTGGCCGCGCCGGATGAGATCTATTTCGCCACGTCTGAATATCATTCCCTTTGGATTTCCGGGATTGCACAAAAAGCGCTCGGCCTGAAACAACTCGCCCTGCGGGACTGGATTCAAGGCAAACGGGACCTAGCCATCGCGAGGCTGGTGGATATCATCCGGCTGGGAGACGCGTTCCGGTATTCGCCCATGGCGTGGGATCAACTCATGCGGGCCATGGTAATCGAAATCGGCCTGGATGGATTCGACACCGTCTTATGGACCAATCCCGGCCCGGAGGACAACCAGAAGATCCTCGCCGCGCTGCGGCAATTCAAACCGGAGGAATGGTATATTCCATCGTATGCCGGAAACATCCTTTTTTGGACCGATTACTCGGACTACGCGGGCATGATGGGCAGGCTCTACCAGTCCGATACCATCGCCGCCACCCTCTTGTTGAATGGTGTGCCCGATCCCCAGCGGGATACCCGGATCGATGATTTGTACCATGAAATCGGATTGATCCCGGATTGGCGGATTGATCAACTGCGCGGCATCCCCAAGGCCCTGGTCTTATGGAATGATCGGTACGCGCGTTTCTTCAAGCAGCGGGGTTCCAGGAAAACCGCCGCGTTGTTGGCGAAATGGACCACTCTGCCGGCCATGCGCAAGCGGGCTGGCAACTTACCGGATTGGTTTTATGATTCGGATCCCCTGCTTTCGGCGGACAACGCGCGCCGCATCCCGCCGCTGGTGTACGCCGCCTCCCGCTTCGCCACGTTGTTCGCGGAACCGTATTATCAAACAAATGCCTTGACACGTTTATTGGTGGCCCGGCAACGGATGGCCGCCCTGACCGCCGCCTTCTGGGGGCGGTGCCAACGGGACACGAAAGACGCGTGGCTATCCAGTGAGGAATTCGCCGCGCAATTCGAAAAACAGTCTCAATGGACAGTGGATTTATTCCCGGATAGAAGCAATACACAGTTGGTCGAGGCCTACATCGCCCGGCATCAAGTGAACAAGAGAAACTACCTGGATGAAACGAAAACCGTCGTGAATCCCGGCGATCATTCGGAAATCAATTTCCCGATGAAGTGGTATGGCGAAGAACATATCGCCCCCGCCGAAATCCCTAGCGTCACCGCCACGCGGGAAGAATTGGAAAACTGGGTGCGGGGTATCTTTCAGAATGATCCAATGGTGGAAACGGTCCGGCCGCATCATGTGGATGTCCCCGGATATTATCATCCATCAGACAAAACGATTCAGGCGGTGAAATCCTACCAGGTGAAACTCAAACTGCCCAAAACCTCATATTGGGTGGTGCAGACCGGCCCGGATGGCATAAGAGATTTACCGTTCCTGCCCTACAACCCCACCAACGGCGCCCAAAGCCGGGGGGATATCCTGCAACTGGCCGGGTGGGATTGAGGGGGGCAGGATAAAATACAGGTAACTATTTACCGGTTTGCAGTACCGGTAGGCAGGTACAACTTTTGAGCGCCAACGGCGCGGCATGAGCATAGCCCCGGGCGTAAGCCCTGGGAGGGATGAAACAAAAGTGATTAATCCCCTCTCCCTCTGGGGCCAGGGTGAGGGAAACCGTGGCAGGGTAAAATTCATCCTCTATATCTGTGCAAGCGGGTAAATGGATACAGATACGGTATAAGGATAACATTCGGTGAGCGGATGAAAAACCATGGTTGATATCAGCGAATTCAGGGAAAAAGTCGCGCCGGTCTGCCAGGAACTGGGCGTAGAGCGTCTGGATGTGTTCGGTTCCATAACGCGGCCTGATTTTCACGCGGAAAGCGATGTGGATATCGTGGCGCGCCTGGACAGGCGTCCGGGGAAGATGTTCACCCGGTATTTCACTTTGAAGGAACGCCTGGAACGTATTTTCGGGCGTTCCGTGGTTCTGGTCCTTGAAGATTCCATCCGCAATCCCCACTTTCGGGACGCGGTCGAAAACAGCCGGGTGTCTCTCTATATGAATCACGGAACTAAGAAGTTGTTATTTGATATCCAACAGGTAGCCGGCAATTAATCGTGTTCCAAGTCCCGCTTGTTCGTAACACATCATCCCTCACTACTTTCCCGCCTGCCCGGGCGCGGGAAAATTTTGGGACGCGTCGTCGAGCACCAGCACCCAATCGTTGCCGCGCTTCTCCGGACCGGGGGGATCGAAGCGGCGCGTGCCACTGTCGGCGAACGAATCGATCAGCGAGGCGGTTCCTTTGCGCGGATCGTACCACCAGGCCATCACCTTCCCGCCGGAGATTTTCCCCAATTGGATGGTGACCGGCGTCCCCGCGGGGATGTACACGAACGCGTAGCCATCGCCGCGGGTGGCCTGGACATGGCCTGCGCCTTCGCTTTGCCCCTCGGCGATGAGGCTTTGATCGGGCACGCGGCTGAGAAACGGCCGGGATTCCATGAGGTGGCGCACGTGCATCATGTCCCATGCGCCGGGCAGGTCAAGGACGTCGTACCAGTTGTTCCGCGCGGACGAGATGGGCGCGCGGCCGGGGGCCATCATCTGCCAGATGTCATGGCATCCATAAGTATGGCCGAACGCCCCCGCGAAGAGCGCCCAGTAGGCAGCCTGCCGGACGTCGAAATCGTTAAACCAGCCGTTTTCGGCTTTCCAGTTGACGGGATGGTCCTCGTAGCGGGGCTCGCCATCGAAGCACGGCTTGACCGGCTCGCGGTTGTAATCCGCTGTGATCATCCGGTAGTTTGGATTATCAAAACGGTCATGACCGGACTGCAGCATGTTGAACGCCAGCCATTCGTCTTCATGAAACCATTTCGACGAAGATTGGCCGCCCTGCGGATGATAGGTGATGAGATGAATCCCCCCGTCGCCTTCCTGGATGCCCTGCGCCATGGCCCGCCATATCTCCTCGGCCCCGTCGGCCACGCGGTCGCCGCCGAGTATCCAGATAATGTTCGGCTGGATCCTGTACCGCTGTCCCAAAAACCGGCCATATATCCGCGCGTTCTCCGGATTGAAAACCACCGGGCCTTTTCCCCAGGCCTTCGTCACCTTGTCACCCCAAGTGGGCAACATACCGATGAAGATTCCCTTCTCTTTCGCCTTGTTGACGATGAAATCCACATGCTTGAAGTAGGCTTCGTTGGGCTGAGCGGGATTGTTGTTCAACAACGGCTTGTCGCCATAAGCGTTAGGGGTCTCCAGACCGTCTAGTTCGGCCAACACCACGGCCTGGATGACAGTGAATCCCTTCTGCCGCCGGTTTTCCAAGTAACGCTCCGCTTCTTCTCGGGTCAGGCGGTGGAACAGTTCCCACGCCGTGTCACCCAGATAGAAGAAAGGCGTTCCGTCTTCATGCACGATGAAACGCCGGTTTTCTGAAACCTTCAGCGGGCCGTGGCTGAAATCCACCGACAGCCCGGAACGGGGCGTTTCCGCGTACGCGGTGGAAAGGAAAAGGCATCCCGCCAGTACGGCTATTGCGCGGGAGTTGATTTTGGAAAAGGGTGCAATTCGAGTCATTATTTGATCTCCTTGGGGAAAAATGGTTCTACCGGAAAATGCGTATCTTATTTTAGACCAACGGTTCGCGCCTCTTCGAAATAAGCGATGAAAAGCATCCTTCAAATTCCCTCTCCCTCCGGGAGAGGGTCAGGGTGAGGGAATCCCGGAAAGGGCGAATGGCATCCTTTCTTCGCAATTGAGTAAATCGTTGCTTTTTCATGATTGGATCTCCTCTAAAAAAAATTAGCGTATCATGTAAATCTCTTTTCCTGATTCCAGATTCGGAACATCCCCGCACGCACCTCAAGGTAGCAAAGGGATTCAGAGGGAGCAAGGCGTTTTTCACCACCGCGGCGCGGCGCCGGCGGGGGCGGTCGCGCAGGATCTCGTCGCCATATTCGTGGAAGCGCTGGAGCCATTTGTAGGTGGTCTTGCGGCTGAGGCCAAAGCGGCGGCAGAGTCCGCTGAGGTTGGCGTGGGCTTGGGTGGCGAAATGGATGAATTCGCGGCGCAGGGACATGAGGTTCACCTCGTTCCAGGGCATAGTCTGATCCTCCTTTTTACGAGTCGAATATGTAACTTAAACGTGTTACCTATGTACCCGAACGAAACAAGAAGACCAGGGTGAGGGCAGCCCTTTCTTCCACGTCACAGCTTCTCATATTTCAATTCCTGCTTCACAAAACCAGATGAGTCCCCTTCAGGGGACGCCTTTAAAATAGCCCAGGGTTTCCACCCTGGGCAAAAGTTAGGCAATGCCACCCCTAAAATAGCCATGGGTCTTAACCCTGGGCGGGCGCTCCCTGGGTAAAGTTGATACCGTGACGGCCCTGGGTCTTAATCCTGGGCATCAACCCGCGGCACAACGATTCCCCTCGGTTCCCATAGACAAATCCACGATCCCGCCGCAATGTAAAATGGAATAATTCTTCGTTTGGGATCTCGCCATGAAAATGAACATTTTGTCATTTGGGGAAGTCCTGTGGGATATCATGCCGTCGGGCACCGTCCTGGGAGGCGCGCCGTTCAATTTTGCCTTCCGGGCCAATTCGCTGGGGCACCGGGCGCTGATGGTCAGCCGCCTGGGACGGGACGATTTGGGGCGGCGGGCGGAACAGCGGATGCGGGAACTGAACATGGACACCCGGTTCGTTCAATGGGATTCCACGCGTCCCACGGGCACCGTAAATGTGTCCTTGGATGAAAACAATCAGCCGGATTACTTCATCGTTCCGGATGTGGCCTACGATAACATCGAGATGACGGAGGATCTGGCGTTAGCCGCCACGCAAGCGGATTGCGTCTGCTTCGGCACCCTGGCGCAACGGTCGGCGCACTCCCGGGAGACCTTGGCTCAAATCCTGGAGAAGGCCAACCAGGCGTTGAAAGTGTTGGATATCAATCTGCGCAAGAATTGTTATACCTGGGAAACGATCACCTCCTCGCTCGAAAAGGCCGATGTCCTGAAACTGAACGAGGAGGAAGCCCAGTACCTGACACGGCTGTTCAGCCTGGAGGTACATGCCTTGCCGGAATTTTGTGAGCGGATCATCCAGGATTGGCTGTTGCAATGTTGCGTCGTCACCCTGGGCGAACGGGGAGCACTGGCCATGGCCGCGGACGGCAAGCCGGTGTATGTGCCGGGATTCCAGGTGAAAGTCATGGATCCTGTCGGATCGGGCGACGCCTTCACCGCCGGATTTATCACCCAGTACAGCCAAGCAAAGCGGCTCGAGGACGCCTGCCGGTATGGCAATGCCCTGGGGGCGATGGTGGCGGCGACGGCCGGCGGAACCACTCCCATCCCGCCCGGTGAAATTGACGAATTCCTGCGCGGCAGCCCCGCGCGCGTGGAAGACCGCAATCTGGCATCGTACCAGGTCAGTTAACCGATCATCACGGAAAGCCGGGAGACTCGTCATCATGAACACAGCAACGCCGAAAGCGCAAGAAAAAATCGGCCGCGTCCGCATGGCCTTGACGCACCAGGAAGCGGACCGCGTGCCGGTGGGTGAATTCTTCTGGACTGGCTTTCTGCGACGCTGCCGGAAAAAATGGGGGGAGGATTTCGATCCCTATCGGCATTTCGATTTGGATTACGTCGTCATCACGCCCAACATGGATCCCCGCGTCGAACCATTCACCATCCTGGAAAGCGATGACCACCATGTCCTCGTGCGCACGGGCTTCGGAGCCACTATCCGGAGGACAAAGGACGCGCCCATGCCCTCGTTTGAATCTTTCTCCATAACCGAACCGAAAGAGATGGCGGACTTCGAATGGGGGGACCCCCGCGACCCGCGGCGGTTCTACGAAGGGGGAGACGATCAGATCAACGGCGTGGGCGACGCGCTGATCCGTAATCTCCCCGCGTGGGACGAGCGGGTAAACGCGTACGTGGAAGATTTCGCCGTGTTCGGTTCGGTGTGCGAACCGTATGAATACCTGTGGAGGATCGTCGGCAGCGAGAACGCCCTGGTATGGATGGCCTCGGAACCGAAACGCTTCGCGGCGTTCGTGGACCGCGTGGGCGCGTTCTTGCTGGCATTTTGCCAGGCGCAGATCGAGGCCGCCCGGGGCCGTCTCACGGGCATGTATATCTGGGGTGACGTAGCCTACCACGGGGGATTGCTCTTCGGCTTGTCCCGTTGGCGGGCCTTATTCAAGCCGCATGTCCAGGCCTTGATCACCTGTTGCCGGCAACACGGCCTGCTTACGGTCTATCACGGCTGCGGCAAGGCTTCTGCGATCTTTGACGATTTGCTGGAACTGGGATTGCATGCCTACAATCCGCTGGAAGCCAAGGCCGGCCTGGATGTCGTCGATTTGAAAAAGAAATACGCGGGCAGACTGGCCTTCGTGGGGAACATCGACGTGCGCGTGCTCGAAACGGGGAATGAGGAAGCAATCCGGCGGGAAGTCCTGTACAAACTGCGCGCGGCGGCGGGCGGCGGCTGGATCTTCCAATCCGACCATTCGATCACCAGCCAGGTCCGGCCGGAAAGTTATGAGCTGGCCATGCGCATCCTGCGCGAATACGGAAATTATCCTTTAAAACTCGAATAGAATTTTGAAAAATTCATCCGGTATGCGCCTAGCCGGCAAAGAGATGGTTTCTGCAATCCAATCGATAAAACGTAAGTTACCTATTGATTCGACTGCAGAACGTTCTCTCGGCTCTCTTCGTGATATGAGGGTTGCTGAGAACGCGAATCGATTCCCTCTCCCTCTGGGAACAGGCCGGAGGAAAAGAAATTTCGGGAAGCAGTGGCAAACTCCCATGCACGCACTTATTGGTTAATCCGGCATTCTTTGTATTCCTCCCAAAATTTCCGCAGAGGTTCCGGTAAACCCGGCTGATTCAAAAAAGGGTCATTTTTTATTTCATGAATCATCGGATTGGGCAGAAAAACTTCCAGCCACCGCAAGGAAGGTTCTTCATGAAGTATTTTGTCGAACGCGGCCGGTTCTATGGTGCTCTCTCTCATGAAAGAGGAATGGCCGGAGGTGTTCTCCCCCGCGTCCAACACGATAACGGATCCGCTATCCAGCAGTTCCGGTTCCACAGCTATAGCATGACCATCCCCGGCAGAATGAATCACCTGGTTGCCCCACAGATAGACCTGCGTGATCGCCGGCGGCTGGTTCAAGCGGGGATATTGAATCCACGAACGAATCCACGGCGTGTGTCCAGGCCTGGAATAAGAAATGTTTCTTATGAACAACGCCCGCGCGCATCCGGTCAAAGCCAGGGCAGGAGCGGCATCCCGCTGAATGAACAGATTGTTCCATAGCAAAATCTCGCTGGTCTCTTCTTGCGCTTCCAATCCACTGCCCAGGCGGATGAGGCACGGCCCGTTACCGGAAAGGGTGTTCATGATTACATTGCGGTCCATCACAATCCGCCAAGACCGGTCTGCAATAACCACCAACGCCTCCCGGCTGGATGAGCGCCGGCGGTGAATGACATTCCGCCGCAGGACAATGTCATGGGCCCAATCGCTGATTTCCACCTCGGCGTCGCACGCGTCAAAAATTTCGTTGTCTTCCAGGAGGATATGCGACACGTGCCGGTGGATCTTCACCGCGCTGGCGTTCACGTATCCCTCGCCGCCATGCGTGATCCGGCAGTTCACCACTTCAATGGCCGAACAACTCGAAAGGATGTGCAACGCGTTGGATACCGCAGAATGGCCACGGTTGTCGATCACGAATCCCTCCAACCGCAGATTCCGCGCGCCTGTCAGCAACACCGGGCCTTGATCCGGGCCGGGAAGCAAAATGGATTCACGCGGAACGGCGGCGCGCAGGATCACCGGGCGCTCGAAACGGCGCGTGGAGCTGAGCGCCGGATAAGTCCCCGGCTGTACGAGGATTTCCACGCCCCCCGCGTCTGGAATCCGGGAAAGCGCGTAGCCTAAACTCTGCCAAGGACGGTTCTGCCCATCCGCGTCGATGTGGTCCGCGCCGGTGGGAGAGACAAAATAGGTTTCGGCAGTATTTTGTCCTGCGCCTTCCATTCCCAATAGGCAACAACCCATAAGGAATATCCACCCGGTCCAGTAAAAAAAATAAGACATTATTTCAACAGGAAAATCCGTGAGGCGGAAACGATTCACATGCATGCCTTGATTCTTTCCAAACTGACCGCCGCGGCCTTGTCCAGATTTTCTTCATGTCCGCCTCCCCGGAGCGGAGAGCACATCTCGTACGCCACATACCCCCGAAAACCGCCTTTCTTCAACGCCTGCAAAAAGCCCCGGTAATCGACGAAGCCCTCTCCGACCGGCACGGCGCGGACCATGTCCGGCAGCGGGCGGTAATTGATCAGGCCGGGCAGATATTCAAACCGCGGGAGACGGACATAATCCGCCAGGGTGGTCTGTACCATGCGGGGAGCCAGAAGGCCGGCGTACCGGACATAATCCTCCCCGTTCAACGCGGGCGACCAGGGATCGAACATGGCCCGGCAATTGGGGTGTCCCACGTCGTCCAGAAACTCGATAAACGCGTCGCAGCCGATGCCCGTGTCATGGTGGTTCTGGACGCCGAGTTGAATGCCATACTCTTCCGTGATTTTGGCGCACTCCCGGATGGCCCGGACACACGTATCCCAATCCGCCAGGCCGGAATCGCGCGCGGTGGTGTAGCCCGTGAAGACCCGGACAATCTTGGCCCCCAGCGCGGCCGCCACCCGGGCCAGGGTTTGGACATAGGCAGTTTGCATTTCAAGCCAGGGCACTTCGGCAGCGTGACGCCCCGCGGTGAAATCCGTATAGCCGGCGATTGTGGCGATCTCGATGCGGTTCTCTTCTGCGGTTTGCCGGATTGTTTGGATCCAGGCCTCATCCGCGTCCAGGATGGACAAATGCGGACGCTTGCCCATCAGCTCCACCGCGGAATACCCCAGCGCGGCCGCCTTCTTGATGAAAGCTTCCACATCCAGGCGGCACTGCCCCCACAGCCCCGCGTAACTGACGGAAAACAAGGTTGGAATCATACAGATCGCTCCCTCCCTCATTGGAAAGAAATCATCATATCTCTGGTTATTGACTCTATAATACCTTTCCGGCTGCGGATTTCCCCCTCTCAATCACAGTTCATCCGGCAACAAGTGAGCTCTTTTTTTCTGATCGCGGGATTGCGTCCTTTCAAAATGATTGATGAAAACCACTCCGAAAATTCCCTCTCCCCTGGGAGAGTGGTAGGAGGTGGGAAATCCTAAAAGGAGGAAAGGCAACCTCTCTCGGCAATCGCTTTATCTCCAATCGATTTAATTGTGACACCCCTCGAACCGCGGATAGGTCCAGGGAAAGACCAAATCACGCATCCATTATTTCCTGCGCGGGCGATTGG
>ERZ795046.1931-NODE-1931-length-19312-cov-8.149504_pt1 | contig 19312 bp, 23 predicted proteins | sample MGYA00375130_ERZ795046 | MGnify/ENA primary metagenome ERZ795046 (study PRJEB30175, sample SAMN05720202) | activated sludge metagenome | isolation source: anaerobic digester from wastewater treatment plant | place: Japan | collected 2015-05-15 ...
CGAAACCTGCGGAGATCGCACAATGAGCCAGTTAGTAAATGCGAAAACAGGGAAGCGGCAGTGAAGAAAAAGCAAGTCAGATCGTACAAAGACCCCTGGTACGTGCCGCATAACTACCTACGCACCAGCCGGGCCGAGGCGGCTGCCCTGGCGGCTGTCTCGTGGCTTGACACCCGTGCTAAAGGGGCTGGGCCTCGCAGTTACACCGAGTGGTTCAAGGTGCTGCATACATGCGCCTACCATGCCATCAAATCAACATCCGAGCAAGGCAAAGCGATATGGACCAGTAGGTGGGAGCGTGTGCTTGGGTACTTGGTCGAAGCCAACATGGGACTTGCATATTCAAGGGCTCGTTATTTTTCTAGGTATTGTACGGATATTGACGAATTGGAAAGCGAAGCAGCATCTGCTTTGTACCGTGCGGTGTGCCGGTTCAACCCGTGGCTTGGATGGACGTTTAGCACCTTTGCTTGCAACGTGATTAACAATTCTATCGGAAGATACCTCCAGTTGAGAAACAAGAATAAAAAGCTTACACCGGTCAGTTTTGAAAAGGAGTACGAAAGGCCGATAGTTGGCAAGAAAAGATCTGATGAGCTTGTATTGGACAGACTGTGCGTCGCCATGGAAAAGAACTTGGCGGAACTTAACGATGCTGAAAAGCAGGTGCTTTCCTTAAGGTTCCCACTGGACGGAAGCAATCCAGTGATATTTGAACTGATTGGTGCACGCATGGGCCTCTGCAAGGAGCGGGTGCGGCAAATTCAGGTAAAGGCTTTAAGGAAGCTAAGAGAGGTGCTGGAAGAAGATCCAGTACTTCAATAAGGAGTCTTGCGTTGAGAGAAAAACCAATCCCGCGTATTGCTACCAATGAGGAAACGGCTGCGTTCCTTCGAACAAGCTATGCCGCCTTTATGGCAAACACCATGTCCACAAGGGCTAAAGTGCTGTCACAGCTTTTAGACCCTAGGCGGGATCTGGATAATGAGTGTGGGTACGTAAGGGAACCCACTGCTGCTGAATTTGACGAGATGTACCGCAAGGAGGGGATTGCTCGTCGTGTGGTCAACATCTGGCCGAGTGAGTGTTGGCAGGTAAACCCGGAGGTTTGGGTTTCAGAAGAGCCTGATGACACTGAGTTTGAGGCAGCATGGAAGAAATTGGTGCTGGATCATGATCTTTGGTCTGTAATGGAGAGGGCAGACAAGATCAGCGGCATTGGCCGGTTCGGCATCATTTTGCTTGGCATTGATGACGGCAAGCCATTGGAGCAGCCCGTAGACATTTCTGGGAAGAGAAAGCACAAGCTGATCTATACCAGAACGTTCGATGAGTCGGTAATTACTATCAAGGAGGTGGAAGGCAACCCCAATAACCCGAGGTTTGGCAAGCCGAAGCTGTATTCTGTGAAGTTTGAGAACTCAGTCGACGGATCTACCAACCTCACAGAGACAAATATTCACTGGACACGGTGCATCCATCTGGCAGATGGCAAGCGCATGAGCGAGGTGTTTGGCGAAAGCAGAATGCGGCCTGTATTCAACCGCTTGCAGGACATCCGCAAGATTGCTGGCGGCTCTGCCGAGATGTTTTGGCAGGGCGCGTTCCCCGGCCTCAGCTTTCAGGTGGATCCAAGGTTCCTTGAGTTTGGTGCTGTTGAGATTGACAAGGAAACACTGAAAAAGGAAATGGAGGAATACGCCAACGGGTTGCAGCGGTGGATGTCAACTGTTGGTGTGGATGTAAAGAGCCTTGCCCCACAGGTCTACGATCCCTCTCATCACATCGAGATAAACCTGAAGCTTATTGCACTTGCTCTTGATGTGCCTTACCGGGTGTTTATGGGCACGGAGGAGGCAAAGCTAGCCAGCGGGCAGGATAGTAAGACGTGGGCTAAGCGTGTGGCAGAGCGGCAGAACAAATACCTGACCCCGTATGTTGTACGGGAGATTATTGATAGGCTAGTGATGTTTGGTGTGCTGCCACCCCCGGAGGGTACGCTGCACATTGATTGGCCGGACATGCTTACTCCATCCGACCAGGAGAAGGCAGAAGTGGCAAAGGCTAAGACCTCTGCCATGAGGGATTATGTGCAGGGCGATGTTGAGATGATCTACCCGCTGAAGCACTTCCTTATGGATATCCTTGGGGTATCGTCTGAAAAGGCCAACATTATCATCGAGGCTGTTAAGGTAAACGATGAGTTTACTGCGGATGCTGGGGAGGCTGCTGGACGCCCGGCCAAGACTGTGAAGCTTGTAAAGAGTGAATAATGCCCAGAACAACGCAAATAGACCCAAGTCGGACAACTACTATCCGTCGGGCCTTTGCGGCGGATATTGTTCGTCGGTTTCGTGCAGTGCAGGCCTCCATCAAGGAGGTCGTAGTTGTTCGTGATGTGTTTGGGCTAATGCCAGCCAAGCATATCGTAGTGCATCAAGACCTTCCCCCAAGGGCTTTTGAGTTCAAAAATGACCCAGGCAAAATCGAGGCTTTTCGTGCTTGGCTCAAGGAAATGACGGACGCCAAGATACTCTCTACAGATTACAAGGGGGATCCTTGGCTGGCTAAGTATATTGAGTCGGCATACAAGAAGGGCAAGCTTCGTGGCTACCAGCAAGTAATACGAAGCAGGCGGACGAAAGAAGAGCCCGTAATGCCGTCCATTGGGGTGGTGTTTGGTGCCCCTGAGACCGTTATTGCTGTGCAGGCTTTGTTCACCCGTGCATTTAATGAGCTGCGTGGTGTGAACGACGCAATGGCACAGCAACTTTCCCGCATACTATCACAAGGCTTTGCCCAGGGCCAGAACCCGATTGAAATTGCCCGTGCTATGACTAGAGAGATTGATGTTCTAACTAGGCAGCGGGCAGTATTGATTGCACGGACTGAGACCATACGGGCACATGCAGAGGCTCAACTTGATGCTTACAAAGAAATGAGCATTGAGCAAGTTGAGGTGCTGGCCGAGTGGCTTACGGCTGGTGACGACAGGGTGTGTCCGTTGTGCTCGGCACAGGCTGGCGCAGTGTATACAGTGGATGAAGCAAGGGGCATGATCCCGATGCACCCACTGTGCCGGTGTGCTTGGGCACCTGTTGCGGTAAGGAAGGCAGCGGCATGAACATAGAATACACGACGACAGCTACATGCAGGCCAGAGGTATTTGAGCGTACTTTGGCCTCGTTCTCCTCAAAGCTAATAGGCAATAACTTCAAGTCTTCCCTGCTGCACTTGAATGTTGATCCAGTACCAGTGGCAAACGATGCAGTTGAGGTCCTCAGGGTAGCCAGAAGGTACTTTGGGTCGGTAAACTGCAATATACCAGAGCGGCCGTCTTTTCCTGCTGCGGTAAGGTGGTGTTGGTCCCAGCCAAGCACAGATTACTTCTTTCACCTTGAAGATGACTGGGAAATGACAGAACCATTTGCTCTCAAGGATATGGTAGAATTAATGGAGAGGCATGTTGGGCTGTCTTGTGTGAACTTGCGGGCTTATGTAGGTGCGAGGTCAAAAATAGACACAAGGATTTGCCTACTGCCTGGGCTGCACAGGACCCGAGATGCTAAGGTAATTGCGTCTAGGCTGTCCCTGACCGCTAACCCAGAGAAGCAGTTGCGGCCTATCACAGCCGAAAATCCTGAGGGTGGAAAGCAAGATCCATTCATAGGAACACAAGTGCCTATGTACCCAATACTGAGGGACATAGGCCGCGAGTGGTTGTCTAAAAGCGGGTGGGAGAAAGATCGACAGGTTTACTTCACTACTTGGCGCAAGAAAAAAGGACCAGCTAATGATCCCATTGCATAAAATGAAGGCTCCAGGGGACTACCGGCCCGGCATTTGGCGGGGCAGGGTCCTTCAGATCAAAGTGACAAACGCTTGTGATCTTGACTGTAAGAATTGCTCTGTTGGAGTTGGCTTTGCCAGAAAGCTCCGCAGGGTGTTTTTTATGAAGCCAGAGCAGTTTCGGCAGGCGTGCAGAAGTCTGCGTGGCTTTCCTGGGGTCATTGGGATGTTTGGCGGCAATCCATGCCTGCACCCAAACTTTGAGGAACTGTGTGAGATTTTCAGGGAAGAAGTTCCGGACAAAGACCAACGTGGCCTTTGGAGCAATCGGCTGTTTGGTAAAGGGGAGATTTGCAGAAAGACATTCGGGCCACACTCCAATCTGAATGTCCATGGAGTACAAGAAGCGTGGGACGAGATAAAAAGGGATTGGCCGGAGGCAAGACCAATACAGATGGGTCTTGTCGATCCGTCGCGCCATGGCCCTATCTTTGGGTCTATGCTTGATTTGGGGTACTCTGAGGAAGAGATGTGGCAACTGGTTGGCTCCTGTTACATAAACCAAACGTGGTCAGCAGCTATTACGTTGGTAGACGGCCAGCTTAAAGCTTACTTTTGTGAAATCGCGGCTACGATGGCCGAGATAACAGGGGACGCAAGCCGTGGCATGGACGTCGAGGATGGTTGGTGGGCGCGTTCGATGCCACATTTTGAGGAGCAGGTCAGGCATTATTGCTCTCGGTGTTTAGTTGCCATGAACCCAAGGAAGATATCGTCTGTTGGCAGCGAGCCGGAGCAGTACACAGAGGTTTGGAAGCCATTGATGTTGACAGTAAATGGCAGAGAGTTAAAACAAGTGTTCGACAAGAAGGAACTGGAGGGCGGTGGCCCTGCCACCAAGTACCTTCCGAAAGGTGTTATGCCAGCGGGTTATAAGGAGTGCTGAAAATGGAACCGATTACCTACGGCTGTGGGTGTGTCAATAAGGTGGACGAGGACTGGGGGATTTTGCGGTCTTTATCCAAGTGTGATTTCCATAAGAAAGAATCTGGGAAGGGCGGGTACTTTTATTACAGGATGATTGGTATAATTGGGGAGGACTACCCGCGTTTCACAAAGATAGCGAACGAAATGATTGAGGGGCTAGAGGCTGCTGGTCTTGACTTTACAAAGATCAATGGCAGGGGAAAGCGTGTGCTGGAGGTTGCGTCTGGTGTAGCGCCGTACTGCCCGTTGTTGCTGCGCTTGGGCTATCAGTACGAAGCCATTGAAGCAGAGCCATGGTCAGCAACATGGGCAAGGTCGGCCTTTGGTGTTACTGTTCACCAGTGCTGGTTTGAGGAGTTTACGTCACAGCACAAGTATGGGTTGGTTTTGGCAGCCCATATTGTTGAGCATCTCAAGGATGCCCCTGCTGGGCTACAGAAGATGCTGGACCTGCTAGAACCGGGAGGAAGGATAATTGTAATTGTGCCTAATGACGAAGATCCTGTCAACCCAGACCATTTGTGGTTCTTCGACCAGGATAGTCTGAGGTCCACAATGGAACGAGTCGGGTTCGTAGACATAAAAATGTCAATGTTCCGGCGGGTCCCTCAGGAGCAATTTATCTACTGTACGGCAACTAAGGGAGAGTAGTGCCCTATGAACCTGAGGGGCATAGTTGTGTGTGTTGACTATTCTGACCTGCTTCGCAAGTCTTTGCGTCGTTGGCATGTCGGGCTAGATCGGTTGATTGTCGTTACATCTACACGGGACGTCAAAACACATCAACTTTGTGAGAGCCTCAACATAGAGACACATAGGACAGATGTTTTTTATGCTAATGGGGCTTCCTTCAACAAGGGGGCTGCTATGTCGGAGGCCATATTTGCAAAGGGGCTGCGGGACAACGCTGATTGGTTGATGACATTCGACGCCGATATTGTGCCGCCAGAGGATTGGAGGGCACAGTTACTGAAGAATCCGATAAATTGTGGGAAAATCTACGGGGCCTATCGCCACATGGCACCAGAGGACACCGAGGACTTCAGTATTAGTGGCAGGCCGAGGATGCCACAGGGGTGGGTAATTGGCTTCTTTATGTTGTTTCATTCAAAGGACCCATGCCTGCCACCAGCGGACCACCCTTTGTTTGATATTCATTGGCCACATGCTGGAAACTACGACACGATTTTTTGTCGTAGGTGGCCAAAGCAAAACCAAATTATCTTGACTGCACCTCGAATGATCCATTTGGGGGAGGAAAGAAGGAACTGGACCGGGAGATTCAATACACAAGAACTGGCTGCGGTCCTGGCAAAGCGTAGGGTACATGAAGATTGGGGCAGGGAGAAAATGAAAAACCCTCCAGCCCTTTACGCAAATGGGCGGCAAGTCTGGCCTAAAATTTAGTGCTCTTGTTGTGCATGAGTAGCCGTATAATATCTTGCACGCAAACGTTTAGGTCGTTTAGGTGGGAAATGAGCAGCAGGCCCAGATTCCGGTACAAGGCCCCCAAGGCAATGAAAGGCCCGGTCAAATCCCACATAATTCGTCGTTTGTTTGAGAAGTCCAAAGTAGTAATGCGTGGTGGTTGGAAGTGCTGGGAGTGGCAGGGCTACTTAGACAAGGACGGATATGGCAGGATCAGTGTTGGCGCATCTATGCGGGGCCGCGCAGTGCACCGGGTTGCTTTTGTGGCCTTTGTAAGAGATTTGGAAGACAATGAAACTGTGGACCATAGGTGCCTAAACAGAAGGTGCATAAACCCAGATCATTTGATTGCAATGTCGCAGTCGGAGAATGTGGCGGATGCGAATCGTAGGCGTGGTGGCAAGCAGATCAAAACTGTTCCTTTTTAGCATTGTGCCAGTTATTGCATTCATTTCACAATAAAACCACTGCAAGCAACTTTCTGCAAATTTTTGTTGCATCATCAGTCGCCTATCTTTTTTTGCTCCTATAATATGTAGACATAGGCTGCATGTTAGCCGGAGACCTGAAAAAGGCTGGGACCATGAAATCAAGCTTTTGTCAGATTCAGTGCAACAAATCGGGGGCAGTGCGGTACGACCGGATGAATGGCAGAGAGTATGTGGTCGTACCAATGGTTATGATTGTTGAGGGTGTTCTCAACGGATCTGCTGGCCCCGTACTTTATCCCGCTGAAGAACTTGAGAAGTTCCCAGCTTCTTGGAACCACAAGCCGGTTGTTGTTTACCACCCAGAATTGAACGGCCAGCCGCTTTCTGCGTGTGACCCTGATATCCTTACTGTGCAGGGCATTGGCCTGATTATGAACTCGTCCTGGGAAAAAGAGGACGGGAAGAAAGGCAAGCTTAAGGCAGAGGCGTGGCTGGAACAAGCGCGGGTTGAGGAAGTTGACGAGCGGGTGGCCGAGGCTATCAAAAACAACCAAACGCTGGAGCTGAGCACTGGTTTGTTCTTTGACGCCGAACTTCAGGAAGGTGAGTTCGATGGCCGCCATTACAAAATGATCGCAAGGAACTACCGGCCTGACCATTTGGCGGTGCTGCCGGATAAGGTGGGGGCGTGCTCCGTGGAAGACGGAGCAGGATTCCTTCGGGCAAACGAGTTGCCTGATACACACTTCCTAACTATTAAGGGACGACGGCTTTTCCAGGTAAAGGATGCTAACGGAGAGTTTGACGTTGCACTCATCCAGAAAGCCATTGACCAAATTCCATCTATGGAAATGGAGGGTGTGACTGACAACCAGCGTGCGGCTATGCTGGCAAGGGCGAAGCAAATGCTTCGCAAGGCCAAGAAAATGGCTGCCAATGCAAGGAAAGAAAAATACTCCTTCAATACCATCCGCGAGTCTCTGAACGCCGCCATCCGCAATCTTGGTGGCAAAGAGATGTGTGGCCGGTGGGTTGTAGATGTGTTTCCGTCGACCTTTGTGTTTGAGGACAACGGAAGCATGTTTCAGCAGGGTTACAAGATGGACGGCGATGTAGCCGTGCCAACTGGGTTGCCGACGCGTGTTATTCGTCGCTATCAGTACGTTGAGGCAGCTAACGCAAAAATCGTGTCCAATGTTCAATATGAGGAGCTAATAATGACCAAGGACGAGATGATTGCCCACCTGATCAAGAGTGGCCAGTGGGATGACAATGACAAGGAGTTCCTGACGGCCCAGAACGAGGAGCATTTGAAGTACCTCGTCGACAAGGCGGGCAAAGCTGCACCTGTCAAGCCGGAACAGCTCGTGGCAGACAACAAGGAAGCAGTTGCCAACGCTACCAAGGCGGGGGCGGCTGGGGTTGAGCCCAAGGCTCCTCAGACTGTGGATGAGTACATTGCTGCTGCCCCCGAGGGCATCCGCGAAGTGCTGAACCATGGTCTGCGTGCGCACAAGTTGGCCAAGGAAACGCTGATTGGCAAGATCATGGCCAACAAGCGGAACAAGTTCACCAAGGACCAGCTCGAGGCAAAGAGCCTGGAGGACTTGGAGGGCATGGCTGCACTGGTGGCCGAAGATGCGCCTGTTGAGAACGTTACCGTTGCCAATTATGCGGGGCAGGGTGAGGTTGTTGACAACAGCGCGGAAGAGGAGCCGTTGCCCATCCCGGTGATGAACTTCAGTAGCAACCAATAACATACTGGGCTTCGTTGGCCCGGTGTGTATAATGAAATAACAAAGGCGTAAGGCCGATCTGGCAAAAGGAGTTTCGCAATGGTTGGGAACGCAATTCAGGTTGACGGTGATTGGGGCGACTACAAGCGCGAGGAGGCTAACGGTAGCGGCACCATCAAGCCCGGCTACTTGTTAGAGAAGGAAGCTAACGGTAACGTCAAGGCCCACAGTACGGAAGGGGGCCGAGGGCTGGTACAGGTCGCTGTGGAGGATGCACTTCAGGGCAAGACCTACCTTGACAGCTATACCAATGGCAGCAAAGTGCAGTACAACATCCAGCGCCCCGGCACTCGCTTTCATGGGATTCTGAAGGCTGGCGAGAACGTGACCATTGGCACTGAGCTCATCTCGGATGGGACAGGGCGGCTCATTGCCTTGGCCAGTGCCAGCAGTGCTGCCAGTGTGGAGAAGGTGATGGCCTACGCCGAGGAGGCGTTGGACCTCACTGGCTCCGGCGCGGTGGATACGCACATTTGTGTACGGGCAGCGTAAGGCTCAACACTTGTAGGAACTAAAGCGGACAACAGAGTGGCCGCATAACCCGAAACATTAGGAGCAAAAAGAAATGGATTACATACTCAATGGGAAAGGATACGGAGATATTGCCGATATCCTTATTGCGAACGACTTCGATCCTGGGGTGCTGCGGCCCTACATCGGACAGGGTGGGCGCAGCTTTGTGAACCGAAACGGCAAGGCAGTGGTGACCAATACCCCGGCCACTCTGCTCAAGGACGAGTGGATCCAGCTTGACACGGCCGTGATCAAGGCGGCGACCCCCCGCCTCAAGTTCGTGGCTGACGTTCGTGCGCGTGGCCTGACCTACAACATCCCTAATGGTATGGGCAAGACTGTTCTTCAGAGTCAGAACGTTGGGGACATCAACGATGCCGTGATCTCGATGGACGGCCTGAAGCGTGGTGAGAACGACCGGCCGCATTTTGACATTGAGAACCTGCCCTTGCCGATCATTCACAAGGACTGGTTCTTCAGTGCCCGCGAGTTGGCTGCCAGCCGCAACGGTGGAAGCCCGCTGGACACCACCATGGCCGAGCTGGCTGGGCGGAAGGTGGCCGAGAGTGTTGAGAAGTTGGCCCTTGGCCAGCTTGCTACCTATACGTTCGGTGGCGGCACCATCTACGGCCTCTCCAACACCCCGCACGCACTCAGCAAGACCCTTACTGCGCCGACTGATTCGGGCTGGACCCCGAAGACGCTGGTCGAGGAGATCCTGGAGATGCGCAAGCAATCTCAGGATGCCTTCCACTACGGCCCCTGGGTGCTGTACTTTGCGCCTGCCTGGGACATTTACCTGGACCAGGACTACAGCGACAACAAGGGTGACATCACTCTCCGGCAGCGTATCCAGCAGATCACCGGCATTTCTGCCGTGACCACTCTGGACTACATGCCCGATTACGACGTGGCTATGGTGCAGATGACGTCGGACGTGGTTCGCATGGTTGTTGGTATGGACATTATCAATATCCAGTGGGACACGAACGGCGGCCTCCAGAAGAACTTCAAGACCATGTGCATCATCGTGCCGCAGTTCCGTGCCGATCAGAACGGCAACACCGGTATCGTGTACGGCAAGGTGTAAGCCTTATCTGGCTGACGATTTATCGGACCTTCTATGTGGCCGGGCGGCTTAATCGCCCCCGGCCACTAGTAGGACCGAAACCTAACACAATTCTTTTCAGAACAGGAGACCAGAAGTGCTTTTCAGATTAAAGCCCAACGTGGGGACGCATGTGGAGGGGCGTGGCGCAAGCATTGTGACCTACCGGGCAGGCGACGTGGTGGAAAGCGACAAAGACCTTGCCGCGAAGTTTCCCCACAAGTTTGAGCGCATTGCTGAGATTAAGCCTGTGGCTGCACCGAGCCAGCAGGCCCCTGCCCAGGCTGAGGCGGCTGCTGTCGTGCCCGAGACGGCCCCAGACAAGCCCGCCAGCAAGCCCAAGGGCAAGCCCGGCAGGCCCAAGGGGCAGGACGTTACAGCCCAGTTCTCTGGGGCTGCCGAGAAGGACCTCAAAATCGTGTTGAGGGACGATTTGTACGTGGTTTACGATGCAGATCGCCCCACTGTGGTACTCGACAACTTCGAGACCAAGGACGCATTGACGGAGTGGCTATCGAAACAGTAGTCATGCAGTGGAAGCCAGAACAACTTTGGGAAGGGGCTGACGTCTTTATCATAGGCGGAGGCCCCTCTTTGCGTTCCTTTGATTGGACAAAGCTGATTGGCCGAAAGACAATTGGCTGCAATGATGCATTTCGGCTTGGCCCTGATGTTTGTGCAGCGTGCATCTTTGGGGACTTACGTTGGTTTAACGTTCATAGAAAGGCTTTGCAGGAGTTTCCAAACCCTGTTTACACAAATCAGCCATCTTTGCATGATGGCAAAGGTGTGCCTTGGCTAAGAACATTGCCAAGGAAGCCAAAAGGGCTTCATAAGGATGCCCTAGGATGGGGCTGCAATACAGGGTGCTCTGCTATTAACTTGGCCTTATTGCTTGGGGCTAGGCGTGTGTTTTTGCTTGGCTTCGACATGCAAGTTCTGGACGGGAAGACTAACTGGCATGATGCGAATATAAGCAAGCCAACTGATGCGACCTACAAGAACTACCAAAAGGGTTTCGCTGCAATTGCTAAAGACCTGCCAGTGGTTTTTCCCGGCTGTTGCGTTTACAATTGTGGGAAGGAAAGCCGTTTACAAGTGTTCCAGAAGGTGGATCTGGAGGCAGCTTTGTGTGGCGTTATCTCCCCTGTTTGTGGCTAGTTTGGTGTGCGCCATCTGCACTTCAGGTTGGTAGCACCACTCAACCAGCATTTGAGCTCGATGTGGTAGTTCACATGGAGCCAGGGGCAGTGCAGATCCCAGTTCAACCTGGGGCTATGGCTGTAACCACACCACCCATACCAGAGTCCACAAGCTACTCGTTTGGGCTAGCCTTGTTCTTTATAGGGCTGGCCATTGCTGGTGGCATCATCCATTTTTGGTGGGCACGGAAGAGGAAAAATGGCAAGAACTAGTGCAGCATCCGTGCAAGGTATCATAGAGACGGAAGCGTCCATCAGCCTTACTCCATTTATTGAGGCTGCTAATCAATTGGTGACTGATGTTTGCACTAGTTCTAGCTACACGGATGAAAAGTTGGAGCTGATCGAGCGGTGGCTGGCAGCCCACTTTTACGCTGTCCGTGATATGCGTCCTGCGGAGGAGGCGGCTGGTTCTGTCCGGCAGCGGTTCCAGTATAGGGTCGATTTGAACTTGGCTGTGACTGTGTACGGTCAGCAGGCAATGCTTTTGGATACAGCGGGAAATCTTGCTGCACTGAACAAACGGATTACCGAGGGCAGGACACAAACGTTTGGACAGGTTTCGTGGCTAGGGACAGAGAACTGGGGGGTAACTGAAGAAGCATGGGCATAGAAACGCGAATGCTGAAGCAGGATGCCCTTTACTGGGGACCCCCAGTAGAGAATGGGGATGGTGGGTTCGATTACCCTGATCCGGTGGAGATAAAGTGCCGGTGGGAGGAAGTTGTAGGCGAAGCAAAGGACACAATGAGCCATGAGCTGGTAAAGGACTCCACAGTTTATGTAGATCGTGATGTGGAGGTTGATGGCTACCTGTGCTTTGATAAGAGCCTCTCGGCAGTTGAGGGAGTCCCGGCAGACAAAGTAGAAGGTGCTGTGCGGATTAAGGGGTTTCAGAAAATACCGAACTTTCGGGCGACTAAGTTCTTGCGGGTGGTGACGATCTAATGCCGGACACACTATTTAGTGGTGATGAGGCAGAGGATCTGTTTGAACGGACGTATGGCAGGCCAATAAGGCCCAATGAACGAGGGCCTAGGCCGGGTGCCCCGTTAGCCCGGCAGATACCTGGGGCGGCTGGTGCAAGAAGCCAAGCACAAGCCCTGATGAGCAAGAGGTACAGTGGCCGCATACGGGGGCTAGACGTCGTAGAGGCGAACCTACGAAGGCTGGCTAAAAAGATGAAATCAAACGTTCGCCCGGCAATGACGCAGGTGGTTACATTGATCCAACGGGAATCAATGGAACGCACCCCAATAAGAACGGGATTTCTGCGGGCCAGCCATCGTTCGACTGTTCGTGGGACTGGCCGGAAGACTGTTGGCACTATCTTCGTGACGGCTTCTTATGCTTTGTTTGTGCACGAAGCGTCGCCAACCGTAAAGTTTAGAAGTGCTTGGCCCCGTGGCCGAAAGTACTTGGAGAGGGCTGTAACAGATAACCTCGACAAGATTTTGGCTATCATAAAAAGGTGGATGAGGCCAAGGTGAGCGTGATCTGGACACCAGTTGCGAGAATTATCCGTGCCTACCTTGTGGAGCAAGGAGTGGGTGCTGAGTATTCTGAAAATGCCGAGTGGCCCATTGCTACAGCGGCAAGCCCGGAGAAACCGGATGATCTGATTACAATCTTTGATGAAGCTGCGGTTAAGCGTGGACGAACAGTTGACAGTGGTGTGCTTGAAGATCCTGTGGTGTTGATCGAAATCCGTAGCAGGCGTCACGAAGATGGATTGTATAAGGCAAAGGAAGTTCAAGAGGCAATGGACTCCCTGAGCTTTTGGGAATGGTCTGGCGTGTTTGGAGAACACAGCGAGACTATAAAGATCGCAACGGCAAGGCGGGCAAGAGGTATTTTCCCGCTTGGCCGAGATGAGAACAATAACTGGAAGTTTAACCTGGAGTATACTCTGGTGATCCAGAGCATCACTTAAAGCGAGGTGGCCAGTGCAAGCCAGGACACTCAAAGACGGGTTTGGCATACAGATTACCTTCGGGACTGGCCTGAGTGGCAGAGACTACTCTGGTATCATGCTTTTGCTGGACCCCACGAGCGTTACGCCTCCTGGGCTGGAGGGTGGGGATGCTATCGACACCACCACCCATTCAAACACGGCGTACAGAACCAAGCACGAGCGTTCGTTGAAGGAAATCACGGATGCATCCATGACGGTTGTGTACGATCCGGATGCGTGGACATCGATTGTTGCGGCCATCAACGACAACACGCTGATCACGTTTACCTTCCCAGATGCCTCTTCGGTATCTGTGTACGGTTACCTCAAGAGCTTTATTCCCAACGAGTACGTTGAGGGTGAACAGGCAACTGCTGAGTGTGTGATCGTGGTTACGAACTGGAACCATAACACTGGTGCCGAAGCTGGACCGATCTACACAGCCGGTTCGTAATGAATGGCTTGCTTTTTAGCTTTACGGAACAAGGAGCGCTAATATGAAGGCCGGGACACTCAAAGACGGATTTGGGATAACGATCACGTTTGCGGGGCACAACTTCTCGCTGGTGCTGGACCCCACAAGCATCACCCCGCCCGGTGTGGAAGGTGGTGACCCAATTGACACCACTACCCATTCGAACATCGCATATCGGACAAAGTATCCGAGATCCCTCAAGGAGATTACGGATGCATCCATGACGGTTGTGTACGACCCGGGTGCGTGGGATAACATTGTTGCGGCTATCAACGACAACACGCTGATCACGTTTACCTTCCCAGATGCCTCTTCGTTAGCTGTGTATGGCTACCTCAAGAGCTTCACCCCAAACGAGTACGTTGAGGGTGAACAGGCAACTGCTGAGTGTGTGATCGTGGTTACGAACGACAATGAGGGCACGGAAACCGGCCCGGCGCACACTTAGGCGGTGTAAGTTTGATTTTTGTTGGTTCTTTTTAGGGACACAAGGAGACCGAAATGGAGCCTATGGAATTTTCGAACACACCGGAAGTGCAGCCTGTTACGATTGACGGGGTGTACTATGAGATTCGGGAACTGACGGCAGACAGCCGCGCTGCCTATCTCAAGGCCCTGACCAAGACCATGCAGGTCAAGCTTATTGGCACTGGTGAAAAGGACGCCAATGGCCGTGAAATCATGCGTAAAGAAATCACGGTGATCGACATGGACGGCGCACAAAAAGAACTGCTGTGCGGCTGCATGTTCAGGCGCGACGATGCTAAGGGCACGTTTACCCCAGTTACGGCAAAAGAAGTTGGTGCGTGGCGCGGCAAGATTATCGAGCAGCTCGTGAAGCGTGCCTCTGACATCAACGGGCTCGAGATGCCTGACGACAAACTGAACGAGGCCGCTGAAAAAAACTAACTGATGGGGATGGTTTGTTTTGGTGTAAGCTCGCGAAGACGCTGTGCAGGCCAATTTGCGAGCTACGCCAGACCCTCCCCCTCAGTGAATTGCGGCTTTGGAATGCCTACTTTAACACGGAGACGGATAGGCATGAAAAGATAGAGTGGTACTTAGCACAGGTTGTTATGGCCATTGATCAATCAATGGGGCTGAAGAAGGGTAGGCGGCGACAGCTTAAGGACTACCTTATCAAGTTTGCGAAGCCAAAGCCTGCACCCAAGGACAGCGAGGCTGCGAAGAAGTGGGCGCTTACTTGGATCCAAAACCTTGCTGCGGTATCTAAGATGCAGAAGAAAGACCCCAGGCCAGCGAGGAAAAAATGATACCAATGTCGTTAGGTGCACTTGCGGTATCAGTTTACGTCGACCATACTGGTATCGACACAGGTGCCCGCGCGGCTATTGTTAAGCTTGAGCAGCTTGGTCGTACACTACAGCAACGGGGTCTAAGCCAGTTTTTCGTTGGCATTTCTCTTGCCATACCATTCAAGAAGGCAATTGAAGACATAGCAGCCTTTGACAGGCAGATGCGGCTTGTGGCTACTGTCACCAAGGACACGGCCAAGTACATAGGCCAGTACACCAAAGCAGTTAAGCAGATGGCCTTTGAGTTTGGTGAATCTACAGCCACAATATCCAAGGGTCTTTACGATATCCTATCCTCGCAGATCGACGAGGCCCATGCCCTGGACGTTCTTCGTGTTGCGTTGAAGGGGGCAATTGGTGGCATGACTGACACTGCGGTGGCAGCAGATGCTACCGTGGCTATGTTGAACTCCTACAGGCTTTCTGCGGAGTATGCTACGGACGTCTCAGACTGGTTGTTCAAGACTGTGGAGCTTGGCACAATTACATACGAGCAACTTGCTAGTAGGATTGGCTATGTTGCTTCGTCAGCATATGAGTGCGGGGTTTCTTTAGAGGACTTGGGGGCGGCTATTGCTACAATTACCCATGTGGGCCTTCCGGCTGAATCCGCTATTGTTGCAATAAACAATATCCTGAAGCAGTTTATGAAACCGTCTAAAGAGGCGGTAGATGTGGCCCGGCAACTTGGTTTTGAAATGAACACAGCTACGATTAGGGCTTGGGGCCTTAAGGGTGTGTTTGAGAAATTGAAGAATGTAGATGCTGAAACTATATCTAGTTTGTTTCCTGATATCCGTGGACTTCGTGGGGCAATTCCTGCTATCCAAGCTATTACGGAATATGCCAAGTTCATGGATGGGATTGCTGATAGGGCTGGTGCCGCTGAAAATGCTTTCCGGAAGATGACTGAGGAAAACCCGCTTTGGTTGTTGCTGAAGCGGATGTCGCAATCCATCATCGCCATCTCCCGTGCAATTGGGGAAGCCCTTGCGCCAGAGATAAGCAAGCTCTCTAGCAAGCTGTTCGACATCACTGATAATGTTGTAAACTTCATTAAGTCCCATCGCTGGTTGGTGGTTGCGTTGGCGGCTGTTTCTGCTGCAATGATTGTGTCTGGCATGAGCCTGATTACGATGGGCATTGGGCTGCGGGTCGTGGCTTTGGCTGCTAGATCTGTTGACATAGTTATAAAAGGCATTTGGAAGTCTTTGGTGTTTTTGGTATCCCCGCTTGGACTTGTTACGGTTGCTGTGTCCCTTTTGGGGGTTGCATTTTACAATGTTGTGAATGCAATTGGGCGTGGGGATACGTTCGTGAAAAAATTAGGCGACTTGCTGCAACGGGTGTATGATGCACTGCCCAGTATAAGTGACGTATGGCAATCCATTATTAGATTTGGGAGGGCTGTTTTCAGCGGCTTTATTTCGAGCGTGCGGCTGTTTGGTACAGCAATACAAGTGGCTATCAGCGCTGTTGTTGGTTTTGTTGAGAATGGTGTTTCGGCTATCGGTAGGTTTTTTGCTAACCTTGCTTCTTCCATAAGAGAAGTAGTTGTTGGGGTAGCCGATCCAATTATCTCTGTGTTCAGGAGAATTGTGAATAACCCAATTGTAAGGTTACGTCTTGAGCTTTTCAGGTTGATCCGAGATATTGGCAGATGGTTTGTTGCTACTTACCTTTGGGTACTTGGGGTTTTTGTGGAGCAAGCACCAAGACTACTATGGAGGTTGCTTTCGGTAGTTGTTGATTTTGCAGCACACGTCGCAAACTCAATCCTGTGGTTCTTAAACCCAATCCTGAGGTTCTTTTTGGCGAGGATTTGGGCATTCATACAAGGTGCTATCCAATACTTATACGATAATATCAGGCGGATTGTCTCAGCAGCCAGAACTGTGTTTGGTGGGCTTGTTGGGGCTGTTACGGATGTGCTGCATGGGATAGCGTCTGTTTTTGATAGTGTTCTTGGTGTTTTAGGGGATAATTGGAAGAGCTTTTGGTTGTGGATAGACGATGTTGTAACCAAGATTTTTTCACATAGCAGGGACAGTCTTGCCGAGGACTTGAAGTACCTCGAGTTGGCATTTAAGCACTGGCGGGACGTTGCTGAATTGGCGGTTACTGCTTGGGCGTATAAGTTCGTAAGCACTACGAATAAAGCATTTTGGGAAGCACGGCAGTTGTGGCAACGGGCAAAGAACTGGTACTATGAGCATCAGCATGAAGATGAGCTTTGGAGGATTACCCTTGCTGGAGAGATTGCAAAGGCTGATTTAGAAAAGAGTGGCAAAACCGCAGAACAAATACGTGCAGATAAAGAATATATTGATAAAACTGTCCTCACGCAAATCGAGGCAGAAAACAGAAATTTTGAAGCAAGAATGCGCAGGCTGGGGATTCCTGGGTACTCTGTTTTTAGGCCAGAGACAGAATTGGAACAGGGCTTGCGTCTTAGGCTTGCAGAACTCGAGAAGGCATTGGGAGAAAAGTGGGCCAAAGATTTGATGGCTCCTGAGATCCCAAAATTGCCAAATATACCGGAATGGGAGAAAAAAGACGTTCCCCGCCTACCACCTAAGGTCTTTGACGATTTCCTTGGTGGGCAAGGCTTCCTTGGTGGGCAAATGTTCTCCGCCAAACAGAGTCTTCCCACTCTTGCAGAGCGCGGTACTGCGGAAGCCTACTCTGTGATTACTCAGCAAGACCCGTTGACGGTGACTGCAAAGAACACGAAGGACATGGTTGCGGAGCAAAAGAAGACCAACAAACTTCTCCGAGACCAAATGCAGCAACGGAAGACCGATCCTTATGGTGCCCCAGTGAATTTAGGATTGATACCGTAATGGAAATGGACTACCAGTTTAACTCATTTGAACTCACCAATGCCACAGCAAATCTCGGCAGGCTGGGGCAGACTTTTCGTCTTGGCTTTAAGGTAAGGTGCAGCGCCAAATCTACTATGGCGGAGGTGGCTGCCTTTTTATGGAATACGCTGCCGTGGTCATTGGCTGACTGGGGGATTCCCCTTGCCATTTTGGATACCTATGAATGCAAGCCAGAGGACGAAAACGAAAGGACGGTATTCACTGGCTCGGCTACCTACAGGCAATCGGACTACTCGGGGCAAGCTACGTTTGTTGAGTTCGGCTATAACAAGTATGATGAGGTACTGTGGAAGGCCAGAGATGCCCGTGGTAAGGAAGTGGCTGTTGTTAATTCAGCGGGCGACAGGTTCGAAGACCCGCTGAAGGAGACCTACCAGCGCAAGGTTATCCGCATTAGCAAGTGCTACCCGCTTAGCATCTCCCCGGTGTGGTTCGACCAGTTCAGGGACACGGTGAACCTGAACAATATCATGATTGCTGACACGGCCATACCCAGGCGTGCTGGCATAATCCGTGAATGTGTGCCTGTAATTCAGGTAGTCTCCCGTGTTGAGTATTCGTGGCGGTTCAACATCGAGATTGAGGTCAAGAACCCCAACGAACCATGCCCCACTTGGGACCGTGACATTCTGGATTGTGGGTACTACATATTGAAGCCGGTGTTAGTGTCCCAAAACCCGCCGGAATCTGTTAATAATACGTTTTTTCGCACTATCAATGGTCGTCAGTACTACCGCCTCCGTGCTATTACATTTGACGAAATGGGGAAACCTGAACCATCAGAAACACCTATCTTGCTTGATGGGCATGGTGGGAAATTGGAGGACTGCTCTCCTGGCAATGAAGTGTATCTCCGGTTTCAGACAAAAGACGCGACAGCATGGGAAGAACTAAGACTGCCTAGAAACATGTGGGAGGTGCTCTTTGTCGGATGATAGAGGGTTTACCTTAAGGGCAAGGGATGCGGCTGCTATTGCGGCAGGCATACGGCAGCTCAAAAACACCCCTCGCGATTTGACTGGCCCTAGGGCTGTGCCCCGGTTGCGTACTAGTGATGCCGATATTTACATACCTATTGTCAATGAGACCGGCTCTGTGTTGCCTGCTGGTTCAGTAGTGAGAGTAGGTAGGCAGGTAGTAAAGCGTGGCAGGGGTGGCTCAGGGTACCCATTCAAGAACTATGCTTGGGTGGCTACGTTGCCGGATGATGGATTAACTGGATCTTATGCGGTTCTCCAATCAACGACACAAAATGGATCTACGGGCCGCGCTTTGCTTGTGGGTGTAACCAAGGTAAAACTTGATGATAGCGATAAGGGGGATTATGCCAAGCCCATACCAAAAGACTTTACCAAGATGAAGACTGGTGGGGATGGCTACCCTGTGCTTGGTGTGGAGGAGTCGGGCAGTAGTGACACTTGGGGCTTT
>ERZ795046.1935-NODE-1935-length-19291-cov-153.582710_pt1 | contig 19291 bp, 20 predicted proteins | sample MGYA00375130_ERZ795046 | MGnify/ENA primary metagenome ERZ795046 (study PRJEB30175, sample SAMN05720202) | activated sludge metagenome | isolation source: anaerobic digester from wastewater treatment plant | place: Japan | collected 2015-05-15 ...
CTTATTCTACCCTGGAACTTAAAGGAAGAGATCACGAGGGATCTTGCATTTGTCCGACAATGGGGCGGAAAATTTGTGGTGGCAGTGCCGGAATTGAGAATACTTGAGTAATGTCTATTAAAGTAGCAGTTTCTGGAGCAAATGGCTTCATAGGACGTTACGTCATACGTGAACTTATAAGCCATAAGGTGGAAACGGTCGCTATCACAAGAAAAGGTAAGCGCGATAATATTCCTAAAGGATGCACAGTCGTTAACGTCGATATACATAGTCCACCAGAGAATGTGTTTTCCATAATCGGTAAGCCGGACGTACTGATTCATCTTGCCTGGGGAGGGTTACCTAATTACATGTCATTACACCATTTTGAGGAAGAGCTGCCGTCTCATTATCGATTTCTGAAAGAACTGATTCTTTCAGGTCTCCCTTGTCTTTTAGGTGTCGGGACATGCCTTGAATATGGAACGCAGGCAGGTGAATTAAGTGAGGATATGCCCACCCGACCTTCTACTCCTTATGGCTTTGCAAAAGATGCCCTACGCCATCAATTAGAATTTCTTAAGACAACGATACCTTTCAAATTCACATGGGCAAGGCTATTTTATTTATTTGGGGAGGGTCAATCACAAACATCTCTATGGTCCCAGTTAAAATTGGCCATAGAGCGAAAAGAAAAAGTGTTTCCCATGTCAGGCGGAGAACAGCTACGCGATTACCTGCCAGTAGAGGAGGTAGCCAAACAACTGGTGGCACTGGCACTTCTTAGACAAGATAATGGAATTGTAAATGTATGCTCTGGCCATCCCATTTCTGTCAGACGCTTAGTGGAGTCCTGGTTAAGAGAGAATAAATGGGAGATAAAGCTTGATTTGGGCCGTTTTCCTTATCAAGATTACGAGTCCATAGCCTTCTGGGGCTCTCGCAAAAAACTCGACAGCATCTTACATAAATATGCAGCCAAACTTAGTAGTACTATATAAAGCGAAAGATTTTCCCATTTTTCAGAATAAGGTCTTTAGTTCAAAAACAGAAGCCAGAAACTGTGCGAGGGGAGATATTACACTTGTTCAGGATTTAAAAACAGGTCTTGTGTATAATCTCACCTTTCAGGCGGAGCTTATGCAATATGACACTAACTATCAAAACGAACAATCTCACAGCAACGCATTTCGCAAACACTTTACAAAAGTTATCGAAATAGTGAATCGCCACTTCAGTGGCATGTCATTGCTTGAAATTGGCTGTGGAAAAGGTTATTTTCTACGACTTTTACAAAATAAGGTTATAGTGTGCTTGGCCTGGATCCTGCCTACGAGGGTAAAAACCCATATGTTATTTGTTCATACTACACAAGCAAATTAGGAGTAAAGGCCGGAGGAATCATAATGAGGCATGTTTTGGAACATGTAACCAACCCTTTTTCTTTTTTGTCTGAGGTTTTTTCCGGAAACAACATGCAAGGGAAGATTTACATTGAGGTTCCTTGTTTCGAGTGGATCATTAAACACAAAGCTTGGTTTGACATTTACTATGAGCATGTAAATTACTTTAGAATCTCTGACTTTTACCGGATATTTGGTAGGATTTACGAATCAGGTCATTTATTCGGTGGTCAGTATCTTTATGTTGTTGCTGATTTGAGCACGCTCAGACCCCCCATCATGGAGTCGAAAGAAATTATAAGTTTTCCATCAGACTTCTTGGCTTCAATAGAAAAATGGTCAGCTCGAATAAAAGAGAACAATTCTAAACGTAAGCACACTGTAATCTGGGGTGGTGCATCAAAAGGCATTATCTTTTGTTTGCTGATGGAACGAGCAGGTGCAAAAATAGATCTTATAATTGATATAAATCCTGAAAAACAGGGAAAGTATACACCCATTACGGCAAAAAAGATTTTTTCACCTGATAAAGCTATGGCTATTTTGCAACCTAATACAGACATTTTTATAATGAACAGTAATTATACGGAAGAGATACGGGCTTTTACCGAAAACCGTTTCAATTATGTGGAGATTGACTATGGGGAAAATTGAAGATCATTTAAAAGAGGAAATTTCTACAATAGAAAAAAATGAAGTGTTTTATAAGGCTGCACGGTCATTTTTATTTCACTCAATAGAGAACAAATACTCATACAACTTTTCCTGGCTTGGCCGACCAATCATTCAGTATCCCCAGGACATTGTGGCCATGCAGGAAGTCATATGGCAGGTTAAGCCTGATCTTATCATAGAAACCGGCATCGCACATGGTGGTTCCTTGATCTTCTATGCCTCCGTGCTTGCTTTACTCGATATATGTGAAGCAAGTGATGCTGGGCAATTATTTGATCCGAAAAACTCCAAAAGAAAGGTATTAGGCATTGACATTGAGATCCGTCCCCATAACAGGGTCGCTATTGAAGCCCATCCTATGTTCTCCCGCATCCAGATGATAGAAGGCTCAAGCATTGCACCGGAAGTAATAGAGCAAGTTAGAAAAATAGCAAGCAATTACGAAAGAGTCCTTGTTTGCCTCGATTCCATGCACACCCATGATCATGTCTTAGCGGAACTTGAGGCATATGCCCCTCTTGTGAGCGTTGGAAGTTATTGTGTGGTCTTCGATACTATAATCGAAGATATGCCGGCCGGAAGTTTTCCTGATCGCCCCTGGGATAAGGGTAACAACCCTAAAACAGCACTGAAGGAGTATTTTCGCCGCCTGAATGATGAAGGTCGTATGGGCTCAGATGGAACCCCACTTTATTTTGAAATAGACAAAATGATAGAAAACAAGCTCCTCATCACTGTCGCGCCGGATGGGTATTTGAAAAGGGTCAAAAGAGAGACGGGAACCTGAAAAGTAAACGTTGGAGAACAACAATAATTCTGATATTTGCCTCTGTTTTTATTCGAGAACTATAGATTCGACAATAATCCATGCCCCCAAATTCGTCCTTAAAACTTAACATTATTGCCAACTACCTGGGTCAGGGCTGGCAAGCCCTTATGGGGTTTATTTTCATTCCCCTTTACATCAAATATCTGGGGATGGAAGCCTATGGCCTTATTGGAGTTTTTGCAATTTTACAGGCATGGCTTGTACTTCTTGATTTGGGTATGGCACCAACATTAAGTCGAGAAATGGCACGGTTCACAGGGGGCGCCCACACAGCGCAATCCATAAGAGATCTAATTCGCAGCATCGAAATTGTCGCAATTACAATTGGCTTAATAATTGCTTTTGCCATCTGGCTTGGCTCAGACTGGTTATCTGTTAATTGGCTAAAGGCTCAAAAGTTGCCCACTAATGTCATCGCACGGGCCTTTACCATCATGGGGATAGTAACTGCTCTGCGCTTTATTGAGAACATTTATCGCAGTAGCATCATGGGGCTCCAGCGTCAGGTGCTGCTTAATATTGTTTTAGGCTTCATGGCTACCGCACGAGGATTGGGAGCAGTTGGGGTTCTGGCATTGGTTTCTCCAACTATAGAGGCCTTTTTTATCTGGCAGGGGATAATTTCTATTATTACTGTTGGCCTATTTGCACTCACATTATATCGCTTGCTTCCACAAGCCGAACGCCCTCCCCATTTCTCCTTCGGAGCACTTAAGGGAATCAAAGATTTCGCAGGCGGAATGATGGCAATAACCTTTCTGGCACTTCTTCTAACTCAGGTTGACAAGATATTACTTTCTCGTTTACTAACGCTCGAGACTTTCGGTTTTTATAGCCTGGCTGCTACAGTGGCAAATGCACTCAACGTGGTGCCAGGGCCGATTACAGCGGCTTTCTATCCACGCTTTACAGAACTTGTTGCACGAGGGGATGAAGCCTCACTTATTTCTATTTATCACAAAGGTGCCCAATTAGTCAGCGTGTTTATGGGCACAGCAGCAATTATGTTAATCTTTTTTGGACATATGGCTATTTTATTGTGGACAAGAAATCCAGAGCTTACCCAAAAGGTAGGCTCTTTGGTAGCAGTTTTATCCTTAGGAATGCTACTTAACGGGTTAATGTGGATACCGTATCAAATGCAGCTTGCTTATGGATGGACAAGCCTAACCATAAAGGTTAACGTGATTTCTGTTGCCATTATCGTATCTGCAATCCTTTTGTTGGTACCAAAGTATGGTGCCATAGCTGCTGCTTGGATCTGGGTAGCTCTCAACGCAGGTTACATAATGATTGCGATTCATTTTGTCCATCGGCGTCTTTTACCTATGGAAAAATGGCGATGGTACTGGCATGATGTGGCTATGCCTTTGATGGCAGGCGCATTGATGGCAGCCTTACTACGGTGGATTACGCCTGATCCGTCCAGCATCGCGGCCCAATTGTTTGTACTTATGATTTCATCTTTCATGGTTTTAACGGCTACTACACTTACCGCCCAAGCAGTGCGGGAAGAACTCATACACTACTTACCCCCAAGCATTAGGTCAATCTTCTTTAAGGCCCATAGATGTGTTCTTTAGATCCGAATAGTACAAATATAACTGAAAAACCTCCGAAGGTAAGTATCGGGATGCCTGTATACAATGGTGAACCTTACATCCGAGAGGCGCTTGACTCGCTCCTTGCCCAGACTTTCACTGATTTCGAGCTAATCATATCTGACAACGCCTCTACCGATAACACCGAATCCATTTGCCGTGAATATGCAGCCAAAGATCCACGGATCAGATACATTAGACAGGCTGAAAACAGAGGGGCTTTAGCTAATTTTAAATTTGTTTTGGATCAAGCCCGCGGTGAATATTTCATGTGGGCAGCCCATGATGATAGGTGGGGTTCAGAGTTCTTAAACATAACAGTTCAAATCTTGAATAATGATTCTTATTGTGTTGCAGCCATTACAGAGAGTATTAATGACGGTGATCCTGATAAGTGGAAAGGTGGCTTCTATTCTATAGAAGATGAATGTCCTAAAGCGCGCGTAGTAAAATTCCTAAAAAAACCAGGTGCCAATATTAGATTTTATTCTCTATATAGATCCCACATAATTAAACAAATTAACCTCTTAAAATGTAACTGTCTTGGGGGAGATTGGTATGTAAGTATCAAGATACTAACGGCTGGCAAAAGCAGGCTCGCAGAAGGTTCGGGAGTTTTATTTTTTAAACGTGGAGGCATTTCTTCAGATTTGATCAGTATGTACGATTATTTTAGAACTTCACGGGTAGAATATTTCATTCCGTATTTTCAGTTTGTCAAATTATTAATCGCTGATGGATATAATGATATCTACATTCTTTATTTGCTTATTAAATTAAATTTATGCTTCATCTATGGCTATTGGCGTCAGCGTTTTTGTAAATTTCGGAGAAAATCATGAAGGTACTTCTTGTGACCGCTTTTCTGCCAGAAAAATATAACAGAAATGGACCAAGGCAGTTACTATATAGCCTTTTAAGAAAAAAACCTAAAGATGTTTTGATCGATGTTATTCTGTTCGATAAGGATCTTGTTAACGGAAGCGACTACAAAACTGACATTTTTTTCGAATCGAATTATTTAGGCGATACGGTAAACAATTTGATGATAATGAATCCAATAATTGTTAATAACTTTAATTATTTGTTTTCTCTTAGGACGAGTAGGTACTTATTTAGGAATAAGATAAAAATTGATTATGCTAAATATAATTTCATTTGGTTATATCCTTCTTGGGCATATCCCGATTTTCGAAATTGCCATTCCAAGATTTTAGTGACCGGTATGGATTGTGCCTCTCTATTATTTCTCAGGGCGGTAAAAAATAATTGGAAGTTTAAAGTTCTATATTCCACCATCATGCTGATGAAGTCTGTCTTGTTGGAAGCTTCCGTCCGCGAGGGCCATGTATTTCACTGTGTTGGCATAAAAGATGCGGAGTTCTTCAAGAAAATTAATAAAAAAGCCCATATTCTTTATGCCGTACATCCCTTTATTTTTGATTATGAATGCAAAGAAAGAAAAAGGGATTCAAGAAAAAAAATAGTGGTTGGGTTCTCTGGCGAAGTAAACAGATTCTACTATGGGAATAATTACGATAGGTTCTTTGCCCTGATGAAGGTGAACAAGTCATTAAGAGATAAAATTAAATTAAAGTTTCTCGGAAAGGATTGGCATCAATTTCTATTAGACCTCGAAAGAAGTGGGTTTGATTGTGAGTGGCAGCCTTATGTCGATCGCTATGAAGAATTCCTTGGTAATATTGATATTCAAATTTTCTTGCATACTACTGGAGCAGGAGTGAAGGGTAAAGTAGTTCAGGCTCTCGGATATGGATGTTTAGTAATAGGAACTGATATAGCATTCGACGAGGTGCCTAGCAGCTGTTTTAAGGTTGTTACAAGTTCATGCGACGAAGCGGCAAATTCATTAGAGTGGGTTGTAGATAATTGGGTTGGATTTAAAGATAAGTTAAAGAATAATGAGACAATAATAAGGAATCACTTTCAAGAAGAATCTTGTTGTAATATGTTTTGGAATGGTGTGAATCGGTTGTTTCTTTAGATGCATAATAGGATGTTACAGCGATAATATATTTGATTTTGTGTAAGGTTTTTGCACAGCAAAGATTTTCTCTGGTGTGTTTTTCCATATGGCACCTTATCATTATATTACAGGATTTAGCCGCTACTGGTATGAGTATCATCTCCCAAAGCGTGGTTTTGAGATTATAGAACTTACACCTAACGGCGATTGGTTTGATTACGTAAGGCAAGAAATTTTACGCTTAGGGATCATGGAGCGTGACCGAAAAAACTGGGTATGGCCAATTGCGGTTATATATTCTTTGATTGGTGGTCTTTACTTTAAGCTCCGTCCCCCAAAAAAAGCTGACGATGTCGCCTGCTTTGGCTGGCATTGTGTGGCCGTTAAAAAGAACGAACTATGAAGAGATTTTAAAAAAAACCAATACGTATAATTTTGGGGCAATTTCCCAAGCTGGCCCATACAGTGCTTACTATAAGCGACGCGATCGATAGATTTGAAAGACCCATCGTCACTCCCTGGGGTTTTTCGCTTGCAGGTCACAAAGCCATGGCAAAAGGCGCCTTTGAGCCAGAAGAAACCAACATGATGAGAAATTTGACCCATGAAATTGATATTTTCATAAACGTGGGAGCCAATGTGGGGTACTATTGCTGCCATGCATTAAGCTTGGGCAAACCGGTAATAGCTATCGAGCCAAACGTTCGCAATCTCTGGTATCTCATGAAAAATATGAAAAACAACGAGTGGGCACAAAAGGTAGAGATTTTCCCCCTTGCCGTGGGGGAAGGGCCAGACATTCTGGAGATATATGGATGGGAAACAGGCGCATCACTCATCAAAGGCTGGCAGAAGATGCCTGAAAGCTTTGCCAGCTTGACGCCTACCCTCTCACTGGACCGCATCTTGTCGAAGGAATTAGAAGGTAAAAGATCCCTCATCATGGTAGACATTGAAGGTGCTGAATTCATGATGTTAAAAGGTGCTTCGGAAACTCTCTCCAATCACCCACCACCCATTTGGATGATTGAAATACACCTTGTGGAGCATCAACCCAGAGGCGTAAAGACTAACCCCCACTTCAGAGAAACCTTTGAGATTTTTTTTCAACATGGTTACAAATGTACTACAATCGAAAAAAAACCAATGGAAATTACACCACTTGTCATTTCTTCTATTGAGCAGGGAAAGCTAAAACTAAATACCCATAACTTCCTTTTTAAAAAAGATTAGCTTCATAAATCAAATGACAGTACTTCAAGATCGACCGAAAGTCATTGTTTTAATGAAGGGAGGAATCGGAAACCAGTTTTTTTGCTACGCTGCGGCCAGACGTTTGACTCTCGTCAATGCAGCAGATCTCGTAATTGATGACGTTTCTGGATTTGCAGTCGATAAGTTATATCAAAGAAAATATTACCTCGATCATTTCAATATTGCCGGTCGTCCTGCAACGGTGAAAGAGAGATTAAAAAGACCAATAATAATACACAGAAACTGGATGAGGATTATAAATCGCTGGAGGCCATTTTTTAAAAGAACTTATTTGGAGGATAGGCACCTTTCTTTCGACAGTCGCTTGCTCGATTTCCAAGTCAAAGGTACCCTATATCTCGACGGTTACTGGCAAAGCGAAAACTATTTCAAAGATATTGAAAACGTGATCAAAAAAGACCTTGCCTTCAAGCCTTCATTCGATCCTTATACCGAAGAACTCGCTTGCAAAATTGAAGGTTGCACGGCAATTGCCATTCATAGGCGTTGGTTCGACCCATCAGGAGAAAATTACACCCATAATCTGCCATTTAATTACTACGTACAAGCCATAGAAAAAATTGAGAGACAGGTACCCAATGGGATTTTTTTTCTATTCTCCGACCAGCCCACGCTCGCCGCCCAAGAGTTGTCCTATCTCGGTAAACGCCTGGTAGTGGTGGAACGTAACAATAACAGAGACTACACCTGCGACGATCTATGGCTCATGTCCAAATGCCAACATTTCATAATAGCCAACAGCACCTTTAGTTGGTGGGGAGCATGGCTGGGAGAGAAAGAAGGCTCTATTGTTATTGCACCAGATGTTAAAATCACAGGCATCACCGCCTGGGGATTTCCTGGATTAATACCCGAAAGATGGCAAAAATTGAGCGTCAGTTAAAGGTAAACGTAAAACATGCCTAAGGTAAGCGTTATCATGGGGGCGTATAACTGCGCCGATACTTTAAGATTAGCCGTATACTCTATAAAATCACAATCTTTCTCTGACTGGGAATTCATTATCTGCAATGACGCCTCCACAGACAACACGTGGGAGGTACTTAGCGAAATTGCACAAGACGACCATCGTTTAATCCTTATCAACAACAACAAAAATCTCGCCTTAGGTGGCACTTTAAATCGATGCGTCGAAAAAGCATCAGGAGAATACCTTGCCCGTCAGGACGCTGATGACTACTCTCTTCCTGAAAGGCTTCAAGAGCAGGTAAAATTTCTTGACGAGCATCCACAGATTTCCGTAGCCGGGAGCTATGCAGAACTTTTCGATAGCAGCGGCAAGGTTTGGGGGGTTAACAAACCTCCTCTTTACCCTGAGATGAAGGACTGGCTTAAGGGTTCTTGCTTGATTCACCCCTCTGTTATGATGAGGCGAAAGGATATTGAAAAGGTCGGTTACTACGATCCTACCGCCATCCGGGTAGAGGATTATGAGCTATGGTTGAGAATGGCATTGGCTGGATACCGCATGGTAACCATACCGAAGATCCTCTATCGATTCCATATGGATCTTTCTGACTACAAAAGAAAACGATTTTCACATCGATTACATGAAGTAAAAATCAAGTATCGGATAATGAAAAAACTATCCTTGTCACCGCTATACTATGGCTTCTTGTTGAAGCCTCTTATAACCGGCTTCATCCCTCGAAATCTCCTCTATACTTATCACTACAGGAAGTTCAGGTTATCCTGAGAATTGCTCAGCTATGAACTTTTCGAAGAAAGTCTGCTTTGTTACTGCTATCCCTATGACCATCGAGGCTTTTCTATTGGACATATTGAAAGCCGCATCCGAAAATTATAACACCACCGTTATTACGGGCACGGAAGATCCCAATTTTCTCAACCAACATGGCCTGCCGAACATTAGGGTGATACCTGTTGCGATTGAGCGCAAGATTTCACTCCAGAAGGATGCAAGGGCCCTGAGAAAACTGTACAAGATTTTTAAAGGGTCCTCATTCGACCTCGTCCATTCTTTCACACCTAAGGCTGGCCTCTTAACCATGCTCGCTTCTCGTCTGGCAAATATTCCCGTAAGAATCCATACCTTTACGGGACAAGTCTGGGCCACAAAAAAAGGGCCGTCAAGATGGATCCTAAAACAAATGGACCGGTTGATAAAAACGTGCGCCACCCATATCATGACGGATGGTCGTTCCCAGGCTGAATTTTTAGTAAAAGAAGGCATTGTAAAAAGGGGGGAGATTATCATTCTGAAAAATGGCTCCCTTTGCGGTGTGGATCCTACACGTTTTTCCTTTAGGATCGAGGATAGAAATTTTGTCCGGAAAAGATTTGGGATAAACGAGAAGGATTTGGTCCTTTTATTCTTAGGGCGGCTTAATCGAGAAAAAGGGGTTCTCGACTTAGCTTACGCTTTTAAAAAAATTGCTCCCAAGCATGAAAATACGTATCTACTCGTAGTGGGTCCCGATGAAGAAAACATGGTTTCAAAGATGCGCCAGATATGCCAGCCTTACGAAGACAAACTTCTCTTCACGGGATTGACCAATACCCCGGAAAAATTCCTAAGTGCTGCCGATATATTGATTTTACCCAGTTACAGGGAGGGATTTAATAACGTTATCTTGGAAGCCGCTTCCGTGGGAATTCCCGTAATCGGAAGCCGTATTTACGGCATAAAAGACGGCGTTTTCGATGGAGAAACAGGCCTTCTCTTTGAGCCCGGCCACATTGATAACCTGGCAAAATGTATAGAAGAGCTACTTAAGAATCCGGACAAAAGGTTGTTTATGGGTCAAGCGGCGCGACAAATGGTGCAATCTTATTTTTCCCGAAACGATATGATTCAGGCGTATCTTGAATTTTATCATCGCGTACTTTATGCCTAAATTATGCATTTCAAAAGGGCTTTTGATTTTTTCCTATCGTTAATCATGCTGATAATAACGTTCCCTCTTATGGGTTTAACGGCGCTCCTTATTCTAATCACTATGGGCAAACCTGTGTTATTCAAACAACAGCGACCCGGCTTATATGGTCGTCCTTTCACAATCTACAAGTTCAGAACAATGAATAACCTAAGGGACAGAAATGGAAAGTTGCTCCCAGATGAAAAAAGACTCACTAAAGTGGGGCGCTGGATAAGGAAGCTGAGCCTGGATGAGCTTCCCCAGCTTTTCAACGTATTAAAAGGAGATATGAGCTTCGTCGGACCCCGCCCTCTCCTCATGGAGTATATTCCTCGGTACACCCAAGAGCAGGCTCGCCGGCATGAAGTAAAACCCGGTATAACTGGTTGGGCTCAGGTAAATGGCAGAAATGCCACGACCTGGGAAGAGCGCTTTCGTTTAGATGTGTGGTACGTGGATAACAGGAGCTTCTGGTTAGACATGAAGATTATTCTGTTAACCATCAGGGAAGTGTTGAAAAGAAGAGGTATCAGCGCCCCCGGCTTTGAGACAATGCCTGAATTTCTTGGTATTGAGGAAAAAGGAGATTAAACAGGTGAAGGAAGGCATTGTAGTAATCGGAGCAGGTGGGCATGCTAAGGTTGTAATTAGTACTTTAATGGCAGCAGGTTATTCGGTTGACTCGGTCCTGGACGACAATCCTACCAAATGGGGATCGGAAATAATGGGCTATAAAATTCAAGGGCCCATATCCAGACTGGAAGAATATAAGCCCGCCGTGATAGCAATAGGGGACAATAAGACCCGCCAGGCAATTGCCCTAAAGATGTCCCATTTATCTTGGGTAACAGTAGTTCATCCTCATTCTTACGTCCATCCATCCGTCAAGATAGGATTGGGAACCGTTGTTTTTGCGGGAGCCGTAATACAGCCGGATACGATCATCGGTAGGCATAGCATAATCAATACCGGGGTGACCATCGACCACGATTGCCATATCGGAGACTTCGTTCACCTCGCCCCGGGTGTTAATTTGGCCGGTGATGTATCCATTGGAGAAGGATCCTTTTTAGGCCTTGGTTCGGGGGTAATTATGGGCAAGTCGGTCGGCGCGTGGTCCATCATCGGAGCCGGAGGTATGGTAATAAGTCACATCCCCCCCCACTCGAAAGCCACAGGTGTTCCGGCGAAAGTTAAAATCGAGGGAGAAATTGAAATTTGATGAAGATCCCCCTTGCCAGACCCGAGATTGACGAAACGGATCGAGAAGCTGTTTTGGAAGTGCTTTCAACACCTTTTTTGAGTCTTGGCCCCAAGATCAACGAGTTCGAAGAAGCTGTCTCCCGTTATGTAGGTACAAAATATGCTGTGGCCGTAAACAGCGGCACCAGCGGTCTACATCTTAGCGTAAGAGCTTCCGGTATAGGTAAGGGCGATGAAGTAATCACTACTCCTTTCAGTTTCATTGCCTCGGCCAACTGTATCATTTACGAACAGGCCAAGCCCGTGTTCGTCGATATCGATCCTCAGACGCTGAACATAGACGAAGGGCTTATCGAAGAAAAAATTACTGAGAGAACAAAGGCCATTCTCCCCGTGCATGTCTTTGGTATTCCCTGTCGAATGGACGCAATTCAGCATATTGCAAAAAGGCATAACTTGATCGTCATCGAAGATGCCTGCGAGGCTATAGGAGCAGCGTATAAGAATAAAAAAGTGGGGACATTTGGACTGGCAGGGGTATTTGCCTTCTACCCCAACAAACAGATTACCACGGGTGAGGGAGGAATCGTGGTTACAAACAATCAAAAGATGGCCGATCTCATGAAAAGTTTGAGAAACCAAGGCCGGTCCCCCGCTGGGAAATGGCTGGCCCACGAAAGGATCGGCTTTAATTACCGCTTGAGTGACATTCATGCTGCCTTGGGCGTATCCCAGATGAGCAGAATAGAAAAAATTTTAGAAAAAAGGAAAAGGGTGGCTTCCTATTACATGAGGCATCTTGCCAATATAGAAGAAATAGAATTGCCCCCCACCCCACCGGAAACAGAAGTCTCGTGGTTTGTCTTTGTCATCAGACTAAGGCCAAGGTTAAAAAAATCCCATCGTGACCGAATTATGCATCTTTTGCAGAAGAAGGGTATCGAGTGCGGCAATTACTTCCCTCCCATCCACCTTCAGCCCTTTTATCGAAAAATGTACGGTTTCAGAAAAGGTTCTTTTCCCGTGGCGGAATCAGTTGCCGAAAGAACCATCGCTTTACCCTTCTACAATTATCTTTCAGAAGAAGACATCCGGTATGTATGCGATAGTCTAAAGGAAGCCCTGGTATCCATAAATTCGTAGGCTCTCGTGGATAAACCTTGGATAACCCAAAAATGAATAAGAAACTTAAACGCACGGTGACACTCGCGATTACCGTTATCCTGGATGCGGTACTCCTGGTGGGAGCCCATATGGGGGCCTATCTCATTCGCTTTGAAGGCCAAATAAGCCCATTCTACCTTACTTTCATTCAAGAAACCTTGCCCTGGATTGTGGTAATAAAGATCATATTTCTCGCCTGGACCGGCCTATACCGAGGCATTTGGCGATACACAGGGGTCGTGGACCTGCAAAACATAGTGAAGGGAACTACCCTCGCGTCGGTGGGCATGGTCATCATTCTCATCCTTGCCTATCGTTTTGCCTCTTTTCCACGGTCCGTTCTTATCCTTGATTGGATACTTTCCGTATTCTTCATCGGCGGCATTCGTTTTGCTTACCGTATCTATGTGAACAAAGAGCTGAATATCGCCTTTCCTTGGCAAGCGGTGAAAAATCCTTCGCCCAAAAGGCTTTTGATTATAGGCGCCGGAGCGGCGGGAGAAAAAGTTATTCGAGAATTGAAAGAAAACCCCAGTTTGGATCTTGAGCCCATTGGGTTTTTAGATGACTCCTCGGAAAAACATGGGAAAACAATACACGGCGTTAGGGTCCTTGGTGGTATCGATGAAATACAGGAATTTACTTCTTTTTTTGATGAAATCTTGATCGCCATCCCTTCGGCCAAAGGCGCCCAAATGAGGCGCATCGTAGAAATATGCGAAAGCACGGGGAAGAAGTTCCGCACGCTTCCCAGTATTGGCGAGCTTATCAACGGGAGAATATCAGTAAACGCCATCAGAGAGGTAAGTCTTGTTGACCTTCTCGGGCGAGAAGAGATTGTTCTGGATCAAAAACGCATAAGGCAATTCATAGAAGGAAAACGGGTCCTCATCACAGGTGCCGGTGGATCCATCGGCAGCGACCTGGTGCACCAGGTAATGAACTTTAAACCGGCCGCTATGGGTCTTCTCGATTTCAGCGAATACAACCTCTACCGGATCGACCTGGAATGCCGCCGAGAAAATACGGGGATAGAAATTCACCCCTTTCTTTCCGATATCCGCCAAGCCGAGACAGTCGAACGAATTTTCTACATATTCAAGCCCCACATCGTTTTTCACGCCGCGGCCTATAAGCATGTACCCATTCAGGAGATGCACCCCCGTGAGGCGATCTACACAAATGTCCTGGGTACTATGAACGTCGCAGATGCCGCTGCCCAACATGGGACAGATAGCTTTATTCTCGTTTCTACCGACAAGGCCGTCCGTCCTACCAACGTGATGGGCGCCACCAAACGCATCGCCGAAATGATCATTCAATCTATGAACGGCAAAAACGGTACGCGTTTTATGGCCGTACGTTTCGGTAACGTTATCGGCAGCTCCGGCTCCGTTATTCCCCTTTTTCAAGAACAGATTGCCCGAGGTGGCCCAGTAACGGTGACCCATCCGGAAATTACGCGCTTCTTCATGTCCATTCCTGAAGCGACCCAACTCATCCTTCAGGCCGGTTCGATGGGAGAGGGGGGAGAGATTTTCATTCTGGATATGGGAAGACCGGTTCGGATTTTAGACATAGCGCGCGACCTAATTCGCCTCAACGGACTCGTACCCGATAAGGATATTGCCATTCAATTCATCGGCCTGCGCCCGGGAGAGAAACTCTATGAAGAGCTCATTACGGAGGGAGAAGGCATTTCTCCCACCTCACATCCCAAGGTTTTTGTTTTGAGAGGGCCGGCACCCGATTATGCAACCCTTTCTTCCCTCATTTCCGACCTCTTAAATACCGCCCGGACCTTCGATGATGACCTTCTGCGCACCCAAATTGCCACCCTCGTTCCGGAATATGAGATAACTAACCATCAGCCGGGGAAAAGGATTTACGGATAAAAAAGGTAAATGACAAGGTTCTACGACATTCATTTCCACGCCATGAACTTAAGCCACCCGAATATTCTCGCCTTCCTTGCGAGATTCAACCTCCGACTTCTTCTCCTTGCCGGTTCCGTCATCGGCCCCATCGTGACATTCCTCGCCGGCGGCAGAATTAAGCGCACCCTGAACCTCCTTTCCGTGATGGAAAACGATATCGCCAATTTCTTCCTCCTCCTCGAGTATTCTCTCAAGTATTGGCCCTCTGCAGCTGGCGACCCACCGCCTGCGGACGGGGGCAAGATAATTGCCGGTAATATGGCCTATGACCGCCTCGTTCTTACCCCTCTTATGATGGATTTCGGGGCCAAGAACATAACCACCGCTTCTTACTACCGCTTTCCACCCCAGAAGCCCATCGCGGAGCAGGTCATCGACCTCTTTAATGGTATCGCCCGTTACACGAAATACGAACTCAGGGCATCATCCACCGGGGAAGTGCGGGTACTCGAACGCCTCTTCCCTCCCCTCTTCGAAATTTACCCTTTTCTCGGCCTGAATCCACGAAATTACACCCTCTCCGAGATCGAAACCCTGCTCAAAAAGTATTTCGACGACTATACGCCGGACTGGGAAAAATTCCGAGCCCACATGGGCACCTTCGACGGCGATATTGGCCGGATGGGGAGTTTCAACTTCATGGGCATCAAGGTTTACCCTCCCCTCGGCTTCGACCCCTGGCCGGAAAAGGAACCGGAGGAATTAGAGAAAGTAAATTACCTCTATAACTTGGCCAGTGAGAAAGGCCTCCCCATCACCAGTCACTCAAGCGATGGAGGCTTTGTAACGGTCAAGGACAGCGCTTATCGCACGGACCCCGCCCGATGGGAAGAAGTGCTCAAGCGCTACCCGGAGCTCAAGTTAAACCTGGCCCATATGGGTCATGAGGGGAAAAGGAGGTGGGGAATTTTCCCGCGGAAGGCCTGGCGAAAAAAGGTCTTGAACCTGGTGGATAAATACGAAAACGTCTACACCGATTTTTCTTGCCTGGCCTTCGATGACTCGTTTTACGAGGACTTGCGCAAAACGTTGGATCAGGCCCCGAAAAAGCTCCGCCAGCGCATCCTCTTTGGCAGTGATTTTATGATCAATCTCCTGTGGATCGACTCTTACAACGACTACCTCGCCCGCTTCCTCAAGACCCGGTATCTTACCACAGAAGAGCGCCACCTGTTTTGCTCCGTCAACCCCTGCCGCTTCCTAAAAATAGGGACAGACCCCATTTTTCTCCAAAAATAGGGACAGACCCCATTTTTCTCCCCGGAGGTAATTCTTTCCCATTGACATCCTGATAAAAGTTTTATATGGATGAACCAATTGCGTACATGAGTGATACCTTTTTTATTTCAAGTATTTATGCCTCGATGGGAATCGAGGAAGCGGAGCTGTACTTTGCTTCATTACCCCACGAATTTCCCAATAAATCAGTAGCATAACGTCGAAGAGAAATTCGAACAATTCCATAAAACTTCCCAATGTCCTCCTTGTCTTTCTCTTTGGTTCTGCCGTAAGAGAGCAAATGAGACCCGAAAGCGATATCGACATAGGAATTCTCTTCGAAAAAGAGCCTGACATCTTCGAAACAAACCGCTTAGCCGGCGATTTGGGACATCTGCTGAAAAGGGAAGTAGATATTGCCAACTTGAACTTTTCCTCCCCCATCTTAAAAATGCAGGTCCTGAAAAACGGGATACTCATCCAGGCCAAGGATGACAAATACTACCATAGATTCTTCGTCGAAACTTTAAGGCAATACTTCGATTTAAAACAGGTAAGAAAGATTTGTGGAGAAAACATTCTGAAGGGAAGGATTTATGTCCAATAAGGACGTAATTTGTGCTGCAGAAAGCAAATAAACGTAAGGGCCCCCCTATCATAAAAGGGTGCCACCCTATCCCTTAGGAGATAAACATGAAACGCGCATTGATCACCGGCATTACGGGACAGGACGGGTCGTATCTGGCCGAGTTCCTCCTCTCCAAAGGCTACGAGGTGCATGGCCTCATCCGTCGGGCAAGCACCTTTAACACGGGGCGAATAGACCATATCTACACCGATCCCCATAACCCCCAGGCAAGACTTTTTCTGCACTACGGGGACCTTTCGGATTCAGGCCAGCTCGTAAATCTCATCTACAATATCCGACCCGACGAAATCTATCACCTCGGCGCCCAAAGCCATGTCCGGGTAAGTTTCGACATGCCCGAGTACACGGGAGATATAACTGCCTTAGGCACAACGAGGCTACTCGATGCCATCCTGAGAAGCGGCATTAAGACCAGATTTTACCAGGCCTCTTCTTCCGAGATGTTTGGGGCCTCTCCCCCGCCTCAGAACGAAAAGACCCCCTTCTATCCCCGCAGCCCCTACGGCGCGGCCAAAGTCTATGCCTACTGGATGACGGTGAATTACCGGGAAGCTTACGGGCTTTTTGCCTGCAACGGCATCCTCTTCAACCACGAATCCCCCCGACGGGGCGAAACGTTTGTCACCCGCAAGATCACCCGTGCCCTGGCCAACATGATGAAAGGCAATCAAAAAAAGCTCTACCTGGGCAACCTCGAGGCAAAGAGGGACTGGGGATTTGCACCGGAATACGTGGAAATGATGTGGCTCATGCTCAACCAGGATAAGCCAGATGACTACGTGGTTGGCACGGGGGAGAGCCATTCGGTCCGCGAATTCGTGGAGGCCGCCTTCTCCTACGCCGGCATAGAAATCGAGTGGGTGGGTTCAGGCCTAAACGAAAAAGGGCTCGTCAAATCCATTCACCCCCACTCTCGATTGGCGATGCCTCATCTCCGAACCGGTGACGCTATCATTGAAGTCGACCCCCGCTACTTCCGGCCCACGGAGGTGGACTATCTCATGGCAGATATCACCAAGGCCCGCACCAAACTCGGCTGGGAACCCCGGATTACGTTCCAGGAACTCGCCCGCGTTATGGTGGACTACGACTTTAAGCTCGCCGGTCTCGAACCTCCCGGTGAAGGCATCAAAACCTGCGAAGAGAAAGGCTTCTGTTATACGAATCATCACCTTTCACTGACCTCCCGGGAGGAGAGAAGTTAAGGCTTTATGGCCTCCTCACGAAATCGGATTAAAAACCGAGGCGGGCGACCGCAAACTTGACTTAAAATCCTCTTACGGACGGAGAAAAAGAATTGAAAATCCTCGTTTTGGGTGGAACCGGCCTGGTAGGAAGCGCTATCCTAAGGAAGCTCCTCGAGAAGGGCTACGCGGATATCTACGCCACCTACCACGGAAGGGAACCTTTCCTCTCATCCTGGATAAAATGGATCCCGGCGGACCTCACGAGGCAAAAGGAGACGGAAGAGCTATTTTTCAATCTCAAGCCGGACCATGTCTACCTTGCCGCCGCTAAAGTTGGGGGCATCCTGGCCAACGATACGTACAAGGCCGAATTTATCTACGACAATACGGCCATCGCCTTGAACGCAATTTACGCCGCCCATAAATGCGGAACAAAAAAGCTTTTGAACTTGGGCTCCTCTTGCATCTATCCTAAATTCGCCCCGCAACCTATGAAAGAGGAACATCTCTTAACTGGCCCCTTAGAACCCACCAATGAACCATACGCCATAGCCAAGATTGCCGCCATCAAGCTCTGTCGCTACTTCAACGAACAATACGGGACCAACTTCCTCTCCGTTATGCCGACCAATCTCTACGGCCCCAATGATAACTTTAACCTCGAGACCGCCCATGTACTCCCCGCCTTCATCAGGAAATTCTATTTAGCGAAACTTTTAGAGGAAGGCGACTTTAAGTCCGCAAAGAAAGATCTTCAAGCCCACCCCTTAGGTTTTGGTTTCGACGATAAGATAGATTTCACAGATAACCCATCGGTCCTGCACACCTTGGCTAAGGTAGGTATTAAAGGGCCAAGCCACTCTACCCCACCCCCCGATGCGCGAACTTCGATCCCCGTTTCCCCCATCACCGTAACTATTTGGGGCTCCGGCGAAGTCTATCGGGAATTTCTATACGTGGACGACCTGGCCGATGCTTGCGTTTATTTAATGGAAAAAATCGACGCCCCGCACCTGCGCTTCCACTGCCCCGATTACTTCGTAAATGTTGGTACAGGGGAGGACATAAAAATAAAAGACCTGGCACTGTTGATTAAAGAAATTGTAGGCTTCAAAGGCGAAATAGTTCACGACCTTTCCAAACCCGATGGCACCCCGAAGAAGCTTTTAGACGTCTCGAAGCTCTTTGGACTTGGCTGGAAACCAAAGGTAACCCTGAAAGAGGGCATAAGAAAAACGTATGAATGGTATGCGGGAACGTTTTGATATTAGGGATGAATATAAAACGGCCTCTGAAATTGAAAGT
>ERZ795046.1937-NODE-1937-length-19266-cov-6.874655_pt1 | contig 19266 bp, 16 predicted proteins | sample MGYA00375130_ERZ795046 | MGnify/ENA primary metagenome ERZ795046 (study PRJEB30175, sample SAMN05720202) | activated sludge metagenome | isolation source: anaerobic digester from wastewater treatment plant | place: Japan | collected 2015-05-15 ...
GGAATTTGAACAAAAAGAGATAAAACAATTACCTTTAACCAGGACCCTAAATTCTACCTTTTTTGCTCTTGACAAATGGGGGGCAGTACAATATTACCCCCCGAGGTTTCTGTCAAGAGGTGAAATCTGCTGGAACCAGAGCAGATAAGGTTCATTGATACTGTGTTATAATTTATGGAAAAAGGCGGTTTTATGGCAATCCTGGCAATCAATGGTGGAAAAAAGGCAGTTACAAAACAACCGAAAATTTCCTGTCTTTTTCAGCGGATGCTTCAGGAACAGGAATCTCTGATTGTGGAACTGGTCAGAAAAAGAGAAATTTCGTTTTCCCCTGTTGTGAAAGAACTTGAAGAAAAATTTGCGGCATACACAGGCACAAAATACGCTCTTACTACTAATAACGGAACTGCAGCACTTCACAGTGCATTTTTTTCTGTCATCAAAAATCCAGGGGACCAGGTCATTACAAGTGTTCATACATGGCATCTTGGAGTAACACCCATCATATGTACTGGCGGAGTACCTGTGTTCTGCGATATTGAGCCACTTACATTGAATATTGACCCATCAAAAATTGAAGAAAAAATCACTCCAAAAACTGTTGCAATATGTGTCACGCATGTGTACGGACATCCCTGCGATATGGATGCCATCAATTCAGTTGCAAAAAAACACGGTCTTGCAGTTATAGAAGATGCCTCACATTCTCATGGATGCGAGTATAAGAGTAAAAAAACAGGCAGTTTAGGTGACATTGGTTGCTTCAGTTTGCAGGGAAGCAAACTGATGAGTGGTGGAGAAGCAGGTATCATTGTCACAGACAATCACGATTACTACCAATCGTGTATTATGCTCGGTCATTACGAAAGAATGGAAAAACTGTCTGCAAAATATGACAGGTACAAAGCAAACCAGGAAATTCCTTTTATGAACCTCGGTTATAAATACAGAATTCATCCGTTTGCTGCTGCAATGGCACTTGTAGAACTAAAGTATCTTGACGAAAGGAACCAATTGCAGATACAAAACTGTTCGTACATTGGTAGGAATCTTGAAAAAATTGAAGGATTTAAAGGTCCTTTTGTTGCGCCCTATGCCACAAAACTCGGCTGGCTAAATTTCCTGATACGACTTGAACCCGAATATTTCAAAGGTATACCACGAACGAAAATTATTGACGCATTAAGGGCAGAAGGCATAGAAGCAGCAACAGGAAGACCTGGATATATTCCTCTTGTGAGACAGCCGCTACTAAATGAAATAGAACACCATCCTGCATATGTCATCTGGTACCACTTTTTGAACAATCATCCTGAATACAAAATTGACGATTATCCTGTGGCTGAAAAGGTTCTTTTTGAAAGGATTGCAATACCATCCATGAGGGACATTGAATATGATCAGGAGTATCTCCAACAGATTTGTGATGCCTTCAGGAAAATATCGCAACATAAGGACGAACTGAAATGATGGAAATCATTGACTGCCATATTCATCCAGCAGTTGACAGGCAAACGGATTTCTGCTTCTATGGAAGTCCTGGTAGTATCAAAAAACAGTTTGAAGACCTGAAAAGGGCAGGTATCTCAAAGGCATGTGGAAGTGTGATTGTTGCGAAAACTCCATCTGTTTTTGATGAGGTCAAAAAACTCAATGATTTTGCTCTCTCCATCAGGGACAGATATCCTGATTTTTATATTCCTGGTATTCAAATACACCCCAGTTTTCCAGATGAATCATGCAGGGAAATCGAACGCTGTTGCACACAGCACCAGGTAACATGGATTGGAGAACTTGTCGGTTATCTTATGGGTTTTCCTGATGATTATGCATCAAAAAGTATGATAAAAATCATGAAATTTGCTTCACAATACAAAGTGGTCGTGAATTTCCATTGTGGCGATATGAAAATTGTGGAAAAACTGTGTAAAAGTGTGCCTGAAATGAATTTTGTTCTTGCGCACCCAGGCGAAAGGGAACATTTTCTCAGCCGTATTAACAAGGTGGCAGAATTAAAAAACCTGTATCTTGATATTTCAGGTACAGGCATTGACAGATACAGAATGCTAAAAAAGGCAGTGGACATTGCAGGTTATAAAAAACTTTTGTTTGGGTCAGATTACCCTATAAATAACCCTGCTGTGTATATTCATGGTGTGCTATTTGAAAAACTTTCAGAAAAAGCCACACAATCAATGTTCGCAGATAATTTTACCCGTCTTATAAAAAGGGGCTGAACATGTTCAGGAAATTGTGTGTTTTGATTTTGCTTGTTGTTGCCACTGGTTATTGCAGTGAGTTTTCACATCTTGAACCACTTGGAATCCAATACAGTTATCATTATCTTGATACGCCAAGGCCCATCAGAATACATGTACTGAAAATAGACCTGACAAAAAATAAGGTAGTTCCATTAGTTATTGTGGCAAAAGACCCTGATGGAAAAGGTCCTGCAGAAGCCGTATTAACAAATCCTTTTGCCCTTGTCGGTTGCATGGATGATATTGTTGCCTTTGTCAACACAAATCCCTGGGATAGTTTTCCAGATGAAAAAGGAGAAAAAAATACTCACTGGTATGAGGGTCAACACGTGAATATTTTTGGGCTGGTTGCAACTGGTGGCAAAATCATCAGTCCTGCTGGAGACGGCTGTATTTCTGTCTGGTCAGATACTTCTGGGAAAATCAATATTTCAAAATTTCCTGATACAGATACCCTTGTTGAAGGCGTTGCAGGATGGTATCAGATTGTAAAAGACAAAACAATTATTCCAAAACAGACGAATCAACTCAACCCTCTTACAGGCATCGGCACAGATGCCACAGGGTATATCATGTGGCTTGTTGTTGCTGATGGAAGGCAAAAAGGGTTCAGCGAAGGAATGAGCCACTATGAGCTTGCTGAATTTATGTTAAAACTTGGGTGTGAACAGGTTGCATTGATGGATGGCGGTGGCAGCAGTATCATGGCAATCAGGGACAAAAATGGAAGATGGCAGGTAGTAAACAGTCCTTCAGACAGAATCCTTTTTATCAAGAAAATCAGACCAGTGCCTGTGATTCTGGGAATAAAGAAAAAATAAATTAGTGTTCTATCGGACTATCTGCAATTTCCTTATGATACTCTTGAAGAGATTTTACTGAATAACTACTGCCAGATTTTATCATTGCCTCAATTCCTTTTGCTGCTGCATGCGCTGCTGCAATAGTTGTCATATATGGAATTCTGTATTTTATGGCATTTTTCCTGATATAGGAATCATCATATTGACTTTGTTTTCCTGCTGGGGTGTTAATAATGACATGAATTTGACCGTTTTTAATCATGTCCACGATGTTGGGCCGCTGCTCGTGAACCTTCCATGCAATGTCACATGGTATACCATGATTTTTCAAAATGTTTGCTGTTCCTGTTGTTGCATAGATTTTGAAGCCAAGTGCATGAAACTTTTTTGCAACAGGCACAATGAATTGCTTTTCCCTGTCTGCAACTGTAATTAACACTGCCCCTTGTAATGGCAGGCGCTGACCTGCTGCTTCTTCTGCCTTATAAAATGCAGTGCCAAAAGTGTCAGCCATGCCCAGTACTTCTCCAGTAGAACGCATCTCTGGACCCAGGAGTGTGTCAACCTCAGGAAACATATTAAAAGGAAACACTGCTTCTTTGACTCCAAAATGGCTCAGTTTTCTCCTGACAACATTCAATGAATTTAATTGTTCTCCTACGAGAAGTTTTGTGGCAATTTTTGCCATAGGAATATTACAAACCTTTGAAACAAGGGGTACTGTTCTTGAAGCGCGCGGGTTTGCTTCAAGAATATACACTTTGTCGTCACATATCGCGTACTGAACATTGATCAGGCCAACAACTTTCAATGTTTTCGCAATTGTTTCGGTGTAGTGATAAATTGTTTCAAGGTGTTTCGCTGGAATGCCTGTAGGTGGAATCACGCACGCAGAATCACCAGAATGAATCCCTGCTTGTTCAATGTGTTCCATCACAGCCGGGATGATGCAATCGGTTCCATCTGAAATAGCATCTGTTTCTGCTTCAACCGCATTTTCAAGGAATTTATCTATCAGAATGGGTCGTTCAGGGGTGATGCCTACTGCAGCAGATACATATTCCCGCAACATTTGTTCGTCATATACAACCTCCATGCCCCTTCCACCAAGCACATATGATGGTCGTACCATTAAAGGATACCCAATTTGTTCTGCAATTTTCACTGCCTCTTTCTCACTGGATGCCATACCTGAAGCAGGCATTGGAATACCAATGGTTTCCATCATTTTCCTGAATCTATCCCTGTCTTCAGCAAGGTCTATTGTGTCAACAGTTGTTCCAAGGATTCTTACTCCTTCAGATTCAAGTTGCCTTGCGATATTCAGGGGTGTTTGGCCACCAAACTGCACTATCACGCCTTCTGGTTTTTCTTTCTGATAGATACTGACAACGTCTTCTACTGTAAGGGGTTCAAAGTACAATCTATCTGATGTATCATAATCAGTGGACACTGTTTCAGGGTTGCAGTTAATCATAATGGTTTCATATCCCATTTCTTTCAGGGCAAATGCTGCATGAACGCAACAGTAATCAAACTCTATGCCCTGGCCAATTCTATTGGGTCCACCGCCAAGAATAATCACCTTTTTTCTTTTTGATACTTTTATTTTATCTGGTCCATTGTACGTTGAATAAAAGTATGAAGCATCCTCCACTCCGCAGACAGGTACTGCGTCCCAGGATTGAACAATCTTAAGTTGTGTTCTTCTGTTTCGAATGTCCTGTTCTGATACGCCTAAAATCTCTGCCAGATACTTATCAGAAAATCCATCTTTCTTTGCCTGGGTCAGCAGTTTATCCGGAATTGCTTTTCCTCTGTGTTTCAAAATCTCTTCTTCAAGTTCAACAAGTTCCTTCATCTGCTGGATAAACCATGGCTTGATATATGTTTTTTCGTACAACTGGTCAATGGTGGCTCCTTTTCTTAGCGCTTCGTACATAACAAACTGTCTTTCGCTGGTCGGATAAGAAAGCATTTCAAGAAGTTCCTGCAAGGACTTCTTATTGAAATCTTTTACAAAACCAAAACCATAACGGCCTGTTTCAAGGCTTCTTATTGCCTTTTGAAGTGCTTCTTTATATGTTTTTCCGATGCTCATTACCTCTCCAACTGCCCTCATCTGTGTTCCAAGTTCGTCTTTGACGCCCTTAAATTTTTCAAATGCCCATCGTGCAAACTTCACAACCACATAGTCCCCTGATGGCTTATACTTTTCCAGGGTTCCTTCTTTCCAGTATGGAATTTCATCAAGGGTAAGCCCTGCTGCAAGTTTTGCAGATATCAAGGCAATAGGAAAACCGGTTGCCTTTGAAGCAAGCGCAGATGACCTTGATGTTCGTGGGTTGATTTCTATGACAACAACCCTGTCTGTTTTTGGGTCATGCGCAAATTGAATATTGGTTCCTCCTATTACTTTGATTGCCTCAACAATTCTGAAAGAATATTCCTGCAATCTCTGTTGCAATTTTTCATCTATGGTAAGCATGGGCGCAACACAAAAAGAATCTCCTGTATGAACACCCATAGGGTCAACATTTTCAATAAAACATACTGTAATCATCTGGTTTTTTGAATCCCTGACAACCTCCAGTTCAAGTTCTTCCCATCCTATTACGCTTTCTTCAATAAGAATCTGTCCCACAAGGCTTGCAGCAAGACCCCTTGCTGCAACAACTTTCAATTCATCCCTGTTATACACAAGCCCACCACCTGTACCACCCAGGGTGTAAGCAGGTCTAATTACCACAGGATAACCGAGCCTATCTGCAATTTTTTCTGCTTCTTCTATAGAATATGCAGGATCACTTTCTGGCATCGGTATCCCAAGCATTTTCATGGTCTCTTTGAAAACAATTCTGTCCTCTCCTCTTTCAATGGCGTCTGCTTCAACTCCAATAATTTTTACGCCGAATTTTTTAAGGATGCCTGTTTTATGAAGCACAGAACTGATATTCAGCCCTGTCTGTCCGCCAAGGTTTGGCAGAAGAGCATCTGGTTTTTCCTTCTCAATAATCTTCTCTATTGCCTCGGGTGTCAGTGGTTCAATGTAGGTCACATCTGCCATTTCAGGGTCTGTCATGATAGTGGCTGGATTTGAATTTACAAGGATAATTCTATAACCAAGATGTCTGAGTGCCTTACATGCCTGTGTTCCAGAATAGTCAAACTCGCATGCCTGTCCAATAACAATGGGTCCTGAGCCAATAATTAACACACTTTTGATGTCGTGTCGTGGCGGCATTTTTCTCCTTTCCTTGTTTTTAATATACTATTGCAATTATTTGATTAAATATCAACAGTTTGTTCGCCCTTAAGAAGGGCTGTCAGCTGCGACCATTTTGCGGCGATCAATCTGTATATGCCTGCATACTTCCTTTTCATCTCATCCACAGGGATGTCTTCTGTTCCTGTTTCTGTCGTTCTCCTGAAACAGAAACCCAGCATGTCATTGAAAACAAACCACTTTTCAGAATCCACCACCATACACAACCCTGGATGATTGACTCCCTCCCTTCCTTTTACGACTGCAAGCATAAATCGAACATTTGCCATAGCACCTCCTATTTGCAAAGACCGGTATACCGGATAACTGTTGCCATCGCCTCAACGCCAATGGCAAGACATCGTTCATCAAGGTTAAACTTGCTACTGTGATGAAAAAATGGACTTTTCCCACAACCAATATTGATATAGCAAGAAGGCAGTTTCTGGCTGTAAAAAGAAAAATCTTCACTGCCCATCGTGGGCTTTTCGTCTATTTTTACTGCTCTGTTTCCAAAACAGGAAGAAAGTATTGTAATAACCTTTTCACTGAGTGCCGGGTTATTATATGTTGCAGGAACAAACTCTTCATAGTGTATCTCTGTCTTTACTCCAAACCCATCTTCCAGCCCTTTCAACATTCTCTTCATGCTTTTTTTCGCCAGCATATTCTGGTTTTTATCGTATGTCCTGACAGTTCCAAGCAGTTCAACCTGTTCAGGGATAATGTTAAAGGCATCACCTGCTGTAATTTTGCCCACAGAAATCACAAGCGGATTCTGCGGGTCTGATTGCCTGCTTACAATCGTCTGTAATTGCGTAATAAAGAATGCTGCAGCAACAACAGGGTCTATGGCTTTATGCGGACTTGAGCCATGTCCACCCTTACCTTTGATGAAAATTGTGAATCTATCTGCGGATGCCATGACAGGACCCTTATTTACTGAAAATTCTCCTGTATCAAGCCCCGCCCAGACATGAAATCCCAGTAAGTGCTTCATCCCATCAAGCGCACCTTCTTTAATCATCCCTGGCGCACCACATGGCATGGATTCTTCTGATGGCTGGAATAAGAATCTTATTGAAAACGGTATGGACTTTATCTGTGAAAAAATCTTTGCAACACCGAGTGCAATCGCCATGTGAGCATCGTGTCCGCATGCGTGCATTACACCAGGATACACAGAAGAAAACTCCAATCCTGTCTCTTCCTGAACCGGTAAGGCATCCATGTCTGCCCTCAATCCAATTAAGCGATTGCCTGTTCCTGCAATTTCCGCAATAATCCCTGTACCAGCAGCCCTCCGATAAGGTATCCCCATCTTTTCCAGAAGATTCTGAATAAAGTGTGATGTTTGAACTTCCTTGTTTGAAAGTTCTGGAAATTTGTGAAAATGCCTTCTCCAGGCGATAACATCCTCTTCTATTGATACTACCAGTTTGCGGAAATCAATTTCAGTCATGGTCTTTTCAAAAAAGCTCTAATCCAGGGATATTTCGGTCATACCGCCCATATATGGTCTCAGAACTTCTGGAATGATGATAGTTCCCTTTTCAGTTTGGTAGTTTTCCATTATGGCAATAATGGTTCTTGGTAACGCAATCCCTGACCCATTTAACGTGTGCACATAATCTGTTTTTCCAGATGCCGAACGATAACGTATGTTTGCCCTGCGCGCCTGGAATGCCTCAAAATTTGAGCAAGATGAAACCTCCAGCCACTTCTTCACCCCTGGAGACCAGACCTCAAGGTCATAACATTTGGCTGCTGCAAAACTGGTATCTCCAGTACAGAGAAGTACCACCCTGTAAGCAAGTCCAAGCATTTGAAGCACTTTTTCTGCTTCCTGAACAAGTTGCTCATGTTCATCGTATGAGTGTTGCGGATGCGAAAATATCACAAGTTCAACCTTATCAAACTGATGAAGTCGTATTAAACCTCTTGTGTCGCTACCATACGCGCCTGCCTCTCTTCTGAAGCATGGACTGTAGGCACAATACCTGATGGGTAATGTATCCTCTGGAATTGTTTCTTCTCTATGATAATTTGTTACAGGAACCTCTGCTGTTGGTATCAAAAACAGGTCCTCTTCCTTCAATCTATACATGTCGTCTTCCAGACGTGGTAGCTGCCCTGTTCCAAACATGCTGGCTCGGTTGACCAGGGCAGGTGGCCAGAGTTCAACAAAACCATTTTTTCTATGAAGGTCCAGCATAAAGTTTATCAACGCCCTTACAAGGAGCGCTCCTTGACCAGAAAACGCAGGAAAAAAACTACCTGTCATTTTTGCTGCCCTTTCCAGCTGCAACACTCCCAGGTTTCTACCTATTTCATAGTGCGGAATGATTTCAAACGAGGGCTGTTTAATTTCGCCCCAGGTTCTTACAACAACATTATCGTTTGATGTTCTGCCAGCAGGGACACTCGGGTGAGGTATATTTGGAATACTGGCAAGCGTCGTATCTATTTGCGCCTCTATTTCTTTTAAACAATCTTCTTTCTCTTTTATTTCTGAAGAAATCTGTTTTGCCTGGAGTAGAAGATGGTTTGCATCCTGCCCGTTTTTTTTCATCTGGGCAAGGTCTGTACTGAGTTTTTTGTGCAACCGTTTTTTTTCTTCAAGATCCTGAATCATCTGTCTTCTTTGCTGCTCAAGGTTCTGAAACGATGCCCAGTCAACAGTAATATTCTTCAATTCTGCTGCTTTCTTGATAAGATCCAGGTTTTCGCGGACAAACTTAATGGGAAACACTTTCGCCTTCCTTTATCTGAACTTTATACTCTCCTGGTTTCATCATGCCAAGTTGTTCCCTGGCTATTTTTTCTGTCATGAAAGGTGTTTCTGCCTGCTTGAGAGTTTTTTCAAGCATGGCATTCTCCTGGGTTAATTTTTTTATCTCCTGCTGGTACATTAACAGTTTGCTCTTCTGTACATAGTACTGTTGCAGGGCATACAAAATTACAATGGTTCCTGAAACGAGGATCATTATTTTCTGCAGGGAAAAGAACCGATATTTTTTTGCCATGTTTTATTATAAAGTATAAAAAAATGAAGGCGTCATGTCAAATTTCAGGTTTCACCACCAGCACTCCTTCTTTCTTCAATGATAGCAAATGCCTGTGGACAAAAGAATAAACATAACCCCTGGACTCAATGTGAACAATTTTGTATCCTGCTTGTTTTAACTGCCTCAATGCGGTTTTCGTCTTTGAGATACCAATCTGTGGAAACCTGTGATGAAATTCAACAACAACTTGTCCTGGCCTGATGTCGGATTCTACCATATCAGCAATCACAGCATATTCTCCGCCTTCTATGTCAAGTTTTAACAAATCAATACGTACATGTCCAAGTTCTTTCATAATGGTCGCCAGCCGCATGACACACACTTCAAATGGTTCAACAGAAGTTTTTCGGGCTAAAGGAAACGAGGTACTATTGGGGTTCTCTGGCGGAAACATCAACATTTCTCCATCATGGTCAGATATTCCATAAGGGAAAAACCTGAATTCCAGAGGAAGGTTGTATTTTTCAATCCAGGCAATACTGACGGGTGATGGGTCAAAACCAAAAACATGCGCGCCAAAATTCTTTATTATATCAAGGTCAAAACTGATGTCATCTCCGATGCCCGCTGAATAAACAATACTGCGGGATGTAAGAAAATCAGGGCATATCACATATTGTTCTTTTCCTGCTGTGATGGTCTGGATTTTAAGTTGCCTCCACGTCCACACATCCTTTCCGCACATCTGTTTCACAAACCTCTCTGCCCTTCTTCTTCCATCAGTAAAGGTCATTACTTATAACCCTCTGTGGTTATATGTTCCACAAACCATTTTCCGGTAAGGCCCAATATCTGACTTTTGTGTTGTAGATTCTGCCTTCTGCAGGGAATCATGTCCACCACAACAAAACCACACCCTGTAAGAATTCTCTCAAGAAAAAAGCAGCACATTACTGCGCCACCTCCACCGCCGCCGGCCACGCATATTCCGATTGCAGGCTTTCCTTCTATTCCGGTCTTGCCTGCCTGATGTCTTGTGATTCTTCTCAATCTATCAAGAAAACTCTTCATGCTTTCTGAGATGTCGCTAAAGTACACCGGGGTCGCAAAAACAATAGCATCTGCCTGCCTGATTTTTTCAACAATTGAGTGAAAATCATCCTCTATGGTGCATATTCCTTCTGTCCGGCATTTTCCCCATCCATTGAAATCACACTGTATGCACCGTTCTATCTTTTTTGCCGTTAAAAAGATTTGCTCGCACTGATGATCTTTGCCAGCCCCATCAAACAATGCTTTCACGCACAGACCTGTTTTACCTTCTGGATTTCTGCTTCCTGTAAGAGCAAGAATGTTCATGTTTCACCTCCCCAATAGCTTTTCAGAGTGGATTAAGTCAATCTATTTATATTATAATACAATACTAACAACATCAGCAACCTGGCTCTTGACTTTTTATTGAAATCATGAGAAACTGAATCTGGTTAAAATTTATCAAATCTCGTCCATAATAAGCCGGGGTAGCTCAGTGGTAGAGCGCAGCCCTGAAAAGGCTGGCGTGGGCAGTTCGATTCTGCCCCCCGGCATACAAGATGGTTTCTACAATGGATTATTATCAGAATTTCCTGAAAAGGTTGACTGTTCTCAATCCCGGGACCAGGTTATTGATCAACAGGATTCTCAACAGGAATAAGGTTCAGTTTATGAACGAACTTGTTGAAATCCTGAAAAAGGTCAATGCCCTTGAATCAGAAATACAGAAGTATCCCCTGGACCAGTTGAGAGCAAAAACCGGCTACTTCAAAGAAAGACTTTCAAAAGGCGAATCCCTTGATTCCATTCTGCCAGAGGCATTTGCTGTCGTCAGGGAAACTGCCAGACGCGTCATAAATATGCGACATTTTGACTGCCAGATTGTCGGTGGTGTTGTACTGCACAGGGGAAATGTTGCAGAAATGGCAACAGGCGAAGGAAAAACCCTTGTTGCCACGCTTCCTCTGTACCTGAATGCTTTGACAGGCAGGGGATGTCATCTTGTCACAGTCAACGATTATCTTGCAAAAAGGGACAGGTTCTGGATGGGTCCTGTGTTTGAAGCTCTTGGATTGAGTGTTGGTCTCATCCAGCATGACATGGTTCCTCACGAACGGCAAAAAGCGTATCATGCAGACATCACATATGGCACAAACAATGAATTTGGCTTTGACTATCTCAGGGATAACATGGCATGGCGGTTAGAAGACCAGGTTCAACGACCACTTTATTATGCCATTGTTGATGAAGTTGACAGCATATTGATTGATGAAGCAAGAACACCTTTGATTATTTCCGGTCCTTCCGAAGAATCAGTTTCTCTATATTACGATATCGACAGGGTCGTAAGAAGATTGAAAAAAGGCGAGGACTATACTGTTGACGAGGAAAGTCAAACTGCAAGTTTAACAGAAACCGGCGTAGCAAAATGTGAAAAAATGCTCAATGTGACAAACTTATACGATATTTCAAACACAGAGATTGTCCACCACATCATACAGTCCCTACGAGCACATAACTTTTATCACAGAGACGACCAGTACATTGTCAAAGAAGGCAAGGTAACAATTGTGGATGAGTTTACAGGTCGTCTGATGCCAGGTAGACGATGGTCAGACGGTCTCCACCAGGCAGTTGAGGCAAAAGAAGGCGTGCAGATTGAAAGCGAAAATCAGACCCTTGCAACGATTTCTTTTCAAAACTATTTCCGCTTGTATGAAAAAATTGCTGGTATGACAGGTACAGCCCTGACAGAAGCAGTTGAACTCAAAACGATTTATAAGGTGGATGTGCTTGTGATACCGACCAACAAACCACTCAATAGAAGAGAATTCGATGATGAGATTTACAAAACAGAAAAAGAAAAATTTGAATCTGTCGCTGCAGAAATAGAACAGCTGTACAAAACTGGCAGGCCTGTTCTTGTTGGAACCACTTCCATTGAAAAATCAGAAAGGATAAGTAGAATACTGCTGAGAAAAAATATCCCACATCAGGTATTGAACGCAAAATATCACGAAAAAGAAGCAGAAATCATTGCCAAAGCAGGTCAGAAATTTGCTGTCACCATTGCAACAAATATGGCAGGAAGGGGAACAGACATCGTCCTGGGCGAAGGCGTTGTACATAAAGAATGTATAAACCCTGAAACAGGCCAGAGTAAGTGTTGTATTGCGTGTGAAGATGACTGTGCAACCTGTTTCAAAAAAAGGAAATTTTCAGAATGCAGAACCAGACAGGATATTGATTGCGGCTTGCATGTGGTGGGGACAGAACGACATGAAGCAAGACGCATTGACAACCAGCTCAAAGGTAGGTCTGGCAGACAGGGAGACCCTGGTTCTTCACGATTTTACCTTTCCCTTGAAGATGACCTGTTGAGAATTTTTGGTTCAGATAGATTGAAAGGAATGATGGGACAACTTCCTGATGGAGAAAAAATAAAACATCCTCTGATTACAAGAATGATTAACAATGCCCAGAGAAAGGTAGAAGCGAGAAACTTTGAGATACGCAAGCAACTTCTTGAGTTTGACGATGTGATGAACGAACAGAGAAAGGTCATCTATGGAATACGGCAGGACATTCTTTCTGGCAGAAATATTGATAAATATCTTGAGGATTTTATCAACGAAACAATAGACCTGGCTATAGACGAGCACTTGAATTTACAGGTAAAACCCGACAACTGGAATGTTGAAGCCCTGTCCGCGCACATCAGGAACATTTTTAATGTTTCTGTTAAGATGGAGATGCCCCAAACCACAAGAGACATCCTTTCCTGGAGGGAAGACATTGGTGAAGAAATTAAAAATACCGTGAAACAATCTCTGGAGCAACAAAAGCACGATATGGCCGGGATATTTGAGGAAGTACTCCGGCTTGTCTTCCTTCAGGCAATAGACCACAGATGGAAATCTCACCTTCGTTCCATAGATGAACTGAGAGAGGGTATAGGTTTAAGAGCATATGGCCAGCGTGATATTATTGTTGCCTATAAACAGGAAGCATTTTTATTATTTGAGGAAATGCTGGGTTCTATAAGGCAGGAAATTCTCACCCATATATTCAGGGTGAAAGTGTCAGAAGGTGCGGTTGCAAAAGCACCTTCACGGGTATTTGTTCCAGCCCAGTACGCCCACCAGGAAATGAACCAATTTGATGCTGTGAAACTGGCAGAACCTGCACAGATAGGTCAGCAATTATCTTCATCCCCTGGTGACATTCCCAATCAACCAGCACAAAAACCTGCACCTGTCAGGCTGGGTAAGAAAGTAGGAAGAAACGATCCCTGTCCATGTGGAAGCGGAAAAAAATACAAAAAATGCTGTGGAGCAAACCAATGAACGAATATTCTGTGGATAAGTTGTGGAAAATCTGGGAAAGTGTGTTAAACCGAATGAAGGAGGCTGTTCAGAATGACCGGGTTATAGAAACATGGTTTAAGCCATTGAAAATCAATAAGATAGATAACAATATAATATACATGGAGATTCCCAATCAACTTTTCTACAAAGGTCTTGCACCGTTTCTGGACAGATTTAAGGAAATTCTTGCTGAAACCCTTGGTTTTGCCCCTGAATTGCACTGGATTTTGCCCGAAGGGTCTTCGTCATATAGATTAGAAGGCACTGAAACCAGAGAACAGATGATCGGCGAGAACCTAAACCCTGACTATATCTTTGAAACTTTTGTTGTTGGTCCATGCAACAGATTAGCACATGCTGGCAGTCTTGCTGTTGCGCAGTCTCCTGGGATAGCATACAATCCGCTTTTCATTTATGGAGATGTTGGGCTTGGAAAAACCCATCTCATGCAGGCAATTGGAAATTTTGTTGGCAGGGCTAATCAGCAAACAAATATTGCTTATATGCCCTGTGAAATATTTGTGAATCAGTTTATTTATAGTATTCAGACCAAAACCGCGCATATGTTCAGAAATAAATTCAGAAAGGTAGGTGTTCTGTTGATAGACGATATTCACTTTCTTGCAGGAAAAGAAGGTACGCAGGAAGAGTTTTTCCACACCTTCAATGCCCTTTACGACCAGAGAAAACAGATTGTGCTTTCCAGCGATAGACCTCCCAAAGAAATTGCAGACCTTGAAAAGCGGCTGGTTTCCAGATTTGAGTGGGGTCTGGTTGTGGACCTGCAACCGCCTGACTTTGAAACAAGGGTTGCCATACTGAAGAAAAAATGCGAGACAAAGAATCTTGTTTTAAGTGATGATGTTATTTTTTATCTTGCAGAAAATATCAGTGGCAATATAAGATTGCTTGAAGGTGCTCTGAATAGGTTGGTAGCCCTTTCGTCTTTATTTGACCAGAAACTTAATATTGATGTTGCAAAAGAGTACCTGAAGGAAATGTTACATTCCCAGAAAAACCTTATTACGATTCAAAGAATTCAGGAGGTTGTCGCAGAATATTTCAGAATCAGTATTCATGACCTTAAAAGTCAGCGGCGGTTGAAAAATCTTGTTATTCCAAGACAGATTGCGATGCATCTTGCGCGTGAAATGACAGCAAGCTCGCTTACTGCCATTGCAGAGGAATTTGGAGGCAAAGACCATACAACAGTAATACACGCGTGCAAAAGAATTAAGTCAGCTATAGAAGAAGATACAAACGTCAGGTCTATTGTCAATAGAATTATTAACATATTAAACGCAAAGTAATTCACATGTTATTAACACTGCAAATAACGTTTTTTGTAGATACAGATTGAAATTAACATAGATTACTGGTTTTATTACTGAAAGGAGATAATATGGAAATAGTAATAGAAAAAGGAAAACTGCTTGACGGCCTTGATAAAATTTCAAAAATTCTTCCAACAAAACCGGTTATTGCAACAACTGGTGGAATTTTGGTAGATGGAAAAAAAGACGGTATTACTCTTACAGCAACCGATTTACAATTAACAATAAAAATTTTCATTGAAGCAGCCGTAAAAGACAAGGGACTCATATTAATACCAGGAAAAAATTTTATTTCCCTTGTAAAAAAAATCCCTGAAGAAAGCATTAAGATTACAACCAGAGAAAACAGTATATTGGTAGAAAACAAATCGTTTCAGTATAAATTTTTACTCATGGACGCTGAAGAGTATCCAAAACTTCCGTTTGATAAAGAACAAACATCTGAATCAGGAGATCTTGTAATATCTTCATCAATTCTTCTTGATATGATCAAAAAAACAAGTTACTGTATCAATCCTGATGAACCGAGAATGTACTTCAGGGGCGTGTTGATGGAGAAAAAAGGCAACCTTCTTAATATGGTTGCAACCGACACACGAAGACTGTCCCTTATAAGAAAAGAAATACAGGGCGAAGGAAAGGTGAAAATTATACTTCCAATGAGATTAATTGATGTATTTCCTGTAATTTTCAAAGAAGCAGACGTTTCAATGAGTTTTTCAAAAAACCAGATTACATTGAAATCTGATAGAACGACATTGATATCCCAGCTTCTGGAAGGAGAGTTTCCTGATTACGAAAAAGTTATTCCTGCGGCTAACAAAACAGGTACCGCTATTATCAAAACCGAACAGTTGCTCAGTAGTTTGGAACGACTTTCTCTGATGTCGTCAGAAAGTGTGAGTTCTGTGAAGTTGAATTTCAGGAAAAATCTCCTTGTATTGAACATCGAAAGTCCTGAAAGCGGGTCAGGTGAGGAAAAACTGAATATAGAGTACGCGGGAGCGGAAAATACAATCGTATTTAACCCGGAATACATCATACAGTTTCTCAAGACAGTAACACAGGAAGAAATAGAGTTTTTCTTTCAGGATCCGGTGAAACCGGCAAGGTTATGCGGAACAGGAGACCAGGAATATATTTATGTCGCAATGCCCATGAGACAATGAAAGAAACAAAACTGGCGGACATTGTGGGTGATGTTCTGAAAAATATCCTGAAAAACACAGGTAAACCTGAACAAGTCCGCCATGAAGGAATTATAGACTGGGACAAAATCTGGGCAGAGGTTTGCGAAAAAGCAAGACCTTATAGTTATGTGGTGACGATGTTTGAAAAAACACTGGTTGTCAGGGTAAAAAACTCTGCATGGGTTCTGGAACTAAGGAAAAACGAAAAAGAGATTATCAATAAACTTCAAGCCAGAACAGGCAGGAAATTAGAAAAGATCATGTTTGTCAGATAGGTTATCTGTAATAGATTTTCACAAAATCAGTTTCCCGAAGGGGCAACGAAAATCGTATATGATCCGAATGCTGAGTAAATCTAATAGAGCCACAGCGAACACTTTCAACTTTCGTTACACGTCGTAATGGTTTCACATCAAGCGTTAGTTCTGTTATTGGTTGAAAAGTGTAATTTGAAAGGACAACCACGCTTCCCTTTTCTGTATCCATCACAATTGCATCAACAAGCGCAGTAGAACATTTAACAGGTAGAGCACATTCTGTCTGATACATTGGCATGCTGATTAAGTTTCTGTATTCTTCAGGATACTGCCATGGTTCAAAAGCTCTTTTAATCAACTGGATGTCTGTTGCAACCTCTGAAGGCAGAGGTTCCTGCACCTTTTCAAGATCACCAGCGTCCTTCATTAACTGATTTCTTGCTATTAGTGCCTTTCTCATGTAAGCAATAGCAGGAAGAAACCCACAGCATAAGATCGTACCTCTGCCTGCCTTTCCTGATACTATGGAGGGGCTTGAGTCAGAAAATGTACCCGAAATCACTGAACCAGGTTTTGGTTTCAATGTTTGTTTGACAGCAAGAACGTCAAAAACCGCGCCAGTTTCTTTTACGATCACAGTATCAGCCACAGAAAGAGAGTCAAGGTATCTACCACTATTAAGATATCGTGCAATTTCAATTATGGAAGATCGTTCAGCGGGCAGTATTGAATCAAGACTCTTAAGGGGTCTATTAAATTGATCCTTCATACCAGCGCCAGCAGTAAGCACAAGCACGCCACCTTTTAATACCCATAATTTCATTTGTTCTGCAGCTTTTTCAGTTATTGCTGTGCCAGAAAAATATGCTACTTTGTAATTGTTAAGCCAACCCTCTTCTATCATTTTTTCTGAGAGAAAATCAACAGGGATTTGTTTATGGGTAAGAACCAGCCACGTATGCATCCTTTCAAAACCAAAGGCATAGTTATATCCCATTTCCCATATGTCTGCTGAAGAAGAATAAATAATCGCAACCTGGCTTCTTCTCTTTTTTGCAGGATACAATAGGTCTTCTGCTGCTCCGATTTCCCTTACGATTTCAGCAAGGGAGTACCACATGTCTGTGCGTGCCTGTATAGGGTGATTGTTCCAGGGAGGTCCTGCTTCATGCGCAGACCAGTAGGCATTTAGAATTTTATTATCCCTGGCGACATGGCTTGCTGTATACGTTTTCATTGTCCAGGAAGATCTTCCTGCATATCCAATAAGATAATGACCCAGGACCTGATGATGCTTCATTGCGGCAGAACGCATCCATGTTGCCTGTCTTGCGATATAACCAGTGTGATTGGGAAGCCAGCCATTGCCAGATACTTCAAAAGCGTTGGCATCAAGGAAGAGTGTTTCTGAAAAACAAACACCAGCAGTAAACCAAAAAAGAAAAGTTGCAAGGTACAATCTTTTTTTCATATGGTCGTTCCTATTTCGCGAGCAATCTCCCAGTAAAGACGAACGCGTTCAACAGGTGTTTCTGGTGTTACTGGACTGCCAATAGACATCACAAATTTTCTTTTATTTTTTATTCCTGCCTTTATCTGTCTTTCTATTTCCTGTTTCAACTGTTGTTCTGTGGCACACGGAAGAACATTGATGGCATCAAGATTACCAAAAACCGTACATTTGCCATCAACGATATCAACGACTTTTTCAATGTCTATCTGAAAAATTTTTTTACCCTCTTCAAAAGCAATGGCATCAGCGCCTGCCTGAAGGATTTTATCCATTCTATCCCAGGGATTTCCACAATAGTAATAAACACTTTTTCCATCGCATTCCCTGATAAAAGAAATAAGTTTTTTTAAGTATGGTACATTAAAAGTATCAAAAGCAGCAGGGCTGATCATATCAGTCAAGCATTCTTCAATCCAGAGTACCTGCGCACCACAGGCAATATACTGCTGCGCACGATACATCTCAATGTCAAGAAAACTTTCACATGCGTACTGAATCAATTCAGGTTGCGTCACCATCATTGTCATCATTCCTTCAAAACCCACAATGCCATACATTCTCCATAGTGGCGAGGAAACATGAGCAAATGGCATTTTATCAGGAAATTTTTCAATTAAGGCAGAAGCAAGGTCTGTATAGCCCTGATTGATAAAGTCATCTCTATCAAATTTTTCAGGTTTTTCAGGTAGAATTTTCTCCATTTCTTCCTGTGTTTCTGGAATTTTGTCTATTTTCACTGACTGACCCTGACCAGAAACTGACCAGCCAGCCACCTTTGGTCTGTTAATCATTCTTTCTGTATTTTTTTCAGTATTGATGAGCACAATACTATCCTGGTAGAATTTCACTGCGACATGTTCCCTTTCAGTTCTGCTGTCAAAAGGAAAAACAATAAACCAGTTCTGATTGATGTTTGCAATAACATCCTCATTCCATTTTATCTGAATGTCAATATCAGGCAGATAACAAGCATACCAGGGAAGATTTGTTAGTTGTCTCCAGTGGTCTCTGACAAATATCCTTTCATAGCAAATGACAACAGGAATTTCTTTGGTTCCATCTTTTGAAAATGCACCAATAATTTTTTCTTTACCTGTCATTGTTTTCTTTCGTTGGATACAAACAGTTTTTGTTCTCCTTTCCTCTTATTGTACATAAACACTGACCAACTTCAATCTTGCTTGATTTTCAAAAATTCTGATGTAAAATACACAGTCAAATATGAAAATCGCATT
>ERZ795046.1941-NODE-1941-length-19235-cov-14.051825_pt1 | contig 19235 bp, 28 predicted proteins | sample MGYA00375130_ERZ795046 | MGnify/ENA primary metagenome ERZ795046 (study PRJEB30175, sample SAMN05720202) | activated sludge metagenome | isolation source: anaerobic digester from wastewater treatment plant | place: Japan | collected 2015-05-15 ...
CCTTGCCAAATTAATATGTTCATAGGTAATATTTTCATCTGTTAATGTCGTTGGTAGAACAGACGGAGCTTGCCCTAAAAAAGAACGCCTTTCATTAATTGCGTTTACAATATGATAAAATCTCCAGGTTCCAGTCAAATCAACATCATCAATTTTACTTTCATTCCCAATATATGAACCTTGAAAAGTAGAAACAAAATCTGACTCATTTAAAACACCATCACCAGTATAAGGCTTGAATGATACCCAATTATACCAATCAAAATAAGGATCAAACCATTTTGGCCTTACTTTATAATCAAGAAGTAAATTAGCTTGATAATATACCTCATCATCACCTTGTATATACATACCATCAAAAACTTTTCCTAATGACAAAATATCGTGATTATATTGAGTATGTTTTTTATATCCATCTCTATTGTTTATTGCCCCTCTTTGTCTATCGCAAACATTCTTTGCATAGTCAACTAAATTATTAGGAAGATTAGAGCCATTGCCATCATTACTAACTCCGTGAAAAGCTGTAATATTTAATGAAATTATACTGTTATAAGGATTATAAGTTTTTCTATTCATAGAATTTTATCCTTATCTTTTTTATCTTCCACCTCTAAAACTTCTATTACTCTTAAAAGAAAACGGTGGGAGGGGCGTTATAAGTCCCTCTGGCAACCTCTTTTTAGGAGCTTTAACTTCGCTTTGTCTTGCATTTGCTACAGCGTCAAAATAATCATTCTTTATTCTCTCTGCGTCAACAGAGTATTTTTCATTTCTTAAAGACTCAATAAGAGCACCAAATTTTAAAGCTTCATCAGCATTTATAAGCGGCCTATCAGTATCATTATATAATGGTTGTGGATTAATCTTATAAACCAAAACAATATCATTAGTATATGGAGTTCCATCACTATCATAAACTATAAATCTTCTCCTCCCTGCAGGATTAACAATTATACTTGAAGTTCCAGCAATACTTTCACCTCTATACGGTAATGAAAGAACCGCATTAGAGTCATCAATAACTTGAGATATTTCATACTCATAGCCATTATTGTTAATTATAACAGGCTTTAATAAATCATCTGTTAAATTAAAAAAAGCTGTAGCAGTGCTAATGTTTTTACTGTTATTCGTAATAGTAGCATCTGTATTAATTTTCTCATCTTCTGTTAATGGCTCGCCCTCTATATAATAAGGTTCTGCAATTCTATTTCCACGTAAAGAGGATATTGATAAATAAGTAAATGAACCAAAACTGTCATTAGCAGGATAAATCCTTATTACACCTGAAAACGCCGCAGGAACATAAAAACTGCCATTACTATCTGGTGTAATAGTTCTTGTTCTTGAATATCCGCTCCATATGTATTTATCACATAAAGACTTTAATGCTTTATTTATCCACATATCAATAACCATTAAAGTATCTTCGCTATTATCCTCAATCACCTGCGATACGTATTCCCTAATTTCTGCTAATGTTTGCATTTATTCCTCCTTCTTTTTCTTTGCTCTATTCATAAACGATATATAATATTCTCCACCGCTACAATCGCTATAATCCTTATTAATTTTTCTCTTGTCTCCATTGCTTTCCTTTTTATCCTCTTCTATATCTTTATCATCTTCATCAGAAATATCTTCCTCGAACGGATTTTCATTCTCTAATCTCTTTTGCATATTCAAGTATGCTAAATATTGTTCTTCTGTCCACCTTAAACCTCTTCCCATAATCACACCAATTTTAAAAGTTTATCAACTCTATTTTCTTCTTTCTTTGCCCCTATTTCATTTATCTTAAATAAATTCCTAATCGAATAACATATAAGTCCTTGAGAATGATATTGATAGCAATGATAAAGCTCGTGGCAAATAGTGCTATCAAGCATCACTCCAATTAATACCTCATCTCTAAAACATAACGGTAAATAAATCTTATCAGGTATTTTAAACATTCCTAAAATTTCATTTTCTTTACCAATCTCATCGTCCCAAAAATACCTACAAAAATAAGGATTATATGCAGGATTATACCGCTCTATTCGAGGTAAAACAATACTTAATTCATCTTTTGTAAATTCTTTTTTCATCTTATCAAAAATGAACCTGCCCCTGAATTGTATAATGCTGATATTTGGTCAGTTGTTAAACAGGCTCCTTTTATTATGTATATACCATCAAAAAAAGCATTAAAACAAGCATTATTATTATCCCAAGCACGTGAAATACGCAATGGAGGGGCAACACTATTTGAAATAGCAGGGTGACCTGTTATAGTCGAAATTTGTTTTCCGTTTATATACCCTGCTAAATTACCACTTGAATCGCAATTAAAAATAAAATGATACCAATTATTAGTAGAAAATGGATAATCAAAGCCACACTCATAACCCTCAGTAGAGTCGTCTCTGTAAAAAAAACACATAAATTCACCATATAAAATTTCAACAGCCCAACCAGGACTAGATGAAAATCCCCCATCTCCGCCATTACCAATTACTACATTCTTTTGTTCAGAAATATATTTCGGATAAAACCAACCACATACTGCAAAAGGCCTTCCTAAATTCCAATCATCAGATCCAGGTGTTTCAATATAGTCATCAACGCCGTCAGTATATAACGAAGCTCCGCCATATTTATATTCAATTGGAGAAAGATGAGCACCACCATAAATCGTCAAAGCGTGAGGAGAGTCAACTCCAGCATAAGAAATTTCATTAATATCTTTAGAGTTTGTAGGATTTCTAATAAAATTAGAAGCAAAAACAATATAATCATTTAACGATGATAAAACACTATTATTTTCTGTCCAGCCTACATATCCACCTATACTTCCAGTAGCTAACCAAGCATCTGTATCTATTTTAGTTAATTTTACAGTCGAATATTTATCTAAATAAAAAGAGCTATATCCATTTATCGTAACGCCCGAAGCACCAGATATATAAGTTTTTCCATCTCCCAATCTGACAACATTAATTACCGTATTAATAGGAAAAGCAACACTTGAATTTGCTGGTATTGTTAGTGTGTTAATACTTGCGTTATTCATAGAAACAGTTTTACCAGCATCGCTTGCTACAAGAGTATAGCTCGTCCCTGTCTGACTATTAATAATTTCTTGTTTAAAATTAGCATTAGATATTTTCTTATGCCCAAAACCATCATAAACCGCTAAATAATCACTTGCGCCTGGAGAAGATTTTTCTGTAAGAGAGATTATATCAAACGAAGAACCACCACCAGAAATTCCTTTAGTAGAAAGTTTATATATAGCCATTGTAACCTCCTATTATATTTCTTTAGTCCCAAATATCACATAATTAACTGTATCAGCTGTAGTGGTATATCCTTTTAAGGTATATCCATAAGGTACAACCATACCCTCTCCACCAAAATCCAATATATACGTATCATCTGCACTTAATCCAATCTTAAACAAAACATAATCATTTGTCCCATCGTTTAATGATATTACAATATTTTCTGCACTTGTATTACCATTAAACAAAACAATGTTATGAATTAAACCAATCTCCCCACTCGAAGGATTATATATATTACCACTACTATCAGTAGTTAATTTACCTTTACTCAAAATGCTTCTTATGAATGCCATATTTTACCTCCTATGTTTAAAAAACTCTATTATTAATAGCAGAAAAAACTGTCCCGTCGTCAATCCCAGCATAAGTATCATATAATTCTCCGTCGTTAGCATAAATAATTCCTAAATCATCAGAATAATATTCGTTATTATAAAAATAAAAATTAACATCAACAAAAATACTCGAAGTTAAATTATTGCTTATTTTCAAAAGATATTTCCTCAATGGTTCTAAAATTATCTCATACTCGCTCTCACCTGCAAAGATTATCGAACCATTATCTTCAATACCGCTACCAGTATAAAAGTTTACATCAGTATTCTTTTTCGTATCTTTTTTTAATCTATTAAGATTTTTGGCCTCTAAAATTGTATCAAGACTTGACACAACAGGGTCTTCATAAAAACCAAAATTAGCTAATCCGTAAGAACGTAAATTAAACTTTAAGTGAGTGATATTAAATCTCGATGTATTATAAATAACACAATATTTTGCCTCACTTGTTAGTATATTAAAATTCACTCCAACAGAAAAAATATCTCCATCGTGAATTTTATATTGATAATAATCTACCAAATATTGATTGCCATACTCATCTTTATCCGATAGAATTACTTTAAAATCGATAGGAAAATTAGAACAAATTACAGGATGAGGATTAAGTAAATTATTACAATCAAATCTCTCAAAATAACTCATACTATCACCCAACCTTTATCTTTATTGTATACTAAATAAACAGTAGTCTTAAAATAGCGTAATTCAAATGTCTCTTCATCATTTATTGTTTTTCCATTTCCATCTATTATTACGCTATTGCTACCCCTATTACTTACTATATATACTCTACCATCAACAGGAGAGTTTTCAAGTTTTATTGTTATATTTTTTAATGTAGTATCAACTAAAACTCCACTCTCCTCCGATGATGCAGTATAATCATTAGAAACATAAATTAAAGGTATACTTAATTTAGCCTCTAATATACTTGAATTTTCAGAAGGTAAAGAACCTATCTCTTTCCTTATCTCTAAAATTTTTGTATCAAAAGAACTTTCAAGCTCTTTAAGAGCAAGTTCTATTGTTCTATCTTGAATATGTATCGTTCTCAATTGTCAGTCTTCTCCCTTATTTTAGCGTGCTTTTTCAAGTCTCTTTTTGTTATCTGCATTCCGCACTGGCATTTTGCACTACCAGACTTAACGCTTTCCTTGTCAACTCTTTGATTTTTCCTGCACTGCGGGCAGACAAACCAGCGTGTTTGATATAAGTTTAACGTTTTTTCACGTTCGTTATTTATATATTTCCTCCAATCATCTACAAACCACATAGCTCTTTTTAAAGCCTCTTCGTATGGCAAATACTCAAAAGCCGTTAAACGGCTATTTTTATTACAATTATACACCATAAAACCATTTTTTTCAAATATTGGTCTAAGTTTTTTAAACCTATCTTCCATCTTCATATACGAAGAATTATTCCCAGCTACTCCTCTCGGAGTTTTATCCTCTTCAAAAGAGTATTTTGGTTCGTTTACTTTCATTTCAAAGTCAACACCAAGCAAATAAACATTTCTGAAACCAAGCTCATATAACAATCTTAACGATGCAATAAAAACGCTACGTCCGCCATTGCTTTTTATAGCGCCACACTTTGGACATGCATCTGGAAATTTTATCTTCTTGCCACGCTCGTCTCTTTTCTGGTGTATATATTGACAATTTCCACATATATTTTCCCCGCAACCCCAATTAACTGTCGACTCTGTTAAGAATGTTTCTGGATTAAAAATATTATTTCTTGGATAAGTATAAATATTAGGCATATCAGATACTTTGTAATTGCCAAATGAATCATCTAAATCAGAATTCCATAATGGCTTATTTATATGTCCATCTGGAACAAGTTTCATTATCTTTGGGTCAGCCCATATCGTGTAAAGAAACTTATCTGGATTGTCAACTGAAGTCCATATATTTGGTCTAAAGTAAGGCATACAAGCCTTAGGTGCGTTATTCACGCACATAGTCATTACAAAACGCAACGGATTCTTATCTAACTCATTAAAACTTTTCCCTGAGCAAATTAAAAATATATGTGAATTTATAAAAGTATCTTTTAAGTCGAATATAGTTTTTATGTTTCTGTTATTAGTTTTTTGTGGAACTATAATATTTGCTTTGTCTTCTATCGGTTTTGGTTCTCCGTATACAACTACTTTTACGGTATCACCTTCTTTTACGCCAAGATAATCACTTATAAATTTGTCGCTAAAAACCTCCCCGACCCCGTCTATCCTGATTCTACCAGCACGCCATAATCCTTTTACAGTCTTACCGTTAAATGATATTTTACACTTCCAATATAAATATCCATTGCGTTTTTCTGGTATATGTTCAAATCCTTTCGGATATATAACGTCTTCTTTATTCTCAACTAAAACTGGCATTATCTTATTTATCTCGTTGTAAACGCTATCGTTCACACGGACGTTAAAAGTCCCGCATAGAACGTTTTTCCACTTAGGTCTTACCGCTAAAATCCTTTTTGTTCTGTTCGGATTTAGCTGTGCAATTGTTGTTTCGCTTGGAACTTCAGTTCCCCCTTTGCTTGACCTCTTGTAGTAAGTCCCGTAAAAGACTGTTTTCATTTTTGACTCCTTTTAATATTTTATTTTTTAAATAACATTCCTCGCAACATATATCTTTTTTCTTGATATTTTCAAACCAAGTATTTAAGTTTATAGTGAAGTTGTATATTTTAGATTCCTGATAAGAAAAAGACTTTCCGCAATGCGGGCATTTCTTTTCTATTCCAAGTGTGATTTGCATTGAATAAATTCCTCTGGCGTTATTGTTCTAAGTTTTAGTCTTCTTCCCCACTTATGCTTTTCGTTGTCAACTATATATTTCGGTTTGCCAACCGATGCTGTAGGATTTATACCGTATTTATTGCAGAACTCAGTTGCATATTTAGTATTCTTACTCCACACTATTACACTATATCCTTTTTCTATAAGACGCTTGCATTCGTTTATCATATACCAGTTTGGTTCTGCCCATTTCCGCTGTTCTTTCGTAAGTGTCCCATCTATGTCGAATATTATTGTCATCAGCAACTCCTGTGGTGAGGATTGCATCTTAAATGCTGTAGGTGTATTTGTATTGGAAGAGGAATAGCTTCTCCACCCATTTTTTTTCTAAATCTTATATCGCTTTTAGTATTCATTTCTTCTTTATCCCAATCCCAATCACAATGCGTTCTTGTATATTTACCGTTATTTTTGCGAATAATAGCTCCTTTATTCGCTATCTGGCAATAACCAGCGCCAATATTAGATTTCAATTTAGCTTTTAACTTACTCGCTTTTTCCCAAGCATTATCAATTATTTTAGGATAAGCTCCCTCGCTTTCAAGAAGTTTCTCAGTAGCTTCAAAAAAAGTAGACTGCCGTTGACTATACAAGCAATGTTCGTTTTTCTTATATTTAGTTCTAAGAAAAAAACCTAAAATCCCAAAGAAGTTCGGTGGATAAACCATATCACTATCAGCAAACAAAAACCAATCTGTATCAATCATCTCTACATCATCATTACGAACAAGACCACGATATTTGAACCTATCAAAGTTTTCATAGCATCTACCCTCTACATAATATCCTGCATTATTAAAAGTTTTTATTACAGCATCAACCCCAGTGTCTTTTACATACGAAACAACTGGGATAATTTCTGGTAGTCCCAAGTGTGGCTTTCTTGGTTTTTGCTGAAAAATACTTGACAGCATCCAACATAACCTTTTGTTAAAATTGTAGCTTTGGATACACACTGCTATTTTCATTTTACACCTCAAAATATTTTTTAAGATTTATACGTTTTATTCTTTTCCCCTCTACAGCCGCAACGAACCATAAAAATGTGTCGTGGCTTGGAATCGGCAACCTATTACCAGCAAGTTCTGCACAATGTTTCACAAACTCAGTTCTATGCAGGCATACGAAAGAAGCAATTCTTTTATGGTAGTATCTATCATTGCAATGAATATTACTTGGAAATTTGTCTATAATTCTACTTCTCTCCCCCCACCAGTTATCTAACGTATTTAAGAAGTGCTCACCATTCCAAGCCCCCTTGCTTTTGGTATATCCCCATTTGTGAGCAACTAAATCATAATCTAAATATTTTTTGTCCCATTCAAATTCATTAACTTTCGGGCTCACGTCGGCATCTATTTTTACAAAATATTTTGTGTTTATATTATCAGGGATACCTAAAACAAAACTTGATATCATAGACTCCCTTTCATTGTATCCTTCTTTTATTCCATAATCCCATATTATTAATTTTGTATTACTATTCAAAAAGTCAAGCCTATTTAAAATATTACTTCTTGCAAAAATTACAAACGGACAATCTTTTATACCGTTTACGTTCATCCATCTTATATAATTACTTTTAAACCTATCAAAATACTTGTCATTTACAGCTGATACATAAGTTATGTCGCTGTTTTTTTTGGAGAATATATTAACCTGAAAAGAATTTAACCTTCTATCACCGTGCGATTGTTTTAGCTCTGGGATATTTTCGTTTTCTTTTACAAGCTCAAGATACTCATTCTCCCACAACCTGCATAGTTTATACTTTGGTAAGCAGTGTTTTCTTCCGTGATAGTGGATTATTATCCCGTTTTTTATTTCTTCATCAGTGGCAAACTTAACAGAAACACCCCACGTAGGCGGGAGCAAAAAACTTTTATACTTAGGCAATAATATCTGGCAGGCAATTTCATCTGGTATATTAGAACAATTATTTTCAAAACCCTGCCTGGTAAGACTTTCCCAATGCGGCAAGAACTCAGCTCCACGCTTAAAACCAAATACTCCAACGTTTACAGCTTTTCCATACTTTATAGCTAACTTTATATCATCATCAGAAACAATCTTAGAAAATCCACGAATGCGCCTGCTAACTATATTCCCATCGCTACGCCAATTCGCAAAGTTATACGAGATAAATTCGTGATCCTGAATATAACCAAAAACTTCATCAATCGGCTTCAATATAAGAGTATCGGCGTCTATAAAAAACGTATTATCATACGGAGTATAACGCCACAACGTTGTTTTCCTTACAAGCGGATGCATACCATCATTGCAAAGGTATACTATATCAACATTGTATTTTTCTATTAAACTACAAAACCATTGCGGAACTTCACCAACCTGAAACAAAGTTATTTTACCGTTATAAACTTTCCTTAAACTTTTAATTGATACCAAACAGCGAACAAGACATTTTGAACCTTGATTTAAATAAATTACTCCATAATTCATTTTTCACCAAAAAAAATAGCTATAGAACACCTTTCAATATCCTATAGCTAAATTGTTTTCTCATTTTTTCCCTATATTATTCTATACCTCAATCAAACGAACTTGACGAACTCGAAGAGCTTGAAAGCTCAACCATCGAAGAAGAGCTTGAACTGCTCGAAGAGTTAGATGAACTTGAACTATTAGACGAACTTGAGCTACTCGATAGACTTGAGCTACTCGAAGAACTCGAACTACTTGACGAACTCGACGAACTTGAGCTACTCGAAGATTCCGAAGAACTCGAAGATGAAAGCGCAAGTGTCGAAGAACTTGAAGAGCTAAAGCTACTTGAAGAGCTCGAACTTTGAGATGAACTCGAAGATTCAGATGAACTACTCTTGTAATACTCTGAACTCGACGAAGACGCAACACTTTCAACTGCACTCGACAGAAACTCACAGAACCTAATAGTGCTATCTCCACCATAGGAAATAGCATATACATCTCCTCTCCATAACAACGACTTGTCAAATGTATAACTCGCACCAGCGGCAAGCTGTATATGCGCATTAGTATATGTTACATTAGACGAACCAAACCTAATTAAAATTACGTTTGTCCCTATATTAGTCAATGTTAATCCAACCCTATCTGAATTAGAAGACAAAATCCTTCTAACAGATAGAGTTGTTAGTCCTAAACTACCGCCCCTCGAGGTTGCCGCATAATTAATCATATCCAACCTCCCGTTTTATATTATCCACTCTTTTTTATGTTTTCGTTACGAACATCTGTAACCCTTTGCCACAACTTACCACAACCATTTGCAGGTTCATCCATATATTTTATAACTTCTGGGTCTTCAGTTTCAAGTATATAATTCTTAAACCTTACGCTCAATTCTTCAGTAAACCCTGAATGTATTGGCTCACCAGTATTAGGAGCTTTTACAATAATAGGTTTTGAATTTTTTATAACCACCTTCTCATTTGAAGTTGCCAACGAATGATACTTTACTTTCATATTACTTTACTCCTTATATTTTTATATATGGATAAGGGGCGCTAACTTTCATTAACACCCCTGCGCTTATTCCTTATCAGGTCAACGTAATTGTGCCATGAACTTCAGGATGCTTAAGTTTCAACCCACAAGCACCGTAAATTTCATCTTTACGTCCGTGCGTGTAGTTGTTCTGGATATTCTGTTTCCATCTCAGCCTCCAGCCTTCTTTCCATTTCAAGGAAATGTGTTTTGTATCAATCAGTATTCCCTTCTTTTCAGTTCCAAAAGATGAACTGAATGTATACGGGTCTTGAATGATTTCAATTTCATTTCCAGATGGAAGTCTGAGAATGTTCACTTGCTGTCCAAGAACGTCGTTATATCCAGCAAAGCGTGTTTTGTCGTAAGCAATTTGAGTAATTGCCTGAGCAACACCAGAACCGCAAAGCAGAATTTTTCTCGGAGAGCTTTCAGTTGGGATAAATGCTTCTTCAGCCCAACCATACAGAGTTGTCCAAGTCAAACCAGATGCTGAAGTTGACAATCCGTTTTCAGTAGCAAACTCATAGAAACCACCAGTCGTATAAGCAGTATTGCCATCCGCCGCAGTTGTCTTAGAACGTTTACCATAAAGCAATGCCATTGCAAAGTCTCTCCTGATAGAAAACGCTTTTTCAAGTGTTTCTCTCGGGATTTTGCCAACGTCATACCTCATATCTGTCGTTTGCTGTAACTCAGATATCGCAAATGTTCTGCTCTTCATTTCGATATAGTTATATTTCTCGGTAGGAATTTTACCCCTTGCATTCGGAGCATCTCCGTTTTCACCAAGAACCATACCCATATCCATCAGAATTTCATTGTCATCAAGCACTGCGGCTGAAGAACCAGCATACCCACGTGTTACTGTCAGTGTTTTTGTGCTATCATTTATATCTGTTATAAGTAGCAATTCGTTATGTGTCATACTCCGAATTACGTGTCCAACTATAAAAACTGTGCTATCATCAACAACGATAGACGTAGCGTTATTTGCGTATCCGCCAACGTTATTTACCGCAGTTGTTCTTGCTGGAATATCATCTTCAGCCCAGTCAAATCTCGGCTGTTTTGCGTCTTCTTCTTCTGTTAATAGTTCCAAAATTTTGTAATAGACTGAACTATAAATATTAAGCTCATAAAGTCTATTGTCTATATCTGGATTACGAAAAACGTTCCAAGAAGTTTCTGGTGCCGCTATCCCAGTAGTATCAGTTAAAAATTGTGTTACATATGCCATAAATTACCTCCTATGTTTGTTTTTGTGTTAACGATAATATCCCACCATTAGGATATATCTTCTTAGGTGCTTCCTGTTTATTTTCCACTTTCTTTACAGGAACGCCAGAAGGTTGTCCTCCTTTCGGTAAAGAAGGAGAAATTTCTTTTTCAACAAGTCCAAAAACTTCTAATGCCTTTTTCTTAAAGTCATCAGAATTAACTTGTTTGCTTTTTTCACTCTCGAAAATACCTTCAAGGTGCTTTGGAGTTTTTACTTTTTTGTAAACCTCTTTAGCCAGTTCATTAAAGACATTTTCATCAGAGAGTTTTTCTTTGAAAAGCTGCAAGTCTTCGCCTTCAAGTTCAGACAAATGCTTTTTGAAATAGCCCTTTACGAGCTGTTTCTCCACATCTGATAGAGTTTCGAAGAACGATTTATTTTCGGTAGATGCGTTTTTATCCGCAACAACCTTTTCTTCGTTTCTCTTCGTTTCTATCATCTTTCGGAGTTCTCCAATCTCATTCGCCTGTTTCCCGATGAAAGATTGAGCGTCCTCTAATCTTTTCTTGAGGATAGCAATTTCATCGTTAACTTGCTTGTCTTCGACTACAACGTTTTCTTCTTTTTTTACTTCTTCTGACATTTTTGCACCTCTTTGTTTATATTTAAAATATAACTCTTTTTTTTATGAAATCAAGAAAATTTTTATATGTTTTACAATAAATCATCTTGTGAAATCTTCTTCCCTTTGCTTGTTAAAGGCATCTTTGCACTCCTTTATTTTATATTCTTTTCTTTCTGCAAACTCATCTTGTTTTCCTTTATTCCAGTATTTTACAGGCCTGTAATAACCACAAACGCGTGAATAAACCTCTGTTTTCATTTTACATACGCCCATAATAAACCTCCTTTATTTTTGTGTTTATTTTTTATCTTTATCTTTTAATTCACTCTTATAAATAATCTTTTTGCAATTCTGACAAGTTAAAACCTTGTATATTTTCCCATCTACTTCTTTGACTATTTCAAAAACATTAGAATATTGTTTATAACAATAAGAGCAAATATTCATAGGAATTGATATTTTTTTTGCACTCATTTTTCACCTCATTATTTAAACATAAAATCTTATTTGTTTCTCAAAGAAAATTTTCCCATCTTTAGTCTTACGTGGCAATAATAAAGAAAACATTATATTGCCTAAAGAAGACGGAGATTTTACAGTCCTTGATATATAACCACCTTTATTTTTTTCGTATGCTTTTTGGTAGCTTCCAGCCCTACATAAATATTGAGTTTTTCTTCTTATCCTTAATTCTCCATCTTTTGATAAACTATCTGCATATAATTTAGAGGAAGTAAAAACTCCTCTCTTATGGTCGTGTCCCATTAAGTAAATATCAGCATCAGGAAATATTCGCCATAAATCCTCTACCTGATTAATACTCGTTCCTGGCAATTTACCACCAGCCTTACCGTGACAAGCAACAATATCAAGTTTTGTAGCGTGGCCTGTCTTGTGTATTTTTATACTTATATAAGAAATCCAACCTAAATAACTGCAATTCATCATTTCACATAATTTTTCTGTCCCTGTTTTTCCATCTTCAAAACACCAATCGTGATTACCACCAATCATACCAATAACTCTACCCTTTAATTCTTTTATTTCGTTGTAAAACTTTCTTATATCATCTCTTACAAAATCATCTATTTTTAACATAGAGTTATCGTGCAAATTAGAATTTTTAATCTTTTTTAAATCTCTTATAGCAACAAAATCCAAAACATCGCCAAGAAATAAACAATACGATTTTTTATCCTTTTTCGCTTCCTTTAAATCTTTTAAAAATAAATCTTTATCACAAGTTTCAGAGTCAAAATGAATATCACTAAAAATATAAAAATTAATAGGCTCGCTACTAACAACATTTATAGTTTTTTTTACAGCTGTTACCATTCCGCTATTCATTTTTTTACTCCTTTTTGTTTTTCTAATTTTCTTATTATTTCAAGAAGAAAAACAATCCTATTAATAATAGCGTGCCTTTCTTCTTCAATTATTTTTTTTGCTGTTTCTGTCATATATTTTTCAAGAGGAGATAGTAATATTTCAACAACTTCGTGATAACCTGAATTAATTACATCATCATCACTTACGTGCTGGTCATCTGAATTAATTGATATAAAAGCCCTTTTTGAAGGGTGATGAGTGGAAGTTTGAGCATCAGCTTCTTTGAGTTTTCTTTTGAAGATTTGAACATTCCAATCGGTCATTCCAAGATAGAATAAAGCTTCATAAACAGCACGAGAAAAAATCTCGTATCTTTTTTTTGTTAATTTCATTTTTTTATTTATGTGAAAAGTTTTTCCCTTTTAAAAAACTTGAGAGCCCAAATTCAGTTAAAGCAAAAAAATACTCCTTCGCTCTTCTTTTTCTTAAAAATTTTATAATAGGATTACTTGAATGCTTATCTATTAATTTTAAAACGTTGTCATAAAATCTATCATCAGCCATTCTTTTATAAGCATATGCTTCAGTTAAAGAGTCAAACTTATCAGGGTAGGTATAATCAAAATCGTGTATATCGCTTGCAGGAGTAATATCTAACAAATAGATTGTATTAGGGATAAAATGATATATGAGCTTGCCAGCTCCTACTTTAGAACCAACACCATTGCATATATCTTTTAGTTTTTCAGGATTTTCTTCTAATATCCTTCCAAACTCTTCAGAGTATTCGAGCCCTTCATATTTATCTTTGGATATAGATTTTGAACTCATTGAATTCTTTTTCCTCTGCTTTTTCTATTTTCTTTAATTTAAACTTTTTTTTCTTCTTTTCAAATCTTTTTTCTTTTAAATCATAAGAAATATTGTTTATTTCTTTTTCTTTTTTGTATATATTCATAATCAAAAACTTTTTCCCGTTGCTATTAATAATGAAGCTATTATCCTCCCAATTACATTAATCATTGAGTTATAAGCTTTTATAGAAGAAATTGCTTTTATTGAACTCAATGCTGACTTATAATGTTCTATATTCCTTCTGTGGAACTCTTTTTTATTTTCATCGTGCGTTAAAGCAAGAGCAACTGCTTCTTCTATAATATATTTTAAAGAGTCCTCAACAAGTTCTCTTTCTTTATCTGTTAGGTCATCGCACCAGTTTTCTTTTATTTCTGAACTTATTGCTGTCATTATTAATTCAAGTATAGCTTCTTTATTCATTTTCCCGCCTTCTCTATAAGCATTTTAAATGCCTCTACATTTATCCTTCTGGCTCTTTTTGCGTTTTCATCTAAGCTCTCATCTTTATCAACATACTCTATATATTCTTTTCCAACTGTGTTAACAAAATTTTTTGCTGGCTCTATCATTGGATTAACAACACAACCACAAATAAAAATTATAAACATCACGAATATTAATATATTTATAATAAGAACATCGTAATATAAAATGGTAAATAAAAATAACTTATTCAGAAATCTTTTCATAACTCTTTTATCCAATATTTAAATCCATATAAAATCAAAAATCCGAGAACAATATAAAAGCTTGATATAATAAATGAAATACCAGCGTTCTTTCCTTTTGTAAAAAACCTGGACATTTCTGCCAAATTCTTTGCGTCCTCTTCTGAAAAGAACAAGCATTTTTTTTCATTTACTTTACTTACTATTACTTCTGCTATTTTGTGAATATCTTCGTCTGTTAGCATTTTATTTTCCTTCCAATCTTTTTATATTTTTTTCACAATTCTCATAGTCTGACAACAATTCCTCTAATACTATACAACGTCCTTGTAATGTTTTCAAATCATCTACAGAACAATATTTAAATTTTTCTTTTTCTTTTTCTATTTTCGTTTTTATTAAATACTCAAAAACATTTTCCTTGTCAAGTGTTTTTAACAAACTCCATTTTAAATACCAGTCAAGCTGTTTTTTATTCTCTGCTTTTACTTCATTTTGCTTTTCTTTTTTTAAATCACTAAATAACTTTTTTAATGAGTTCATTTTATGCCTCCTCATTTATTTGATTATATTGTCCTTCTGTTTGCTCTCCTCCTAACTGGTCTTTAATATTTTCATCTCTTTTATTTACAATAGCCGTATTAGCAAAAAGCTCCTGTAAATCGCCTTCTGGAAATACCCACTTTAATGCGTCAATCGCGTTAACACCACTTTGAACAATAAAAGGTAATGTCCGTAGTTTTATCTCTTGTTCTGCATATTTATTTTCGATTTGTTTTTTAGATAGGACTTGAACACCGATAACATCTTTTATTTCATCTTGAGTAACACTTTCATAAACTCTTTCATTGTCTTTGTTTATGTAAGATACCTGTCCATCTCCAATTAACTGTGTTTTTAGTATTAACTTCTCGTATAGTGGCTTTAAACCAGACTCTTCAAGTTCTTCTGCTATTGATATTATTCTTGCTGAAGCTCTTGTTAAAAGGGATTGGAGAGCGGAATTACCACCCCTAACGATACCAACTCCGCCCAATCCCATTAAACTTTCTGATACTCCAGTAACGTTTTGCAATAAACTTCTTATCTCTTGTGGAAACTGTAACATCGCTGGTGGTAAAGGTGGCATTTGTGGAAAGCTTATTGCACTCTGTGGATTTAATGTAGTCTCTATAACTAATCCAGGCTTATATGATACATCTTGCTCTTGGTCGTTTAAAGCTGTCTTATTTACAACAGTCACTGGATATAAATAATGTGAAAGTATATCAATAATAGAGTTATACCACGCATTAATAAAATTAAACATATCATATCCGAACTCGCAAACACTATTAGAGAACCAATCTAATCCAATCTGCTGTGCACAAAATCTTACTATATTATTTGATAAAACTTCTTTACCGCTATTTTCATAAATTACTTGCGAACCTGAAACCCATATATGTTTATTTCTGCTCATATATTTTATAACTGGTATTCTTATCGGTATATCCATATCCTCTGGTATTTCTTTATTTACATCACTTGGTATTTTTCCTGTGTTGCTATCTATTATGCTTTTTGCATAAACTAATGCTGTGTCTGCATAGGAATTTAATCCTCTTGCTTCTTTTTTCATTAAATCAAAATCTCCCGATAAAATACCATTATCAATCGCTGTTTTTATTTCATCTTCAGGTATAAAATCAACCACTATAATATAATCGCAATCATCTGGAGTAGTTCCAAAATTCGAAGGAAATACTGAAAAGAAATCCAAATGCCTTATATTTATACTCTTCTTTTGCTTTCCCTTTACTAAATGTATTTTATATGACAAGCTTCCCTCATCATTAAAAACAGCCAACGCCTCAACATTCGGAGGAGTTATATAGTTATCTTCAACCAAAGCATAAGAGCAGGGCAGTATTAATGCTTCTCTTAATATTGGCTTAATTTTCTTTTTTAGGTTATATTCGTTAAATATTTTCCCGATTAAATATCTTTCGAGTTTTTCAATATTTAAATCTTGATTATCGCTATTTGGTATTAACGCAAAAGGCTTCGGAGTTCCAAACAAAAAATCCATTATCGTTGGAAGCATAGACTCTACCATTGCATAAGACATAGGTATAGGGCATTCTGATAATGTTCCCCATATTCTCTGATCTATTTTATTTTTATATTGTTCATAAGCATAAAAAGCGTCAGAAAATTTTGGTAAGCAATAATCATAAGATAATCTTAACGCATTTTCAACCATTTTCACTTTATCATTCTTTTCATTCTTTATCATTTTTATTTCCTCTTATTTTAATATTGTAGACATTCTTTTTGCCCTGCTTAATCCAAGACATCTTATTTTATTTCCTACTTCTTGTCTTGCGATATATTTAGGATCATCTTCTTTATACCTATAAATCGAGTCGTTTACAGGTGTTTTAATCCTATTGTCTTTTACAAGATAAGGAGTTTTTACTATTACCCAATCGCACAACGAACTTGCTATAATTCCATCACTCCTTGAACCTTTTGGATGGTCATATTTATTGTTTATAATTGTAAAATTAATCATTTCTTTTATTGTCTCAATTTCGTTTATAATATAGCACGGATTTTTAACAATCAAATCTCTTTCCAATTCAATTAAATTTTTTCTATTTTGTTCTTTCATCACAAAACCAGGCTTTTTATTTTTTGTTGTTTTTTCTTTATTCTGGAAGGTATTTGAGAACCACTGAAAAGGATACCATTCAAAGGCTGATAGTGTCGTATCTCCATATCCTTCGCTTTCGCATATTATAAATGCATAGTTATATTTTTTAGCCGCATATAAAACCAGCTTGCCAAAATCATATGGCTTAATGCAATTCGTCCTTAATGAAGCAACGTGGTATATTACACCAGAGCTTGTTACTGTCTTTATATGGGCAACGGAGTGGTCTCTTAATCCTCCTAATCCTGAAGATACATCAACGCCTATTACATATCCTCTTCCTTGTTTTGGCTCTTCCCAAACCTCCCATAATCCATTTTCATTAAAGTTTTCATTATTATTCAAGAACCTATCATAGTCCATCGTTGCGTTATCCATTACCACTGGCAGTTTATAATCTTTAACTGTATTTGTTTCTTCTCCGATTGTATATATCCTAAACGCTCCCAATGAAGGTATTGGCTTATTCAAGTAATTATTCAGTATATCTGAGTCAAATACGTGTTCATCTATTGCTACAGTGTATAAACCTTCTTCTCTGCTTTTTCTTTCGTGTTCAGGATATTTCTTTAATATATCATCAATATCCTCTTTTTTAAGATAAGGATTATCTCTCATTTTACCCCTGAATATAGCAATCCCCTTATCAACCTCTGCGGCTTTAAATATATCAAAAAAGCTCCAGCTATATCCTTTTAGTGGTGTAAATGTAAGTGATATATATCCATTAGTAGATAATATTCTTGTTAAGCACTCTGTATAAATTTTCTTATCTGATGGCTCTTCATCAAGGTTAACATACCAAATCCCCGAACCTTGAAACGTTGCCCAGCCTGACTCATAGCTCTTTAAAAATATCTTAATATTTTTTGGGCATATATACATTCTCTCGCTCTTTACATATCTAATCCCAAACGCATTAAGCGGTATATATTTCTCTATAATCGGTATTGTAATTTCATCGTGCATTGAGTCCTTTATCGAACCAAAAAATATCAAACTATTAGACGGAGCTATTTTCTCCTTAGGATACCACTCCATCATTGATTTTGGTATATTCCCAGTAGCTATAATAAACATTTCCATAATAGCACTCAATGTCTTCCCACACCTATTACCAGCAATCATCGCCCTAACCTTCTTAGTGCTCTTATGAAAACCTATCTGAAAATCCTCCCCATATGGCTTATACTCCCAGTATTTCTTTAACACCTCCCCATCATAATCATCTAAAAACGCACCACTCCTTATACCCTCTATAACACTATCAATATCCCTTATACTCATAAAAACTACATTCCCTTTTTAACCTTCTTCGAAACAAAATCATTTATGTAATCCGCATACCATTCCCTAAAATCCTTCAACTTCTCAACACCAACACCAACATTAACAAACACACCCTCCAAATGCTTCTGCAAACCTATCAAAAATTCACAAAAATCCTCGTGCGCTATAAACCGCCTCGTCTTCATATTCCTCTCTATTATCTGCTTAGTCAATCCCCTAATCTCAGTAAAAACCCTCAATATAACAGAAACTATCTTCTCATCAGGATATACATACGATATATAACCATTCAACAAATCAAAAAACTTCTCACAACTCTTAACCTTACTAACAGCCTCATCCTTCTTATAACCACACTGACTAATCAAATACCTCAATAAACTACCCCTGTCAAACTTCGCCCCTATCCCCCTACTCAACCTAACAGCAAAATTCCTCAACAACACCAACTCAGCATACTCATTAACATCACATAAACCACTACCCTTCAACCTCTCTAACTCACTATCAATATTACTATACAACTGCTGAACATCAATGTCTATATCACTAACAACATCAACACCACCA
>ERZ795046.1942-NODE-1942-length-19232-cov-20.804610_pt1 | contig 19232 bp, 19 predicted proteins | sample MGYA00375130_ERZ795046 | MGnify/ENA primary metagenome ERZ795046 (study PRJEB30175, sample SAMN05720202) | activated sludge metagenome | isolation source: anaerobic digester from wastewater treatment plant | place: Japan | collected 2015-05-15 ...
AAATAATACTAACAAAGGAGGTGTACAAGCCATGAAGAAAACCTTGTTAGGCATAGTTGTTGGTTTTGTGTTAGGTATGTTCATAGCTTCGACTACTTCGTTCGGATATGCAGCAAATAGACCCATCACATTAATGATTGATGGCAAGATTGTCTCCAGCGACGTTCCTCCACAAATAATTAACGGTAGGTTAATGGTTCCTGTAAGAGTAATTGCAGAATCGTTCGGTGCTACAGTTGAATGGGACGTAAGTACGCAAACAGTAAAAATCACAAGGAACAACCAAGCACCTTCTACCCCATCCATTACTCCCAGCAACGAAAGCGAAAAACAAGAGTTCCTTAAAATCAGCAAGGAAACTGATGATTTGATTGCTAAATACGAAGGTAAACTAAGCGAACAAAGCACGTTAAGCCAATCAGAAGGCGATAAAATCTACAACGAAATAGTAAACATGATGAACAAGTTGACCGCATGGGGAGAGTTATACCCTTACACAAATATAAAGTCACTATACGGTAATTGTTTGACCGAAATGGGGATTGCGATTATTAATAAATCGGCTCTAAGCACAGAATTTGCAAACACCACGTTTGAACAGAAGTACAAGAATGCATATTCTAAGTTTCAAAATTACAAACGCGCAATAGAAGCCGAAAAAACCAGACTGCGCAAACTAAGATATATTGACTAAAAATTAAGAAGCGGGAGAGTTATTCTCCCGCTTCTTTAACTAACTGCCAGTTGCCGGATATTCCTCAAAAAACCACTTACATCGTACACATTAGGTAATACAATATTCCCAAATTTCATGGTGTTTGTGGTTGTGTTATTAACCACATTTGGCTGTCCTGTTGAAATACGTACCTTTGGCACTTGAGCATACACCCTTAGTTTTTCAACCCCAACAAAGCCTCCTAGATTTCTTACGTCCTGTGCCGTTAGTACATACTCACCAGCATGAAGTTGAGCAACCTCGTCTCGATATATAGGACCTCCTATCGCACGACTTGTTGTTGCGCCCAGTGTTGCTGTTGCCATCTGAGCCTCTTCCATTGCCCTCACAACAGATAAAAATTCGCTTCTCATCTGAGAACTATATGTTCTTACTATTTCGAGCATAATATCTAATTTACCGCTAAACGTAGCGTTAAGGTTATCCATTATTGCCCGCAAATCAGCATTCATTTGTTGTCCGCCCTGTTGTAGTATCTGCAACATTACTTGATTCGAATCTCTAAAGGCTTTTTTACGTTCCTCGCAAGCCTTAACAAACTCATCCTGTTTCTTTCTTTCTGCTTCAATCTGAGCCTCAAGCTCCCTCCGATATTGCTCCCTTTGCAGTTCCAACTTCAAATCGTTAAATGCTTGCTGTGCTTCAAGCACCCGTTGGTTAGCTTCTTCGACTCTTTTACGTGCGTTTTCGACTTCTTCTTGGGCTTGGCGAACGGCTTCGGGGTCAGCGATGTAGGTCCAAACACCGCCTTGGAAAATCCGAACGTTTCTCTCGTTCTGGACGTTAGCAAGTTTTGTCTGTGCCTTTTCTAGTTCTTGTTGGGCCTCTTGTTGAGACCGCATCGCCTCCTCTATATCTTTCTGTGCTTGCAGAATCCGGTTCTGCCGTTCTAGTTCTTCATTTTCTTCATTAAGCAAGTCTATTTGTCTCTGTATAGCTTTAATACGGGCATCACTAGCTGTCTTAAATGCTTCTTTTTGAGATTCAATAACCTTAATTTGCTCGTCGATGGCTTGTTCGATAATACGTTTACCAATATCCACAATTTTCTGTTGAAGTTCTAGTCTATCCTCATAAAGTAAATTAGTCTGTTTTATGCGGCTGTATAACTCAAACTGTTGCTGTAAACTTATTTCGCCGGAATCAACCAACTTATCTACAATTCTGGACATTTCCCTATACTGTTCGGAAGGCATGGCTCTTTGAGTCCGTTCAATACTGAACCATTCCTGTTGTAACTGTGCCATTTTTTCTTTTACGTTTTCGATTTCATCCCCGAGTCTATTATAAGCTTCTTGCCCTTCAGATGTCCTAGTATTAAGAGTTTTTTGTCTGGACTCAAGAGTAGCCAAAGCATTCCGATATAACTCTATTTCCTTCTTAATGCCTATCTGCTTGCGTTCCAGAATCTCATACTCCTGCGATTGTTTTTGTAAACCAAGAACATAATCATTAAGGCTCTTAGCTGAAGTTAAATACATGTCTCTTTCTGCCGCAAGCATATCGAGACTACGTTGCAAAGAAGCATTAAGTCTTTCTCTAGCGTTTACCGCGGCCAATGTTTTGTCTATAAAATCTTCGAGCCAATCAGTAGAAGATATGCTACTACCGCCTTTGCCTGTTGCTGGTGCTGAACCTATATACCCCCCTCCACCCGATGGAGAAGCTGGTGTTCCGATATCTTGTATTTGGGATTTTAGCTCTCTTACTCGTTTTTGAGACGTCTTAAGACTCGCTTCCGCTTCCCGAAGAATTTCATTTTGCTTCTCCGCTTCCTTCTGAGCTTCGGCTAGTGCTTTGCGATCCCAAAATTCTCCGCCAGGTAAAATATTGTATTTGCCCTTTAAAAAGAAAGGCGTATACTGATACCATTTACCACCAGGAAGTACGGACTTGTAAGCCTCTATTTCTTTATCTAGAATTTCCAACTTGGCAATCGCCGCTTTTTTGACTGCTTCCAATTCCCGTTGCTGGTTCTGTTCTGTCGCTATAGCTTTCTGCAACTCTTTCTTTTGTAATTCATCAATCTTGGCTATTATCATGTCAATTGTTGCAGTGCGTTTCAACCCAGCTTCCTGTGCTATATCCGCAATTAAACTTTCTGTCTCCGCAAGTTGTTGCTGTATCGTCTTCGCCTTTTCACTGTTTTTGTTTTGTTCTGCAAGGGCTTTTTGTAGCTTATCTCTTCGTTCTATTAAATCCTGTAAGATTCGCCGCTCATTTTCCCACTCTTGAGCATTCTGACGATGCTTTAGTATTTCGTCATCGTATTGTTTAATTATCCTTTCGCTTACATCTGTACTTTCTTTTACTGCATCGTTAGCCCTCTGAGAAGCATCTATCAGATTTTGCATCTCCTGACGGTTGATCTTTATAGATTGCGTCTGTAAATCAAAACCGTCTACTAATTCTGGTAACGATTTTGCTATTTCGCCATTTAAGTCCTTTAATTCTCCCAAAGTCTTGGTATATTCGGGAGTTCCTTCTTTTAGTCCGCGTAGTTTATTAGTCAACCTATCATATTCTCCCGCAAGCCTCTCGGCTATTTGGCCGTGTTCTTGTAATGCATCATTCGCTTTGTTTACCTCGCGGACAATAGTTCCTATGGCGGTTCCTGCTACTGTAAGCCCAAGTCCCCAAGGACCTCCGAAAAATCCCATTAAACGTCCGCCAATTCCTTTTACAGTGGAAGATAGTAATGTTGTAGCAGTGGCTATTGAACCAATACCTTTGGCTGTTTCAGTTATTTCACCAACACCTTTCGCTAATCCGCCAATACCGCTTGCTCCTAAAAACATTCCCAAAATTTTAACGGCAGCCGTTACTTCAACCACAGTTATAATAAACGTTTTTAAAGTATCGTTAAGACTGTTAAACCATTCAATTGCACTTGTAGCACCTTCAACAAGTGCTTTGAGTTCGTTCAACAAGCCTGTATCTCCTAAAGCCACAGCCAGTTGCTCTGCTGCCGCCTTAAGTTGCTGATACTGTTTGTCCAAGGTCTGCATAGTGCGCTCGTTTTCTCTCATCGAATACCCAAGCGCATTTTCTTGAGCAATCAGAACTTCATCGATTTTACTCCAATTTTGAAGCAAAGAAATTAGGTAATTCCGTCGGTAAATACCTGCGGCAGCTTGAGACAAGTCTCTTTGCTGAATATCCGTCAACTGCTTTTGCATACCTACAACTTCAGCTAGTTCTTCGGAATACAACCCCGCCTCTTCTGCCGCCGCTACAAACATATCTCTTGTAGCATCGGACATTTTGGGCCAACGTTTGGCTAAGTCATCAAAAATTTCAATTACGTTTCTAAACTGAGTTCTCGTTTTATCCGTGAATATCGCTATGCCTTCTTTTTCAAACGCCTCAATAGACTTCGGCCTTTGAATGAAGGATAAAATCGAGTTGAGTGCATTACCGACTTCCTTCCCTGTTCTTCCCGAAGCCTCACGCATTGTGGTAAGAATAGCTATCGTCTGTTCCAAACTCAACCCCATAACCTTGGCCGCACCGGAAGAACGGAGCAAGCCATCTACAAGGTCTTGGGAAGTTATCGCGAAATCATCTGCTACCTTGTTTATTTTATCAATGGTCGGCAAAAGCTGGTCGGCAGTAAGCCCCCATTGTGCCATAATTCCTATAAGTGATTGAGTAGCCTGTTCTGCGTTTAACTCCGCCGTGTTAAGCGCAAGAAGTGATGCTTTAGTCAATTCTAAGGTTTCGTTCATGCCATATCCGGCCTGCGCCCACCTTATGGCTATATCGCTTACCTGCACCCAACTGGTTCCGTATTCAATCGCCAGTTTTTGCAGCTCATCCCGCATCCCTTTAAAATTAAAAGTAGCATCTTCGGTGACGCGGGCTATGGTAGTCATCTGTTTTTCAACTTCGTTTATAGTCGAAATAGTTTCATTCAATGCGGCAGAGCCACCAATTAATAATGCACCAGAAGCCAACCAGGACAATCGGCGTTCCATTAGTCCCGCAAATCCCTTTGGTTTTTCCTCAAAGGCAGCGCGTCTTGCCTGCATATATAAAAGACGTTCCTGTTCAACCTGTTGCTTAACTGTAGCAAGTTCTTTTTGTGCCTCTTGCAAGGCTATTTTTTGTCTTATAGCACTTTCATGGGCTCTTATTCTCGATATTTCAGCCTCATTTTTTGCGATAAGGGCTGTTTTTCTAGCTTCGCTTTGTTGGAGAATAGCTTGTTCTCTGGTTAATGCCACCTGCCTTATAGCATTTTCTTGAGCCTTTATTTTTGATATTTCAGCCTCATTTTTTGCGATTATGCTAGTTTTCCTAGTTTCACTTTCCTGTATTTTTTGTGCTGTCAATGCCTGAAGCGAGGCTATTGCTTCTTGGTTTCTGGCTTCTCTTAAAGCCATTTCCTGTCTAATAGCACTTTCTTTTGCTTTTATTTGCGATATCTCTGCCTCATTTTTAGCAATTATACTAGCTTTCTTAGCTTCGCTTTCTTGAAGAATAGCCTGTTCTTTGGCTTGAGCTTGCTGTAATATTGCTTGAGATTTAGCCTGGGTTTGCTCTAATATTGCCTGAGCCCTGGCTTGTTGCGCCGTTAAAGGGCCAGTAGTATCCCCAAATGTGGTCTTTTGAAACTGTTCCTGAATCCGTCTCGCGGATTCGGCGGCCATTCTTTCTAAAGTCTGAAGTTGTTTTGCTGCATCCGATATACCAAATACCAGATTGGCTATAATCTTGTTGGTGAAATCTTCCACACACAACACCTGCCTTTTTCACTTTTAACAAAATGAAAAGGGCAGGTGTTACCCCGCCCCAAACAGCGACATCAATTCGCGAACGTCTTTTTCTGAATTAACCTCTACCTCTTCTTCTGGTTTATCTCCCGCACCATTCATCTTGGCGATAGCCTTAGCTAGCCATCCTGCCTGTTTTAATGTCATCTCGCCAACTTCTTCAAAGGTGCGCCCATATACAACGAGTAAAGACACAAGTTCTGCTAAGTCTTTTTTCCAAGCGGTATAATTTATATCATCTCGCCGTTTTTCCATCCTAAAGCCGCTTTGTTCGCAGAAAGAAGGACAATATTTCTTCGACTTCCGCCAAATCAAGTTTTTTAATCTGTTCTAAAGGCATAGTACCACGAAAAGCCTTTTTAATAAGTTCATACAGGGTTTTTTTTCTGGCTTCGTAGGTCTTATTGTCCTCGTCCTTGAACTTAATGAAATTCAAAGCTATGTCGGTTGTTATCACTTTGCCCAACAATTCCCCAACTTCTTCCATGTCCTTAAGCATGGCCGGTTTAGCTTCGTATTCAACGCCATCAACCGTATATTTCTTGCCTTTTGCAAATACCTCGCTAAGTTCACTCACAGTTTCGCCCTCCTTTGATTTTTACCCCTCCTGTATCAACTAACCAACAAAAAAAGAATAGGCCCAACCTGCGGAGGGGAACAGGTCGGGCCTATCTAACAATTCAACTAAACTCTAGCAATGGCAAAGTCTATCATCTTCTTATCGGGACGGCCTGGGTCAAGAATCTCAAACTCAAGAGCATGAGTCGCAGCAGTACCACGCGCACGATTAATTTCCATTGTGCCGTTGGCTTTCGCGCGGTAAATGGTGGCCGTTAGCTTCATATCGTTTCCAGAGGCATCCTTAAAGGTCGAGACATGCACTATCTGGACAACAGGAATTTGCCCGGTGGTTAGAACCGAAGCCAACGTACCGTCTGTCACGGTATATTTGTAGTCTATCAAAATGTTTTTGCCCGCATCGGCAGACGCAAAAGTAAGCGTTCCAGTCGCATAACTGAACTGCCCAGTAGTCGGAGTAGTAGTTTTGGTGAACTCTTGCCCGGTATCCGCATAACGGACTTTAACGCTTGTTTCAATGGCCGTAGTCTTATTTGCCAAATCAACTGTATACGGAGTACCCGATGGGATTGTCTTTGCTTCTCCCATCACTTGGACTTCAGTTGTACCGTTAGGGGTTACGGTAGCCCCCATTGCGGCCTTCAAAAAGTCCGGGTCGAATTCGTTGTTGGTGAAAGAAACGGTAGCAGTGCGCTCTTTGTCGATTGTATCAAAGGGATAAAGTCCATCACCGCCGTATATCTTTTCAGTGGGGAAATTCAATGACAATTTCATGTCACCGAGGCGCAACAGACGGGCAACGGTGGAGCCATCGCTGGCACTGGTAATAATAGCCTCGCCAACGCCCTTAATAACAAAAGTCTTGGAAGGTGCAGTCATTGGGTTTATCACTCCTTTTCCTTATTTTTGTAGAAAAACAAAAACACCGCCGAACAGCGGTGTCGCACTAAAATTATTAAGTTTTAAAGAGTATTACTGTATCTGTTCACCTACTTTGAACCGCAAGACGTGTTTTTTTATCCCCGAAACCCCTGAAGTGTCGGTAAAAGAAGTCTGAAACTCAACAGGCAACGTTGCCCCTGATAATTGGATGTAGTGTAACAATTCTCTAGCCCTTTCGCCTATCCTCAAAACCCCGGCTTTGGTCGTTGCCGATTTCACACCAGTTGAGGAGTTGGAATAAATGGCAACTTCAAACATTGCGTCATATACTAAATCATTAACTTTGGATCTTACTCCGGGCACGGGATAAATACAGGCCAAAGGAATGTTGTCTACACTAAGCCCATTTGGTTCCATTTCCTGTTGAATCTTGGCTATTTTCTGTGAAACAGGAGAAGAAGGAACAAGCCCGAAAAAATCGAGGAATGCGGCATCGGAAGTTAACACCCCCCAAACCGCATTCACGATGGATAAATCAGACAAGGGCATCACCTGCCATCAGTAATGTACTTGTAAAAAGGAAAAGTCTGTACAACATTTAACAACCTTTCCACCACATAAGGACGACTTAACTGCACTATTTCTCTAAGCCAGTGTTGGGGTTCTCGCGGTGGAAGCCAGCGCTCCAAGTTAAGCCCTTCCATCCTACCGCTGGAATACTTAATTTCATTGTCGAGATTAATATAACTTCCTTTGGGACGGCCACTGATTGGGTGCCCATACGAGAACCTGGATGGGTTATAATATTTTGATTGAGTATAAGTTTCCCATGCGGGGTTTGACTCATCTGCTAACGAACCAGAACCCCATTCAGTGGTCAAAGCCCCAATACCACCGGCCCACACAGTCCCAATTACCTGATTGCCAATTATTTTAATCTCTTTGCCAATCATATCCCGCCTTACTTCAGGAGGAGCCTTCGCCTGCACTTGTGCCCAAAGCCAATCGGTGAGAACTTCAATCTCATAAAGATAGACTTTGTTCAAGTCATCTACCATTGCCTTAACATCAAATTTAAGCATGGCTACCCACCAGCCCACACGGAAAGTTGCAGACACATGCAACCGGGAATTTTGAAACGGTCGATGTCGTCTATACGGTAAACATTCCCCGCAATTGTCGCTTTATCCAGCAAAGCAACGGCAGGATTGTTTTGTGCTGTGACCTCAAGCACTGTAGACGGGTTATAACCGGGGTCTTTCAGTTTCATGCCTGCGGTTACAACTTGCGTATGACAAGGTATATTGGAGATAATAGTTGTTGCTGAGGTTCCAAGCAGATTTCCTTGTGAATCGTAAACAGGAACTTCTCGCGTCACGGTAATTGTCGAGTTACATAACAACCCATGCCCAACAATGCAAATCTCCTGCCCATGTACTACCTGCTTCTTTGAGGCCACACAAAGGAACGTTTCTAGCCCCGCTTGCACCAAATCCCCAGTTGTCAACCCGCTTTCTAACAGGGCCACTATCATTCTCTTATTGTGAACAGAATAATCGGAAAAACTTCTCCCTATCCTGCCAATCATAGCCTTGCCTGTGTACGTGGTGCCTTGTCTTGGAATGCTTATGTTAACACCATGATTCAAGATGTGGCTATATTTCTGTTGGTACATTAGACACCACTCCTAAAGGTGAATAGGACATGGCAGGTTCACCTGTAGCCAGAAACAAATTAGCCCCTGCTTTTTTGCTTAGTTCAATTTCTTTCTTCTCCCAGTCAATTTCCTGTAGGCGGTAGGAATAGCCCGTCTCGTCCGATTCCTGAAGTTTTATTCGTTGGGACATACTTGGGCACATCATAGCAGCAAGTTGAAAAATAGCGGCGGATTGTATCAACTCCCAAGAAGTACCCCCGCTCAACTTATAGGCCGTCCATCCTGGGCACTTGCTTTTTATTATTGTTTCAGCCTCTAAAGCTAAATCCTGAATGTCGGCATCTGGCAAGGTTATGGTGTCTGTTGAGTTCAACCCCAACCGCATTCTAACTCTACCCTCATAGCCAACAGGTAAAATATCATTTGCCAACCTATCACCCCCTTAAATGGGGTAGGGGAGTAAGTAATTATACCTACTCCCCGTTTTTAGAATTAAGCATTAGTAGTAAGGGTTTTTACGCAATCTGGGAACAGAACCGCAAATCCAGTTACCTGAGACAACACAATGGTTTCAAACTGGGTTTTAATCATGCGGTCAGTTTCAACAATGTCTGCACCGATTTCAGTTACCTGCTCAAGGGCAAATTTTGGGTCAATTACTAACACCTTGTTTTCTATGGTCGAAGAGGGAAGATAGACACAACGCATAGGCTTGGAGAAGAGGCTCGGTGCCAAGGTTACTCCGCCGCCAACCTGGTTAACGCCGTTAATCTGTGCCAGGAGTGCCAAGGGATCAACATTCGGAGGTTGAATCCCAAGCACTTTGATTAGTTGGGTCTCATCTACAATAGCCGTTCTACCCTGGTAAGGATAGAATTTTAGTCTAAACTTTAGCCAGCTCCCCCAGTCAATACCATCGTTAACTTTACCGCCGAGAGCAGTAAGGTTATAGTTAGTTGCGGCAGTATTAGAATTCCCGTCACCATTGACCAAAACGTTAACCGCATCTTCAGCCAGATCAACTCCGGTCTGCTGGAGAATACCTTCAATCAGCAAGGTGAGCATGTCAATCCGCATCCTTCTGATAAACTCATAAGATGCGTCAATCGCACGTCCTTTCTTTTGCAGGGTAATTGCGTGAGTATGCCCGGTAATGGTCGTTGTCGGAATTTCCGCGCCTTCGGCAACGCGTTTTTTCTGTTTTGCCGAGGTGGACAAATCAACATAAAACGTCTTGTAAGCGTTCCCCTGAATCGGGGTCTTAATGGCCACCAACTCATTCAGAATATCAGGAGCGGTCATGGCCTGACGAGCAACTCGGTTAATAAATTCAGGGAACAGCACATCGCTGGAAGAAGTCCCAAGGAAGAACTTATCCACGGTGTCTGCATATAGGCCTTTGGATTCATCGGTTTTTGTGCGAATGCCAGCCGCAAACATCTGCCGCTCAAAGGCGTCCAACTGCCCAAGCCAAGCATCAGCACCTACATACTGGCTGGACGGGTCTTGTGTTTCCAGAAATTGCGAAAACGTCAAGCCCTTGCTGTAGGCTTCCTTGTACAGATTAAGTCCTGCACCTAACTGTTCTTTAAGCCCGAGATACCCATTAGGTTTAATTTCCGGCATTAAAACGTCACTTCCTTTCGATTTTGCTCAAGAAATACAAAACCCCGCTAGGTTGCGGGGGTTCTTGTTAAATGGTTTTAACAGGTAATTAAAACGCTCTAGCCAAGATATACGATTGCCTTGTGGTTGGTCGCATCAACAGCGACAGCGATTACTCCTTTATTGGTGGTTGATTTCGCTCCCTTTCCGGCTCCATCAAGTTCAACCCAACCTCCGATCTGCACCTCATTAGCTGAGGTAGCATCATGTTCAATGTCAATTTCGACGAATCCCTTGATTTGTACGCCAACGCGATCAGTCTCAAAGACTTTCAGCACCCCATAGGGCGTCCCAGCGTCTGCGCCTAACCCCCATTCTCCATTGCCAGAGATGGTGCCAATTTTGCCAATGTCGCTTGCCGTAATCCCAGAAGCAGGAGCAAGCGTGATCTCTTGATACCCAATACCCATTAAAGATTCTTTCGCTTCCGCATAGGTCATAGCCATTGTTTATACACACTTCCTTTCATCCACGCCTACAGCACGTGGTAGTAAATTTCGTAGGCCCCAACCAAACCAGCAGAGGCACCAGATGCGACAGAAGCAGTTACCCATTTGCCTGCCGCCAATCGTTGCATAAGTTTGCCATTTGTACCCGCGCTTTCGATATTGGTAAATGTGCCGATAGCAGCATTGATGTCTTTACCATCAATCAAGTTATCGCTTGGGGTAGTTGCACTAACCGAGGTTGTGCCAACATCAACAGTACATGCGGCAGAGGTTTTGGTTGTAACAACTAGAGCAACATGTTCAATCAAGATGTCGCCACTTTCAGGGTTTGCCCATGAGAATATCCCACCACCAGTATCAACCGCCGCCAAATTGCCAGTAGCCTTTTTTAATGCCCCGCGATTAATTTCTGTGGCAACAGCAGTAAGCCCGCTAAGTTTGTTTAATTCGGCAGTGCTGGCGGTAAGTCCACTAAGTTTGTTTATTTCGGCGGCAGTTGCGGTTATTTCGGTATTCCCAATAAAATACTTGTTGGCTTTAATGCCCAATTTGTATCACCCCCTAAACCTTGTAAAGCCTTGGGTCAGCCTTTGGAGCAATGGCTTCGCTGGGAAGATTCAACTCTTGCCCTTCGGTATGTTGAATCACTCCAAGTTTGGCTAGTGCCTTAGCTTCCCATTTGTCACCCATTGCTTTGATCTCATCAATTTCAAGAGAAGCAAACATCTTTTTAAAGGTATCTTCCGCGAAGTCGTTTCCTTCAGCACGAACACCAGATGCAAGCGCAGAAGCGATTACGTCCTCCCGGTATTTCTCGCCTAGTTTGGCAAGTGCGGTCAACTCGTCAATTTTGGCTTTCAAACTTTCAATTTCTGATTCTTTTTCACCAAGTATGGTTTGCATTTCTTCTATTTTGGCAGTCAGAGAATCAACCTGTGCTTGGAAAGCCATTTTTTCTTCATCTGTCACCGTTTGATCACTTCCTTTCGTGGATTTCGCCTTCAATTCGGCGTTTAAGGTTCCGTCAAGTGCGTCCCGCAAGAAATGCTCATGGCCTGCGTCTAAAAGTTCTTTTACGGCTTCCTTGTGTTTCGCAATCAACTTCGCCATTGTCCAACCTTCAGGCAGGTTTTCCTTGTTTGAATACAATTGGTGATACAGTTGATGCAACTCGCTTGCATCGCGTATGTCTTCTCTTTCAATATGGAACACTGCCGCGCTGGACGATAGACAACAAAAAACTGGTGAATTTTTGTCCACCAGTTTCAGGTCTGCTATATTGCTAAAACTTTGCTTCTTAGATGTGTTAAATCTTTCTAGTGGCTTACCCGTTAGCACCCCCGCATCGGGATAAGCCCCAGCGCAAACAATCGAATTTTCAATCATCATGCTGCTGTCAACCATTGGCGGAGGGGCAGGTTTAGCTGTAACATAGCACTGTCTCTGTTTACCATCTACCTCATAAATTTGGCCGGGCCAGTGCGAGCATTTTTCAAAATCCCGAATGTCATTTCCGCAAATCGAGCATTCACTGAATCCCCAAGTTACTGAAACCGAAGAATCATGGAGAACACCAGTAACAATCTGTTGGTGAATATCATCCGTGGTAAAATCACCGATGTAAGTTTTTGCCCCTTTGGGCATATACATAGTGCCTATTAGTTGCCGTTCGCCTTTGCTGTCTGTGATTATCTGCCCGTCAAAGAACCGGCCAAATGGTATCGTTACATTGCCAACCGGCAAACTCCCAAAGCTATGGTCAGCAATTTGAACAACATCTCCGTTTTTGATGTTGTTTAGGTAAATCTGCAACAGTGAATCGTCAAACCGCAAAGCCCTTGATGGGATGGGAGTCGTCCCTAACAACGTAAACGAATGAATGTAAACATCATCTCGTGTCAGTGGCGTTTTTGTAAATCGATTAATCAAAGCCGTTTGCTCATCCGTTATCTGTTCGGAAGAAATATAAGCCATTGATAACGATTCATCATCTTTGTTGGATTTTCTAAACCTGTCCATCTGCTTTTGAGCAACCGCCCTAACCTTTGGTTTGTCCTCTTCAGGGATATTTGAACCATCAATACGCGCCAATGTATTCTGCACGGCATTATGCACTACATGGGGCCTCCCGTTCTCAATCCTCACATACGGGAACTTGAATTGCCCAAAATCCTTGAGTTCTCCTTCTTCATGCCAAAAGTAGGCTTTCCGATATTTTTGCCAGTCTATTTTCTCTTTGTCACCCGATCCATCAGTTGAAGCCCACTTACGAATGCCCTGTTCAGCTTCATCGGCGTCCCATTCCCACCTTTCAGATAAAGGAAAATCATGATACGGTTCGGCAGGCATCTTTTTCACCTCCAGGTTGGTTTATTAATTTGGTACAGTCGCTTATCACCATTTTCACCGGGTCACCGCCATAAGTGTTTAATAAAATAGCTTTTTTGATTTGCTCAACCGTCAAATCACGTTTCGCTTGTTTGACTAATTCTTCTATGTCATAACTCACAAAAAATCACCTCTTCTTGCTTTTTGGAACTACGGCAGGTTGTGGCATTGCATTTTTCTTCTTCTTTTTACCCTTGCCCTTCTTTTTGGAACCCAACCTAAACACTCCTTTTCTTATTATGTCGCTGGCGGAGAACCATGCCTTGGAATGTCTATCCCGCCTTTTTGTTCCTCGCGCCTTTTACGTTCTTCTATCAACTGTTGCCAATCGGAAGGCAAACCGATAAGCCCAAGGTTAGCACGATGCAGTTGTGTTTCTTCAAGGTCAGATATTGCTCCGCGCAACCTAGCCGCAATAATCACGTCCTGCAAAGTCTGTTTTTCAGCCACAATTTGTAGGTCAGAACGCAAATCAACAGGCATAAAGGAAACGTCAACAAATCCACGAATACCCTCAAGGTTCAGAGCCATCGTAAAAACCCGTTCCAGAATGCGCTCAACGTTCTTTTGTAACGATTCAATGCCACGCGAATATATCTTCAGTTCGGCGGCATACCTTTCTCCGCCAACCGATGTATCGGGCCTGCCAAGAATCGTACCTAGTGTTTTTAGAGAAGCAGCTAGGCTCCGTTCAATAACTTGTATAACGCTTTCCGTCCTTATCATCTGCCCGGTTCCACCTTTGCCCACCAAATCCATCTCTAAGGCATCGGTGGTAACCAGAATATCATCGGGATTGAGATTTTGCAGTTGCGATTCTATGTCGCTTTTAATCCGCATCACCCAGTCGGTAAATTTAGCCGGATCCATGCGAACAAAATCGGGCGCGTTGTTGCGTATGACCTCTTCAAGCAATTTCGCATGAATGCGCGGATAACCAACCTGATGCAAAGCAGCCTTCAAATCCGATAAAACCTGTAATTGAAAAGCCACAATTGCAGGCACAGAAGCCAAGGGGTTGCGCCCATAGGGGTCATCAATTGCTTCATCTACTGCCTCGATAAAAATCGTCGGATAATCAAGAGAAACATATCCATTTTGTCCTTGTAAACCCTGCCATTGGTAGGGTATGATGCGTTTAGTCTTGGGGTCTGTCTTGTAGTAAATAGTGCCTGTATCAAAAGCAACTATGCTGTGCATCCGCGCATTGGCATCTAGAACTAATTCGCATCCCATCGCGCCACGCAACATCGCATTAAGCAATAACTGTAGAGAAAGTTTATCTATCCCCTGTGAGCGTTGAAAACTAGTACTGTCTGTGGGATGATTTAGTTTCCAAACCATTTCATCAAGGACTCTTTGTGCACGCTTACTTTCTGTTCCGTCTGGATTTTTAGCTTTGAACTGTATATCCGTATTTGCCACCCTGAGAAACTGCCAAAGACTAAGACTAACTTCAGGATGAACCACAGACAGCATATCCAATAAGTCATTTAAGGAGTAATACTTAAACGTTGTTGCATCTATGCTTCTAACGTGTTCCCACTTTCTTGGCAAAAAAGCAAATGGGCTATATGCCCATTGTTGCAATTGATTAGTTTTGGCTACACCTGCTGTCACGGGTGGTGTTGCAATATCTGGAGAACGAGCATTTCTTATGCTGCTAAAGATTTTTAGTAATTTCAATTTTAGTCACCACCCCTTTTACCAGTTCGTTTTCACGCCACTTATCATGGGCATCAAAGTGTGTTTGGATTGGCTTTGTCTTTGGGTAAATAACTGCACTGCCATATGCAACGCATCTGCCTGGTCGTCATGTTTCCACATGCCCAGAAAAATTAATTCCTGAATCAATGACTGTTGGTTTTTGCCAAACTTGATATATCCATTACGAATCATTGGTTCAAGCGATTTTATCCTCGTCTCTTTATCGCCAGTCGGCTTAGGTTCTGTTACAACGTTGATATAAACTCCAGCTTTTGCAGATTCTTTGCGTAAGTCATCCGCAAGCAGGTCTTGAAACTGAACAGCCTCAACGTAGACCTCTTGATAATTGAATCGTTTCTGTTTTTCGATTAAATCTTGAATAATCTGTGAGGGCCTGCGAATTTTGGCATCGCTCTCAACTACATATAAATAGCCATTTTTGTCTTGTGCAATGGTAACTATAGCTGAAGGGTCAGCTTTATCAGATTTCCCAAGTGATGGGTCTAAAGCCGCTTTAACCACACACTCCTTTAAATCGGGCAGATCTTTATCATCGTAATAATGAAAGTTCTTGTCTAAAATCCAAGCGTTTGTTTCGTCCAAAGGCTCATTCTGTATCTCACAGTTAAACGCCAATATTCCTGTATCGACAATTTGAAGTTGATAGTCATAATAACTTATACGCTCAGGCCATATCACCTGAGTCCCAGCCAGCATCTCTTGTTTGTGCTTTTTAAAAAAATCTTTTGCCTTCTCTTCTCGCCTTTCATCTTCTAAGTTTGTTATTATTTCTTGCCATTTTTCCCAAAGTTTTGAATTAGACCACTTAATGATACCTTTGTACTTCTTAGTTTTAAAACGTCCTTTTTTGAAGATATTGTTCAAAAGCGAGTCATAATGAAGGATTGTACCGATAATTGTTATGTCCGTTTTTTCGTCACCAAGATACGAAACAGCACGGTCAAACCAATCCTTCTTTTTGCGTCTTTGCTCAGGACTTTTTACTTCTTCATCATCCTCTATGTCATCCAGAATAACCAGATCTGGGCGGTAGTTTTTGTACCTTATCCCGCGAACAGCTCCACCACTGCCACGAGCCATAATAACACAACCGTTTTTTAAGTGAACTTCATCCACCTTCCAAATAGTGCCTTTAACGTCTTTGAAATCTTCAAGCAAATATTCATTGGACTCTAGTTCGTTCTTTAAAGACTCAAATATCTTTATAGCCATCGCCGAACTCGCACTAAATACAACAATAAACTTCTTTTTTTTGTAAAGAGCACACCAAATCGGGAATATCAAAGACCATAAAGTTGACTTAGCGTGTCCCCGCGGTGCAGCAATGGCTATCTTTTTACCACCTCTACTTTTTGCCAAATCCTGCATCATGCGATACATCTCGCGGTGAAACTTCGGAACTGCATATTCGAGATAGTCAGGGAAATAAGCCCTTGCGAAAAACTCAATATCCTCCGCAGCTAAAAGTTTCCGTAGTCCCTTAGACCCAGTTAAAGGCAATTCTGATTCTGGTGTATCAAGTATTATGTCTACTTCTTCAGAAGAATAATGTTTCGGCAAGTATTCTTCCACCAAAGAAGCAAGATATTGTTCGTATTTCTTGCTAACCAATTTATCACCACCAGAATTTACAAAAAGCCCCACCTCGGCTGTCGGTCTCAAAACGTTCCTGACAGTGCTCGTTCACCTAGCGTCATAGGCAGGGCTTGAGTCAGGCTAAATTATCTGGGGCCGCCTAGAGGATTCGAACCCCTGACCCGATGCTTACAAGGCACCTGCTCTACCAATTGAGCTAAGGCGGCATTTGTTTGCCGTTGTTAAGGGACAACGGCAAAACCCTCCATGCATGGAACTAAACTAAGCACCGCCATTGTCTCGCAACGGCGGGGGGATATAAGCCCGTGATAAGGCCCACAGGCGAAGCCACTACTACTGTAAAGTAACTATTAACATTGCAACCTCAAGGCAGGCCCTTTCCTCCCAGTCTAATCCAACCGCAAAAGCAATTGGCTTCATGTAGGAAACTCACCACGGCTAAGGCGTATCTTGTAATCCTACTTTCACCCTGCCCCGACCGTTGAGTTTCTCCATGTGGACGGCGTCATAATATGGGCAGGCGGTGGCCGGTGCTGCCAAAGTTTCATCCGGTACCGGATGCTGCATTTGAATGTAATATGTTTCCCCTGCCGGACGGGCATAAGTTGGGTTAGTATCCGGCTTGAGAATGGCTTGAAGTTGCTCGTTTTGATTGAAAATGTAGAGCATCTTATCACCTCTTCGTGCTATCGCCACCCGTTAGCTTAGTAAACAATATCCTTCATCAACTCATTGATCATATTTCTTTCTCCGCTGTTTCATTAATCAATCTGGTAATAAGTTCGTTTTGCTTAACAATTAATTTCTCTTGTTGATTTATAATATCCAATAAATCCAAATAGTTTTTAACACCAACTTCACTCCGGCATTCCTTCATCTTGTGGTACATCTCTAACCTCAACCCCTATAAAAATATAATCTCCCATATCAACAGGCGCAACCTGGAAAACTGCTTGTGTTGTTTGGTCAAACTCGGGAATTTCTGCATAAACTATCGGTTTGTTTTGCATGTTCACTCACCACCTTCTCTCTTCAACATCCCGCCTTCTTCTTATTAGCCTCAAGGTGTTTCGAATAAACTACTAAACCCTGCTCTTTGTCGGCCTAATTTTCACCAAGCGGTGAGGAATATAGAGTGCAAAAACTATAAATCAAATTGCTAATAAGAGTCTGCCTGCCGATGTTCACGTTCGCATTCGAGGAAGCGTTGTTCAGGTTCCAGTAAGAAGGCCCTGCATTCGAGCCGTTGTTCCAGTTCGTGCCAACGAGGGCAAGCACGCACTCTATACCCCCTAAAATTGTGGTTAATTTATTTCACTGGGGGCTGGCCGCCCCCAGACCCCCGCTAAAGAGCTTTTTTAAGAAGCCGCCCGCCGACGTACACGTCCGCATTCGAGGAAGCGCCGTTCAGGCTCCAGTAAGAAGGCCCCGCACTCGAGCCGTTGTACCAGCTCGCGCCAACGAGGGCAATTCTTTGACCCGCATTTTGGTAGTAGTAATCGCTATAGTAAGTCGAACTAGATCCGGCTACCGCAGTGGGGAATTCGGCGAACGGATAGTTAGGATCAAATCCCATAGCTGATACATACCCACTTGCGTTGCAATTTATATACCCTAATATCTTATATGGATTAGCAAAAACATTGCTGACGTAATCATTAGCATTTTCTGTTACCCATGCCTGAAACTCGTTTATGTTTACACCATCAACGAATTGCCAAGTATCACCAAAGGGAGACTCAATGCCGCGATAGACGCACGGGTATTTGCCATCGTTTGCAGTCAAACTACCGCTTGAGGCAGCAATATTTCGGCTAAACCCGTTTTTCCACCCCGTGTTATATAATATATTTCCCACGGCGATATTCACGGGCGTACCGTCGAAGGAAATTGCTTTATTGTTTGCATCATATACATCTATCGAGGTAATTGTCCGTCCATAGAATATCTGGTTTCCTCCCAAAGTTGTGCCAACAGAAATTGCCTGACCAACTCTATATGAATCCGCAGTTGCATTAGCAACGATAATTCGATTAGTGTTATCTTCTGCCACGGTTGCAGTATGCGCCGCATTATACTGCCCTGTCGTATAGCCTTGCATAATCGTCTGAATATTCAGGGTTGCAAATTCGATAAACATTAACGTCCGTAAAACGTCAACAGCGTGAATATCAAGCTGCTGGTAGCCAAGCAATCCACCAGCATTGTTATTCCGCGCATAGGTGCGAAAGTCTACGATGTTTTTATTGACTAGCGGATACCGATCAGGCTTTGATTCGAGTTTATTATCTGCGCTCAAACTTGCTTTGTATTTGCCGTGATCGTAGTAAGGAAGTTCTCTTTTGTTGGCAAAATCCCAAAACACCCAGGGTAAATAAAATCCAGGGTGCCTGTACTTAGATACCTGCCAGGATTTAAAGTTAGGGCCATCAAGTTTCCGGATATAAAACTTCGGAATCCGGATAAAGTAGTTGCCGTAGTCATCTACCACTTCTTCAAATTCGCCCCAAATTGGCAAATTATCGAAGTCGTTGGTGGCAGAGGCAAGCCCTATGCCTGCGTTTGCGATTTTGCCAGCCGCCGCATCAGTTCGGGTCAGGGTAGGAATTGAACCTTTGTCCCAAGAAGCGCCATAGATGTCGCGTGGCTCGTTATGCTTAATCAGGATAGAAATGCTGGAATATATCTCATTCTGGTTTGTAATTATTTCATCTGTAACTGTACTGCCCGTTAGTTGAGTAAGCAGAGTTCCGTCCGAGGTAGTTTTAATAGCCCTT
>ERZ795046.1944-NODE-1944-length-19222-cov-8.799603_pt1 | contig 19222 bp, 16 predicted proteins | sample MGYA00375130_ERZ795046 | MGnify/ENA primary metagenome ERZ795046 (study PRJEB30175, sample SAMN05720202) | activated sludge metagenome | isolation source: anaerobic digester from wastewater treatment plant | place: Japan | collected 2015-05-15 ...
AGGATGACAGTGGGTGTACTTTCGAGGATGACAGTGGGTGTACTTTCGAGGATGAAATAAGTATTGTCATTCCTCACTTGATGCGGTATCCAAGGTATATTCATTCTTATAAAATTAATAAAGAAAGAGAATGATTGATTAACGATAAATACATTTTGGGATGACAGAAAAATGTATATCTACCAATACAAAAAAAATTAAATAGTGAGATATGTTTTACTTATAATTAAAATTATAGAATATTAGTTTTAGTTGTATTTTAAGTATTCTTCTGCGATTTTCAAAGCACAAAACGGTCCACACATTGAACAGCCCTTTTCTATATTAACTTTCCTTCTATTATATCTTTCTTTTGCCCCTTTAGGGTCTATTGATAATTCAAATTGCTTCTCCCAGTCAAAATTAGCACGAGCCAATGCCATATCTTTATTTTTCTTCATCATTAAATGATTTCTCCGGGAAAGATCTGCAGAAATTGCTGCGATTTTTGTTGCTATTACTCCTTCTCTTACATCAGATGCATCAGGTAGACCTAAATGTTCATTTGGGGTGACATAACATAGAAAGTCTGCCCCATACATTGCAGCTACTGCTCCACCAATTGCTGATGTTATATGGTCATACCCAGGGGCAATATCAGCTACCACAGGCCCAAGGACAAAGAACGGTGCTTCTTTACATATACTTTTTTGAAGTACAATATTCGCTTCAATCTGGTCAAGAAATATGTGTCCGGGCCCCTCTACCATTACCTGCACACCTTTCAATCTTGCTCTTTCAACGAGTTCTCCAAGGACTAAAAGCTCAGATATTTGAGAGGAGTCCGTAGAATCTAAAATAGCTCCGGGGCGTAAACCATCTCCAAGGCTCAATGTAACATCATAATCTCTTGCAATATCGAGTATCTCGTCAAAATGAGCAAAGAATGGATTTTCTTTATTATTTTTTACCATCCATCCAGCTATAATTGAGCCACCCCTACTTACCATCTTCGCAATTCTTTTTGACCTTTTAGTTGTCTCTAATACATTCTTTGTCACTCCAGAGTGAATTGTCATAAAGTCAATGCCATCTTCTGCATGTTCTTTAACTATTTCTATAAATTCTTCTTCAGTAAAATCTATGACACTCTTTTTTGAATCAAATGCCTTTACTGAAGCACTGTATATTGGCACACTACCTACGGGAATTGGAGAATTCTTTAAAATCTCTTTCCTTATCTCTCTTAGATCACCCCAGGTAGAGAGGTCCATTACAGAATCAGCTTGAGTTTCTATGGCAACTTTTAGCTTTTCTAATTCCTCTTTTAAATCTGCATGACCAAAAGATGTGCCAATATTTGCATTAACTTTGACTCTAAAGCCTTTTCCGATAATTGAAGGTAATGTAAGATTCGTGTGCAACCTATTTGCTGGGATAACTGTTAATCCATTCTTAAGTGATCTTATTATTTGCTCCACTGCTACATCTTCATTCCTTGCACATATCTCCATCTGTTGTGTTATTATGCCTTTTATAGCATTTTCCCATTGAGTCATTTTAATTCATCTCCTTTTAAAATTTTCATTATACTTTGCTTAAATGCTAAAGCCTCTATTGCAATATCTTCTTTTGCTGCAATAGCAGAAATTATTGCTACTCCGCAAGCTCCTGCATTTAAGACCTGTTCTAAATTATTTAGGTTGATTCCTCCGATTCCAATAACTGGCAAATCAGTAGATTTAACAATTTTCTTGAGAGTCTCGATCCCCACTGCATTCACATCATCTTTGCTTGTTGTAGGAAATACGCTTGACACAGCAAGGTAATCAACTCCTTCGCTTTGTGCTTTTATAGCCTCCTCTATGTTAGAGACAGATACTCCAATTATAAAGTTCTTTGGGGTGAGTTTTCTTGCAATTGAGATTGGCAAATCATCTTTACCAAGGTGCACTCCGTTAGCCTCCGTAGCAAGTGCAATATCAACTCTATCATTTACAATAAATAGTATGTTATTTTCAGCAGTTACTTTTCTCATCTCCAAACCAATTTTATATATATCAATATCTTTCATCTTTTTAGCTCTAAGTTGAATTGCTGTTGCACCACCTTTAATGGCTTCTAAAGCTTGAAATACTAAATCTCTCCCGAGACCAATCTCTTTATCAGGGATAAAATAGAGTTTTAAGCTTTCTCTTAATCCCATTTTTCTATTTCTCCCTCTTCTATAAAATCCTCTTCTTTTAGTTCAAACAATCTGTCATATAGATTAGCTTTGTAACTTCCTATACCTTTAGAGTTTAATTCTGCTCTTTTACCAGCTATTTTCATAGCCATGAGACCTGTTAAGGAGGCTTCTAAATAATTATCACTTACCGAAAGTAAGGATGAGATTATAGTGCCCACCATACAACCAGAGCCAGTTAGATAGGTAAGCATTTTGCTACCTCCTTTCACCAAAAAGCTACTTTTACCGTTAGATATTAAATCTTCTTCACCAGTGGCAATTATTATTGACTTGTATTTTTCTGCTAACCCCATTACAACCTGTTTTATAATGCTTCTTTCTTTAAAAATACTGTCAACTCCACTTACTGCACCACTAATTCCTGATAATGCCGCTATTTCTCCACAATTTCCTTTAATTACACAGAACTTACCAGAATTTAATAGATCATGTACGACCCTATTTCTGAATTCTGTAGCTCCGTAGCCAACAGGGTCAAGGAGAACCGGAATATTCATTTCATTTGCTTTCCTTAAAGCCTTTTTCATAGCATAGAGCTCTCCTATTGAGGGAGTACCTATGTTTAAAAGCAAAGCATTAGAAATACTACACATTTCTTCGGATTCTTCAGGGGAGTAAGCCATTACAGGCCTAGCCCCAATTGTTAAAGTTGTATGAGCCTGTTCATTTATGGCGACATAATTGGTGATGTGGTAAACAAGTGGTTTTTTCGCTTTCATCTCTCCCCAGATCTTAGCACATTGGTTTAAAATATTAATGTTATCCATAATTTAAATGTTTTCTCCTTTCTTATAGTTAATATCATGAAATAATGGACCATAACCTTTGCCTATTTTTATAGATGTATTTTTAATAGCAAAAGTAATAAAATCCTTAGCAGCTTTTATAGAAGATATAACATCTTTTTTTAACGCTATATTTGCAGCAATTGCAGCAGAAAATGTGCATCCAGCACCATGAAGGTTAGATGTATCAACTCTTAAATCTTCAAAGTAGTAATACTCGTTACCATCATAGAGAACATCGGTTGAATTCGGTCCAGAAAGGTGTCCACCTTTGATTAATACATATTTTGGACCCATTGAATGGATGCACTTCGCTGCTTTTTTAACATCATCTAAGTTTTCTATTTTTACTTCCGAAATAACTGAAGCCTCAGGAATGTTAGGAGTCAGTATAAGGGTAAGAGGAAAAAGTTTTTCTATGAGAGCTCTTTCAGCCTCCTTGCTAATTAAACGGACGTCGGTTTTAGAGACCATAACAGGGTCAACAACTAAATTTTTTACATCAAATTTTTTAATACACTCAGCAACAACTTCAATAATGTCTTCACTGTAAAGCATTCCAGTTTTTACTGAGTTAGCTCCAACATCTTCTAATACTGCATTAATCTGGTCTGCTACTATTTGAGGAGGCACTTTGTGAATAGATTTTATTTCATATGTATTTTGTGCAGTAATAGCAGTTATAACCGAAGCTCCATAAACATTAAATACTTGAAATGTTTTTAAATCTGCCTGAATGCCAGCTCCTCCACTTGAATCAGAGCCAGCAATAGTCAGTGCTCTATACAAACAATCCATAAATAAAAAATCCTTTCTATGGGGTTTTTACTTTTTTTGAGGTTTTGAGGTTTGGTTTTTTAAAACTTTTCCCTACGCTGGTATTACCCAGATCAGGTACATTGGGTTAGAGTTTTTATAACTCCTCTCAGCCTAATGGTCAATAAAAGACCTTAAAGCACCCCATTAATATTAATTAATTTTTTCAAAAATCAATTTACCTATATATTTTAAAACCTTTAAAATTAACTGTCAAAAATAATGTCAATTATCTTTTTTACTTTGCCTTATTTATTAAATATTTTATAATTTTTCTATGTGATGATTTTTCAGGAAAAGATTAAAAAGCTTAGGAACTATCTTTTTGGTTTTGAAGATGTAATTTTTGCAATTTGTTATGGTGACTATCTTAAAGATATTGGCTATAAAAATTCTAAGCTTGGCTTAGCAATCTATTTTAAAGATAAAAAATCCTTTAAAGAGTTAATTGAGTTACTTGGATTTATTGCTTCTAAGTTTTATGAAAATATTGAACTAATATATTTAAATGAAAAATTAGAAAGCTATTCACCAGTCTTCCTTATGAATCTACTGAATACTGGAGCGACATTATTTGTCAAAAATCAAAAGCTTTTAGATAAGTGGTCAGTGAATGTTATAAATTATTACTATGATACATCTAAAGTGAGAGAGAAATTTTATTATGTTTAATACTGACCTCGTTTTCGACTATCTATTAACTAGCGAAAATAATATTCATGAGATTGGTCGACATGAAGACCAATTTGCAAAATACTTTCTCTTTTTAAGAGCAATGCAAGCAGCAATTGATACTTCATTCATTCTTATAATCAATTTAGACTTAAAGAAGCCTAAAAATTATCTTGAAACATTTACAATACTTAATGATGGAAATATTATTTCCAAAGAAACATCCGAAAAAATGAGAGCTTTTGCAGCTCTACGTAGTAAATTAATTTTTGATACAGAAGTTAACTTTGATAATGAATTAAATACCATTTTTTCAGAATTTGGTAGTGTATTTGTTAATTTTAGTAGTGAAATAAAAGAATTTATTAAAAATTTTAATTTAAGTAAATAACAGGAGGAATTATGGTAACCGAAGACAAAATTGGAAAAGTTGAATTATTAATGGGAAACCACGCAGTAGTTAGGGGTGCAATTGAAGCAGGTGTAAGGGTTGCAGCAACCTATCCAGGTACTCCTGCTTCTGAGATTGGAGATCTGTTTTCTGAAATCGCTAAAGATGCTGGAATTTATTTTGAGTATTCAACCAATGAAAAGGTTGCATTTGAAACAGCTCTTGCTGCATCATGGACAGGGCTTAGGTCTATCGTTTCAATGAAACATGTGGGCTTAAATGTTGCATCTGATGCGTTGCTCTCTGTCACCTATGGAGGAGTCGAAGGTGGCATGGTTATTGCTGTAGGAGATGATCCTTCATGCTATTCATCTCAGAATGAACAGGATAGCAGGTATTATGCAAGATTTGCTTCCATTCCTTGCTTTGAACCTGCTTCACCACAAGAAACAAAGGATATGACAAAATATGCCTTTTCCCTTTCAGAGAAGTTTAAACTTCCTGCTCTTCTTAGACAAACCACAAGAATTGCTCATTGCTCAGGTGGAGTAGAATTTGGTGATATTACTAAATTTACATCTCCCCCATCATTTATTAGAGATAAAGTTAGAAGAGCAGTACTTCCAGCGCATGCATATAAACTTCATCCAGACCTTATAAATCGCTTTAATGAACTCACTTCTTATATTGAGAATACACCATTTAACTTTATAGAACATAAAAATAGTAAAGTGGGGATTATTGCCTGCGGTATTACGATAAATTATGTTAAAGAGGCTTTAAATTACGAAGGTATTGATAATGTAAACATATTAAAACTTGGCTTAACTTACCCCCTACCTGTTTCACTAATTATGAATTTCTTAAATAGCTGTGATAAAATCCTCATTGTTGAAGAGCTTGAACCTTTGATTGAAACAGATATTAAAAAAATTGCATTTGAAGCCAAGAAAGACATAGAAATACATGGAAAAGATTATCTACCAAGAACTTATGAATTCACTACTGATATTGTCCATGATGCAATAATTAAATTTCTAAATATTCAGCCTAAGGAAAGTTTTTTAGGTGAGGTTATACCGGCCGAAATCGTTCCTCCAAGGTATCCAGTTTTATGTCCAGGGTGTCCACATAGAGCTACTTTTTATGCAATTAGAAGGGCATTTCCAAAAGGAATTTATCCAAGCGATATAGGGTGTTATACTTTAGGTATTCAACCTCCGTTAAATGCCGTTGATACCTGCGTATGTATGGGCGCAAGCATAGGTATTGGAACTGCTCTATCAAAATTTGTTCCCGAAAAAGTAGTTGCAACAATTGGTGATTCAACATTTTTCCATACAGGACTTCCTGCTCTCGTAAATTCAGTTTATAATAAATCTAAAGCTACTATTATCGTTATGGATAATAGAATTACAGCTATGACTGGCTTACAACCTTGTCCATCTTGTGGATTATCATCTTTAGGAGAAAAAACTACTCCTATATTACCAGAAGACATTGCAAAAGCTATGGGTATCAAATTTGTCAAAGTGGTAGATCCAATGAATCTAAAAGAAACAATAGAAGTTTTAAAGGAAACAGCAAATATTGATGAAGTTTCTTTGATTGTCTCAAGACATACATGTGCTCTTATAGATGAAAATAAATACGTTAAAGTGAGAGTGGACCCAAATATTTGCGATGGATGTAAAATTTGTGTTAAAGCATTTGGATGTCCTGCATTAATATGGAAGGAAAATGATAAGAAAGTAATTATTGATGAATCTCTATGCAATGGGTGCGGAGTTTGTATTGAAGTATGTCCAAGAAAAGCAATTTTAAGAAAGGAGTAAATGATGGAAGAATATAATATTGTTTTATGTGGTGTAGGTGGACAGGGAACTATTTTAGCTTCTAAAATTCTTGCTCAAACAGCAGTAAAGCTTGGGCTTAATTGTCGTGTTGGTGAGACACATGGTATGTCTCAAAGAGGCGGTAGCGTTATCTCACACGCGAGAATTGGAAGTAAAGTTTATGGTGCGCTCACCCCAGATTCCCATACTGACTTAATGCTTGCTTTTGAGCCAGTGGAAAGTCTCCGTTATATAAATTATTTAAAAAAGAATGCTTATGTTGTATTAAACACTCATCCAATTATTCCAACCTCTGTTAATGCGGGACTGGCTACTTATCCATCATTAGAAGAAATTATATCTAAAATTAAGGCAGTTACTGAAAATATAATAAGCATAGATGCTACATCATTAGCTCAAAATGTTGGCAGTGTAATAAGTTTAAATATGGTAATAATTGGTGCTTCAACAAAAGTTCCAACATTCCCACTACCAGAAGCAGAATTAATTAAAACGATCGAAGAACTTGTTAAACCTAAATTTATTCAGATTAATAAAAACGCTTTTGTTGCTGGAGTGCAAGCCGTAAAAGCTGTAGAATAAAAGTTAAAAATTATGTAATTTAGTTAGCCTATAACGACACAGGTAATTGTTTTTGTGACACCAGGAATAACCTGAACTTTCTCACTTACTATTTTACCAAGTATTTTCAAATCTTCTGCTTCTAACTGAATTATTAAATCATAAGGACCCGTTACTAATGCAACATCTTTTACGCCTTCAATCTGTTTTACTTTATGGAGAGCTTCTTCAGTTTTTCCTGCTTGTGCCTCTAAAAGAATAAATGCCTTCGATACCATTACATACCTCCTATTTTGAAAAATAATATCTCTACTAATAATATAAGTATTATATTAATTATATAAATTTCAAATGCTATTTGGTTAGTTTTGGATTAATATTTTACATAATTTATAATTATATTTAGTATCTGTCTAAATTAAAGGAGAATTTAAAGAATGGAGGATTTATGTAAAAACTTAAAAGAACTAAAAGATAGTTTTGAGATAAGTCCAGATGAACAGAAAGATATAATTAAAAATTTACTCACAGAAATGAATAAAGGTTTGATTGGTGCAAAGAGTTCCCTTAAAATGATTCCATCATATGTAGAACCACCAACCGGATATAAAAATGGGAATTATTTAGTCATTGATTTTGGAGGGACTAATCTTAGATTAATGCAAATTAATTTGGGAGAGAAAGCTACCGTCCTTAAAAAAGAAGAAGTTATTATTGAGGAAAAGATTAAAACTGCAACTAAAGATGAATTTTTTGACTATATATCCAATGCTTTAAGTAATTTTATAAAAAATAATCATTTAGATGATCCTATACAACAACAAAATTTAGGTTTTACTTTTTCATTTCCAGTTAATAAAGAAAGCATAAATTCTGGTAAGTTACTTGAATGGACCAAAGGATATGATATTAAAGGGGTTAAAGGTAAAGATGTTGTTAAGTTGTTAAATATATCTATGGAAAAAATAGGAATAAAAAACATTAAAATAGTTTCCTTATTAAACGATGCTGTGGGAACATTGGTATATAGAAAATATATTAATACAGATTGCGATGTGAGTGTAATTTTGGGGACAGGAACAAATGCTGCTTACATTGAGAATATTTCAAAAATAAAGAAACTTAAGGCATTTTCTATACAAAGTAGAAAAAGTATGATTATTAATACAGAATGGGGTAATTTTAATAAATTACGCATGACAGACTACGATAGAAAATTAGATGAAATGAGTGAAAATCCAGGGAAGTATAAACTGGAAAAGATGATATCAGCAAAATATATTGCAGAGCTAACAAAAATAATAATAAGTGATTTTATTGGTAAAAATAACTTTTCGGATAACATGAAGAGTTGGAATGATAGCCAATTATTCGATGCTGAAGTTATGTCAGAAATTATAAGCGATAACTCAACTGAATTAAAGTTAGTAAAAGAAAAACTACGTAAGTTTGATGTTAAGAATTCAGTTTTAATTGACCGAAAGATATTAAAAAGTATTTGTAAAATTGTTATGAATCGTTCTGCAAAAATTGTTGCAACTCTTATTGTGGGAATTATCTTAAAGATAGATAGAGAGCTAAACAGGACTCATATAGTAGCAATAGACGGTACACTTTACGAAAAAGCCACATGGTATAAGGATAAACTTAGAGAAAATATTGATAATTTATTAGGCGAGAAAAGAGACAAAATTAAGCTTAAATTAACCAAGGATGGATCTGGAAAAGGAGCTGCAGTAGCTGCAGCGACTGCAATAATAAATCAACAAAAATAGTTTATTAATAATTAATTCGTCCGAAAATAATTTATCAAAAATTATATTTGGTAAAGAGATTGAATTGTTAGTTATACATAAAATGCATACTAAAGAATTAAAAATATTATTTTCAAACCTTATTGTGGTAGAAATTCCATGAGATATTTAAATGTGTTATAATTAGCAAGTAAATTTAATATTATTTATTTTAAAAGTATGAAAATAATATCTTTAAAAAAATTTGCTGGAATTGATATAAGCTTGAACGAATCAACTGGTGAAATTAGTTTTGGTGATAAACTTAATACCATAATACCTGGCGTAAGAAGAATTTCGGAAGCTGAGCCTTACTATATTGACTCATCAAGCTCTGACAAAAATATGCTTTTATATTTAATGTATAGAAATGTTGGCAAAAGAGAAGATAGTATTAATATCAAAAATTGTGGCTTAAGGTATGATATAACTGTTATTCTTCCTGGGACCATAGGAGAAGAGTATATTAAAACTATTGGGCACGTCCATCCTCTTTCTCCTTTATCGGGTTTTAAACGTACGTTTACAGAGGTTTACTCAGTCATTTACGGAAATGCAATATATGTTCTTCAAAAGTTTTCACACCCTTATTTGTCTGGAAAAGAAGCTGAATCAACAAAAATTATTGAGGATGTAGTAATAATCGAAGCAAAAGTAGGGGATACTATTTTTATTCCATCCCATTATGGCCATACCACAATAAATATTGGAAATTCTCCGCTTGTAATGGCAAATATACTTTATGCTAATTTTAATTCTATGTATGAGCCATATAAAATATTTAAAGGTGCATCTTATTATATTACAAAAAGTAATGAAAATATATTAATTAATGAGAACCACATGTATTTTAATACTCCAAGACCGAGATTCTTAGATGCAAAGGATTTCACCCCCAAAAACTTAGATAATAATAATCCTCTCTATCTTCAATTCTTAGAAAAATTAGAAGAACTTGATTATTTGTATAGTTAATATTTACCAACAAAGTAATCTTTGCTTTAACTTTGTAACAATCAATATATTGGTATTACATGATTGCTTTAATGCTTGATTTTGAGAGATTTTTAAATATAATTTGTTTATATATATTTTTAATTGAGGAAATAAATGGAAGAAAATTTAAATAATAATGGCAATAATAATTTAAACAATAAAGACGATAGTTACAAGGCATCCAGCATAAGAGTGTTAGAAGGTTTAGAAGCAGTCAGGAAAAGGCCAGCAATGTATATTGGCTCAACTGATGAGAAAGGTTTAAATCATTTAGCCCTCGAAGTTATTGATAATAGCATTGATGAAGCAATGGCAGGCTATTGTAATAATATTGTTGTTACACTTGAAGACAAAGATATTCTTTCTGTAGAGGATGATGGTAGAGGTATACCTGTGGACATTCATCCAGAATTAAATATATCTGGAGTGGAAGTAGCTCTCACAAGACTTCATGCAGGTGGAAAATTTGATGAAAAGAGTTACAAAGTTTCTGGAGGCTTGCATGGAGTGGGTGTTTCTGTAGTAAACGCATTATCAGAATGGTTAATAGCTGAAGTTAAAAGAGATGGGAAAATCTATAGGCAGAAATTTGAGAGAGGAAAGCCTGTAAATAGCCTTGAAGAAGTTGGAGAAGAAAGTTTCACAGGGACAAAGATAACTTTTAAACCTGATCGTGAAATTTTTGAAACCACAACATTTGACTCTGAGATATTATTTAATCGATTAAAAGAGCTTGCATTTCTGAATAAGAACCTACGTATTGTTTATAAAGATAAGGTCAGAGGAGAAGAAACAGTATTCCATTTCGAAGGTGGAATAAATGAATATTTAACTAACTTAATTGATAATAAAGAAACCATATTACAAAACCCAATTTATTTTTCTGATGAAGGATATTCACCTGACAATAAGCCGGTTTTTGTGGAAATATCTTTTAATTACACAAGAGAATATGGAGAGAACATTATTTCTTTTGTAAATAGTATAAATACAAGGGATGGCGGTACTCATGTATCTGGTTTCAAATCAGGCTTAACAAAAGTGATTAACGAAAAAGCTCTTCTATTAAAATATACAAAAGAAGATAAGAAAGATTTATTTTCTCAAGATGACGTAAAAGATGGTTTATATTCTATCATTAATTGTCGACTTTTTGATCCTCAATTTGAAGGGCAAACAAAAGGCAGATTAGGTAATAACTTTGTTAGAAAAGTTATTGAGGACATCGTTTATAAAAATCTATCCTTTATTTTAGATAAGAACCCTGAAGTAGCAAAAGCTATAATAGAGCGATGCCTCCTTGCTAAAGAGGCAAGAGAAGCAGCTGCTAAAGCAAGAGACCTTGTCCGAAGGAAAGGCTTTCTCACAAGTTCAATACTTCCTGGCAAGCTTGCTGATTGTACGGAGAAAGATCCTGAAAAATCAGAACTTTTTATTGTCGAGGGAGTTTCAGCTGGAGGTAGTGCAAAACAAGGTAGAGACAAAAGAACCCAAGCTGTGCTTCCGTTAAGAGGAAAAATATTGAATGTAGAAAAGTCAAATTTAAATAAAATTTTGGCTAATGAAGAAGTAAAAGCTCTCGTTGCAGCGATAGGTTGTGGCATTGAAAGAGATTTTGATTACAAAAAATTAAGGTATAAAAAAATTGTTATAATGAGTGATGCTGATGTAGATGGAGCTCATATAAGAACACTATTACTTACATTGTTTTATAGATATATGCGTCCTCTTTTAGAAAATGGGAATATTTACATTGCTCAACCTCCTCTTTATTTAATTAAAGCTGATAAGAAAGAAATATATGCTTATTCTGATAGAGAGCTTGAAGAACATCTCAAAAACTTAAATGGTAAAGCTGAAGTTCAGCGGTATAAAGGTTTAGGTGAAATGAATGCTGACCAGCTTTCCGATACCACAATGAATGCAAATAGCAGGGTAATATTAAATGTTTCTATCGAGGATGCAGCACAGGCAGAAATGATTTTTACCATTCTTATGGGAGAAAAAGTGGCTCCAAGAAAAGAATTCATAAAAAGACATGCACACGAAGTAACTAACCTTGATATATAAGTAGGAGAAATATATGGCAGAAGAAATCAAAAAAGATGGCGAAAAAGTAATAGAAGTAGTCTTAGAATCAGAAGTTAAAAAATCATATCTTGAATATGCAATGAGTGTGATAGTGGGGAGAGCTCTTCCCGATGTAAGAGATGGATTAAAGCCAGTTCATAGGCGAATTCTTTATGCTATGCGTGAACTTGGAAATCTTCCTAATAGACCCTTTAAAAAATCAGCAAAAATTGTTGGACAGGTTCTTGGTAACTACCATCCACATGGTGAAGCAGCAATTTACGATTCTCTTGTTAGATTAGCGCAGGACTTTTCCATGAGATATCCTTTAGTTGAAGGTCATGGAAACTTTGGCTCAATTGATGGTGACCCCCCTGCTGCAATGCGTTATTCTGAAGTAAGGTTAGCAAAAATCTCATTAGAGCTATTAGATGAATTAGACCAAAAGACAGTTCCATTTATGCCAAATTTTGATGCTTCTCTAGAAGAACCCGAATATTTACCAGCAAAAATACCCAATTTATTATTAAATGGTTCAAGTGGTATTGCTGTTGGAATGGCTACGAATATACCTCCGCATAATTTGAGCGAAGTAATAGATGCCTTACTTCTCACTATTGATAAACCTGAGGCTTCAATCCAAGAAATTATGCAGTTTCTTAAAGGACCTGATTTTCCTACTGGAGGCCGAATTATTGGCATAGAAGGAATACAAAGTTACTTTGAAACCGGGAGAGGTTCTGTAAAGCTTCAGGGAAAGGGTCACATTGAAGAGGCAAAGAATAAGACAATTTATGTTATTGATGAGTTACCTTACATTGTTAATAAGTCTGAATTATTAAAGACTATAGCGGAACTTGCAAAAGAAAATAAGATTCAGGGTGTGAGCGATTTAAGAGATGAAAGTGATCGTGAAGGCATAAGAGTTGTTATTGAGCTTAAGAAAGGAATAAATCCATTTATTTTTGAAAATCAGCTTTACAAACTCACTCAGTATGAAACAAATTTTGGTGTAATTATGCTTGCTCTTGTCAACAAGATTCCTAAAGAACTTAATATAAAAGAGCTCCTAAATTTATTTATAGAACATAGAAAAGATATTATTACAAAAAGAACAAATTTTGAGCTATCTAAATCTCGCGCAAGAAGGCATATACTCTCTGGATTAAAAATAGGCATTTCTAATATAGACAAGGTATTAGAGCTTATTAAATCTTCTGAAAACTCAACTATAGCTAAAGTAAAACTTGAGGAAGCTTTTGAATTGACACCTGAACAGAGCAGCGCGATAATTGAAATGTCTTTAGGTAGGTTGACCTCATTAGAACAACAAAAGATTGATAATGAAATGGATAATTTAAACAAATATATTAATTCCCTTGAAGATATAATAAAGAACGATACAAATCTTCTTTCGGAAATTAAAAATGAACTTCTTGCAATAAAAGATAAATATGGTGACAAGAGAAGAACTGAAATAATATATGATAGAAGTAGTGATTACTCAACGGATGATTTAATTCATGATGATCCTGTTATAGTTCTATTTACAAGAGATGGCTATATTAAAAGGATGAAAGAGGAAACCTACAAAACCCAAGGTAGAGGCGGCAAAGGGGTAATTGGTATTACCAAAAGAGAAGATGATGAAATTCAGGATATCTTCTCAGTAACTAATCATAAAACTCTTCTTTTCTTCACCGAAAAAGGGAAAGTCTTTTCTCTAAAAGTTCACAATATTCCAGAAGCGGAAAGAAGGTCAAAGGGTACACCTATCTCTTATTTACTTCAACTTGAACCAGACGATTCAGTTAGCACTGCATTAGCCATTTCTGATTTTAAGGAAGATAAAAGCTTATTAATGGTCACAGAGAGAGGAATAATTAAAAAGGTAGCTTTAAATAATTTTGAAAATATTAGAAGGAATGGAATAATTGCAATAAGACTAAAAAATGGTGATAAATTAAAAAAAGTTAGAATAATTAAAGATAATGATACTGTTATTATTGTATCAAAAAATGGCTATGCTGTAAGATTTACTGAAAATTTAAGAAAAATGGGTAGAGCTAGCTATGGTGTCAGAGGAATCAGGTTATCTAAAGATGATTCAGTAGTGGGAATGGAGATCGAAGAAGAAGACCATATGCTCTTATGTTTAACAGAGAAAGGTTACGGTAAACTTAGTAATTTTAAACTTTTTAGAAAGACAAAAAGAGGCACAAAAGGAGTTAGGGCTATTAAAATTAGCAGTAAGACTGGTCCTGTAGCTGCATGCAGGTCATTAAGGGGTGATACGAAGCTTATTATTACAACAGCTGCAGGTAATGTCATTCAAATTAATACAAAACAAATTCCTAAATTAAGTAGAAACTCTATGGGAGTAAGATTGATAAGGATTGGAAGTAATGATAGAGTTATAGCTGTAGCACGTGAATCATTAGATTAACGAAAGGAGAATAGAATTAATAAATGAGCAAAAAAGAAACCGATGAATTTAAAACTAAGGAATCATTCTTAAACAGTTTTTTCAGATTAAGAGAAAGTAATTCTTCCATTATTACTGAATTTATTGCTGGTTTGACAGCAGGTTTTGTTGTTTTATTTACTTTAATTACAAGCTCTAATCTTTTATCAAATGTAGTTGGTAGCGATCAACCACTTTTTTTTGGAGTTTTTCTTCTAATTGGGCTTGCTGTTGCAGGTGTATTCTCAATAGTTGCAGGCTTTTATACAAAACTCCCTATTGTATTTTCAAGTTCCTTGGGATTTACTTCCTTTTTAACTTTAAGCTTGATATCTGTATTGAGTCTGGGGTGGAATGTTGCTATAGCATTTTTTGTTATTGAAAGTGTTGTTTTCATAGTTGTTGCTTATACTTCTGTTGGAAAATGGATAATCAATGAAATGCCATCTTTTATGAATTTAGCAGCTCCACTAGCTCTTGGTGGTATTTTAATTTTCTTTTCCCTTTTAGGGGGAAAGTTTATCTCTTTTAAGGGAGACTCTCAAATTGTATCTTTTACTTTAAGAAATCCCGAGACATTTGTATTTGTAGTTGGAATTATAATTACATTTATTCTGCATAAAGTTGGAGCAAAAGGTTCATTATTATATGGAATGGCTCTTACAACCTTGTTGGGTATGTTTTTGCCAAAAGTATCTGGTTTTAACTTAAGGCAAGCAGCATTTATTTTGGCAGGTATTATTGTTGGATGGCTTCTACTTTATGCTTTCCTTGTTGATGCAAGAAAGAAATATGCTATTGAGCTATCTTTAGGTGTGGTAATAGTTGCAATGATTATTATCCTTATATTCTTTAAGCATCCAGATGCAATAATTATACCTCCTTCAAAATTAGCTGGAACTGATGGTATATTTGCTCTACCAGACTTTAAAAATATTCCTCTTGTTCTTTCAAAACCTATTTTATCTTTAGGTGATATGTTCGCTAAATTTGGCCAGCTTTTTATTCCATTAATCTCACTACTTTTTACTCATATAGTGATGATGATAGCACTCATAAAGTCCATATGGCTTTTCTTTGATGAGGAAGAAATATTTTCATCAAAAGAAAAAGATGTTTTAAATGGGAGATTATTAGTCACAGAGGGAACCGGATCTCTCGTTGCAGGAAGTTTTGGTTCAAGTCCTGTTTCATCAAGTTTTGGAACACTTATTTCTTTAGTTTCTGGTGGCAAAACAGGATTAACATCAGTATTTACCGGTATTATTATGATTCTATCGATGTTTATAATACCTTTAGGAAGTAAAATTTTTACTCCCTATACTGTAGCTCCTGCTCTCTTTATTGTTGGCTTGACTTTGATTTCAAAAAGTTTTCAGTTGCATAATGCAGATTTAAAAGATAATATTGTACCATTACTCTTTACGGGTATTATAGCTGCCTTTACAATGAATATTTTTCAGGGTATAGCAACAGGATTACTTATTTATGTCATTATAAAGTTGCTTAATGGAAAATATGGAGAGATAAATGCATTTACCTGGATTTTACTGATTCTGTTCATAATAATTAGCTTTTATCGAATAAATATTCCTTTCTTAAGCTTAGGTTAGAAGTTTCTTGAATTTGAGTTTAAGTTAATTTTTTTTGTTAATTTTAAAATATTTTGTTGGGTATAATTCTTTTTAGAAAATTTATAATTAAAACAGGAGGTAAAAGATAATGATAAACATTAGACCATTGGGCGACAGAGTTGTAATAAAGCCAATGGAAGCAGAAGAAACAACAAAAGGGGGTATAATTCTCCCCGATACAGCTAAGGAAAAACCTCAAAAGGGAAAAGTTTTAGCAGTTGGAAGTGGCAGAATCCTTGATAACGGAACGCGTGTTCCTGTGGATGTTCGTGAAGGCGATACAGTTATTTTTTCTAAATATGGTGGAACAGAGATAAAACTCGATGGTGAAGATTATCTTGTCGTTAGCGAGAGAGATATTTTAGCTGTTTTGGTTTAAATTTTTATGAAATTTAATATTAAACTAATATTAGGGGAGGCAATAAATGGCTGAAAAATTAATAAGTTTTGGCGAAGAAACCAGACAAAAATTATTAGAAGGTATCAACAAACTAGCAAATGCTGTAAAAGTAACTTTAGGTCCGAGAGGAAAACATGTTGTTTTAGAAAGAAAATTTGGTTCTCCAATTCTTTGTGATGATGGCGTAACAATTGCTAAGGAGATTGAACTCGAGGATCCATTTGAAAATGAGGGAGCTCAACTTGTTAAAGAGGTAGCTTCAAAAACTGCTGATGTCGCTGGAGATGGTACTACGACTGCAACTGTTTTAACTCAAGCTATTGTTAGTGATGGTCTTAAAAATGTAACAGCAGGAGCAAACCCAATTGCTCTTAAAAAAGGCATTGAAGAAGCTGTTAGGGTTGCAATTGATGAAATCAAAAGAATTAGCAAGCCGATCGAGGATAGAGATGATGTTGAAAAGGTTGCAACAATTTCATCTAAAAACACTGAGATTGGTAAATCAATTGCAGAAGCAATAGATAAAGTAGGAAAAGATGGTGTAATAACTGTTGAAGAATATGAAGGTTTTGATATAAAGGTTGATTTTGTAGAAGGAATGCAGTTTGATAGAGGATACATATCTCCGTATATGATTACCGATCCAGAGCATATGGAAGCAATAATTAAAGATCCTTATATAGTTATAACTGATAAAAAAGTTAGTTCAATTCAGGAATTCTTACCATTACTTGAGAAACTTGCAAAATCAGGAAAACCCTTCCTTTTAATTGCTGATGATGTAGAAGGAGAGGCATTAGCTACTCTTGTAGTAAACAAATTAAGAGGAACTTTTAATTGCGTGGCTGTAAAGGCTCCGGGATTTGGCGATAGAAGAAAAGAGATGCTTCAAGATATTGCTATTCTAACAGGTGGTCAGGTTATTTCTGAAGATATCGGAATCAAATTTGATAGTGTTGATTTATCTATGCTTGGTCAGGCTAATCAAATAAAAGTTGACAAGGACAACACCACAATAATCGGAGGAAGAGGTTCTTCAGAAGAAATAAAAAAGAGAATTGAGCAGATAAAGAGACAGATTAAAGAAACAAAATCTGATTATGACAGAGAAAAACTTCAAGAAAGACTTGCCAAGCTAACAGGTGGTGTAGCTGTTATAAAAGTTGGTGCTCCAACCGAGACTGAGATGAAAGAAAGAAAACATAGAGTAGAGGATGCTGTTGCAGCTACAAAAGCAGCAGTAGAAGAAGGCATAGTCCCTGGTGGAGGAACAATCCTTGTCCAAATTTCCTCTGCGCTTGATAAATTAAGATTAGGTAATGAAGATGAACAAACAGGAGTAAATATTGTGAAGAAGGCTTTATTTGAACCTGTGAAATTGATTGCAAACAATGCAGGAGTTGAAGGAGTTGTAGTTGCTGAGAAAGTTAAAACACTTCCATTAGGTCATGGTTTTAACGCTGAAACTCTTGAATACACTGATATGTCTAAAGCTGGAATAATTGATCCTGCTAAAGTTGTTAGAACAGCTTTACAAAATGCAGCTTCTATTGGATCACTTATTCTTACAGCTGAAGCAGCAATAGCTGAGAAGAAAGAAAAAGAAACAACTCCTCCGCCACCAGCATATCCTGAATACTAATTCTTAAACGATTTTAGCTAACTAAGCTGATTATTAAGGGACGAGCCTTAAAACTCGTCCCTTAATTTTTTTATATAGGTGAAAGAAGGTATAATCAATGAAAAAATTATTATCACTTCTTATCTTAATAGTTTTAAGTTTTTCTTTAATGTCGTGTGATGAACTAATTTCTAAAATTTCTCACAATGTTTTAGTGGAAACATTCACTGCTGTTTGGTTAATAAAAGATGCTTTTGTACAGGAAGCATTTATAAAACTTGAAAACGAATTCAAAGACAAAGTTTCCTTTATGAAATGTTATGTTGACTCAAGTGATGATCATCCTACACCAAGGCTTTCTTGCAACGAAATAGAGCAGAGAATGGCATGGTATATGAAAGATAAAGGGATACCAACAACTTTTTTTGATGGTGTTACTTACATTAAAGGAATTCCAACAAGTATCGAAGATACAGATCGAATTGAGGCAACATATAGAGAATATAAAGAAAATATTCTTAAAAGATTATCCAAACAACCAGATATTGCACTTCATGCTATTAGTGAATTAAGCGAGGACAAAAAGTCCGGCATAGTTAATATAAAAGTATTAGCTTTGAAAGACTTAGATAACTACAATGATTTGAGATTATATGCAACAATAATAGAAGATGACATTCAGTTCAAAGCTATTAGTGGTGTAAATAATCATAAATTTGTTTTTAGAGATTACTTATCTTTGGAAAACAATGATAAAACTGATTACCTTGGAACTCCTATGAAAATAAAGAACAGAAATTTTGGTCTAAAGAACGATTTATGTGAGATTTCGCTTAATTATAAAATTAATGAAATTTATAATTTGGATAATCTATCAATTGTTGTTTTTGTCCAAGACAATGCGACAAAAGAGATATTAAATAATATTGAGCTTCC
>ERZ795046.1956-NODE-1956-length-19116-cov-4.175856_pt1 | contig 19116 bp, 19 predicted proteins | sample MGYA00375130_ERZ795046 | MGnify/ENA primary metagenome ERZ795046 (study PRJEB30175, sample SAMN05720202) | activated sludge metagenome | isolation source: anaerobic digester from wastewater treatment plant | place: Japan | collected 2015-05-15 ...
GCCATTACAAACCGCTCGATGATGCCTGCCCGGAGTGCCTTGAGATATTCTTCTTTTGATGCCGGGATGACCAGCACCCTCACATCATCGGAGAATTTTTTATCCCCGAGGACCTCTGCAGCCTCCTGCAGATCTTCAAACCGTCCGTTTGTGCATGATCCAATAAAGACCTGATCGACATGCGTCCCGGCAATGTCAGTCACGTCCACAACCTGGTCAACATTATGCGGGACTGCGACCTGCGGGACAAGGTCTGAGACATCATAGTCCCGCCATGATGCATACACGGCATCAGGGTCGCTGCTTATATTCTCATCCCGCCAGCTGCCCCTGCCGGAAAGGTACGCCCTGGTTACCTGATCTGGAGGCACAATCCCTGCTTTTCCTCCCATCTCAATCGCCATATTGCAACAGGTCATCCGTCCTGCCATGTTCATCGAACTGATGGTCTCACCGGTGAACTCGACCGTCTTATAGGTCGCACCATCGACGGTGATATCCTTGATGATAGAGAGGATGAGGTCCTTTGCCCCGACCCTTTTCTGGAAACTGCCAGTAACATCAGCACGGATACTCTCCGGAACCCGGAAATACAGACATCCGTACCGGAGTGCAAACCCCATGTCAGTTGATCCGACCCCGGTTGCAAATGCCCCGACTGCACCATACATACAGGTGTGTGAATCGCTGCCGATGACGATATCACCCGGAGAGACCCGTCCCTTCTCGAGTGTTACCTGATGGCAGACGCCTTCCCTGATATCATAATTGTAAATCCCCTGCTGTTTTGCAAATATCCGCATGTTTTTCTGGTTCTCTGCCGCGTTCAGGGAGTCTGCGGGGACCTGGTGGTCAAAGAGCATGATGATCCGAGATGGATCAAAGACCTTCTCGCCACCCATTTCATAAAACTTCTCGATTGCAAGCGGTCCGGTGATATCATGGATCATGGCTGCGCTGATTGGTGCCATAACCACCTCGCCTGCTCTCACATCCCGGCCACATCGTGCGGAGAATATCTTTTCAGTGATTGTTCCTGCCATTCCGGTACACCATATTTATTGCGTTCATCATCGCCTCTGTGGACGCTAACACCACGTCATCACCTGATGCAGCGGCATCAAACAGTCTGCCTTTCTCATCTTCGACCACCAGGGTGACATGACCGATTGCGTCACTTCCTTCAGATATTGCAGATATGTTAAACTCCTTTAAGGTGGCTGGTTTTGGAATCGTGCCTATTAATGCCTTTATTGCAGCATCGACAGCACCATTTCCGGTTTTGCAGCAGACCTCCTCCACACCGTTCACCCGTGCCCGCACCGTTGCTGTCGGGATCATGTGATTCCCGGTCATAATGGCAATATCCACCAGCTCGATATATCGCCCACCGGTTGACATCCCGGTCACGGTCTCAGCGATCTCATACAGGTCATGCTCGGTGACTTTCTTTCCTCGTGAGGATATCTGCTTTATCCTGCTGACGATCTCATCCATCTGGGCATCGTCAGGGTGTATGTGGACCTGATGTAACATCTCGCGAACGGCGTGCCGGCCCACATGTTTGCCCAGTTTCAATCTCCGACGATGCCCGACCATCTCCGGTGTCATGATGCCGGGTTCAAACGTACTGGCGTTTTCAATGACTCCCTGTGAGTGGATGCCGCTTTCATGCGAGAAGGCATACTCCCCGGTAACCGGATATGTCGGCGGGACCATGATGCCGGAGAACCGTGAGATCATCCGCGAGGTCTCAACCAGTCGTTCAGTCTGAATTCCCGTATCATACCCGAAGATGGATTCGATCACCATGACGGTGCAAGCTAAGTCTGCATTTCCTGCCCGCTCGCCTATCCCGTTCACCGTCACCTGAACCTGATCTGCACCGGCCTCTACCGCTGATATGGTATTGGCGGTTGCCATACCAAAGTCATTATGACAATGCACATCGATGGTTACCGGAATCTTCGGGCGTAATGCACGAATCGTCTCCTGCATGGAGGTCGGGGTTGCAACACCCACGGTGTCAGGTACATTGATAGCCGTGGCACCTGCCTCCACTGCTGCAGTGTAGACCTCGATCAGTTCATGGATTCCGGTCCGTGTTGCATCCATTGCAGAAAACAGCACCTTGTCTGCATGATCACGGGCATACCTGACGATATCTCCCGTGATGGCAACCACTTCCTCATGGCTCTTTCTGATGGTATGGACCCGTTGAACCTCTGAGGTCGGGATAAAGACATGCACCATGTCAACACCGGCATCAATGCACCGGTCAACATCCGACTGTACTGAACGTGCCAGACCGCACACTATGGAATTCAGCCCTTCCGCTGCAATGGCTTTCACGGTCGAGAACTCATCAGCTGATGATGCCGGAAACCCTGCTTCGATGATGTGGACTCCGATATCTGATAACTGATGGGCAATCTCGATCTTATCTGAAGGCGTAAATGACACACCCGGCGTCTGTTCCCCGTCACGGAGTGTCGTGTCGAAAACAGTAATTCTTCGTCTGCTTTGCTTATCGCTGGAGAAAGCGACCTGCCGTACCAGATGATACGACGTTCCCTGTCCCGGTTACGTTTTGAGACATGATCATACTGGTGGTATGTTACCGGGTATTAATGTTTGCGTTGCTGGTGCAAAGGATCGGAGGGTCGGTGCACCAAAAACAGAGAGCCGGATGAGGTGCAGAGGGGTGTGGTGTTCATGAAACCGGGATGCTTGCACCAGATTACGGGAATGCCCGTGTTCTGATTAGGCGTATATGGTATTCCCAATTGAGATCTTGCAATACCCGGATATCGATCAACAAAATATCAAAAAATAAATGCTATCATAGACTTTTTCCCGCTTCTCTCCCCATCTCGAACGCCTTCAGGTTCAGATCAACGGTCTTTGGCGGAACAGTCTTTCGAATTGCTTCCTGCAGGGATGCTTTCTGTAACGGGAGCATGGGCGATGCAGCACCAAGCATCACGATATTCTGCGTCAGGATATTTCCTGCCTGCTGAGATATTGCACGGGAATCGATTATGTGTGCATGCCGGCTGCCCAGCATCTCAGTGAGCATCTCCTCGGTCGGTGCCGGATAGTCCTCCATGAAGACCGATGTGGGTATGACGTATTCTTTGCTTGAGTAGAGGATTCCATCAGGTTTTAACCAGTGTGCTGCCCTGACCGCCTCCATGAGGTCAAAGGATAGAAGGAGATCGGCAGTTCCAGGCGCAATCAGCGGACCATACTCCTGACCGATCCGGATCTGACTCTCCACCGATCCTCCCCGTTGTGCCATTCCATGTGTCTCTGCTCCCCTGACCGGGATGCCCTCTATCACGCAGGCCCTCCCAAGAATGTTGGAAGTAAGGATGGTTCCCTGACCTCCGATTCCCACAATCATCACATCAAAACTCATTCCCTCACCTCTCTTCCGATAGCGCCGACCGGGCAGATCTGCGCACACACCCCACACCCGGAACAGAGATCGGTAATTGATGCAAGGCCTCCTTTGAGTTCTATCGCCGGGCATCCGAATTTTATGCATGCTTTACATCCGATACACAGATCCTGATGAACGGTATAACGGCCCCGCACAATTTTCGCACGCTTCTCTGATATTACGCAGGGTTGACGGGCGATAACGACTTTCACACCAGGACGGGCCTTTGCTGCCTTCAGGACATCAATGAAGGTTACCAGATCATTCGGACTGACCGTCTCGACAAAGGATACTCCACAGGCGCGGCATATTGCCTCAATCGAGACCGCAGGGGTTGCAACGCCGCATGCAGTCAGACCTGTTGTCGGGTTTGGCTGATGACCGGTCATAGCGGTGATCCGGTTATCCAGGATGACCACGGTGATGGTTGCGCCATTATATACGGCATTGATGAGCCCCTGAATTCCGGTGTGCAGGAATGTTGAATCACCGATCGTACAGACAATATCCCGCTTCTCCCCGGCAAGGGACATCCCCGATGCGATCGTGATCGAAGCACCCATACAGATGGTGGTGTCAACCGTTCCCAGTTGGATACCGAGTGTATAGCACCCGATATCACTGGGAAATATCGCGTCACGGAATACTTTCTTCATCGCATACATGGCGGTCCGGTGCATACACCCTGCACAGAGGATGGGAGGGCGGACTGGAAGAGCTGCAGGGGCCTGTGCCGGCTGATAGCTGATTGCGGTTTCAAACCCTGCGGCCTGAAGATACGAGGCTATCCGGTCAGGTGCCAGTTCTCCTTCGTACGGAACATGACCGGTCATCTTCCCAAACACCGGAACCGTCCCACTGACCTGTCGTGCGACCTCCTCAATCACGGGTGCCAGCTCTTCTATCACCATCACTTTCTCATGCCGGCTGATGAATGCGCCAAGCCACTCCTGGTCAACCGGGTATGCACCAATGATTGCGACAGAGACATCAGGACCAATTACTTCCCTGACATACGAGGCCCCGACTCCGCCACAGATGACTGCCGTCTTTCCTTTTATCTCGTACCGGTTGTACCCGAGCTCAACCAGCCGTTTTCTAAGTGCCGGCTGTTTCTGGTTTAACTTCTGGTGAAGAATGCGTGTATGCGCGGGAATAACGACATACTGTCTGGCATCCTTTTCAAACAATGCAGTCCTATCTGAAACAACAATCCCGCCGAGATTCACGTCACTTTTTGAGTGACAGATACGGGTGGTGGGACGAAACAGGACCGGCAGTCGGAACTCTTCAGAGAGGGCAAATGCATCCCGCACCATATCATGAGCCTCCTGCAGGGTGGAGGGATCAAGACAGGGGATTTTCGCAAACATGGCATAACATCTGCTGTCCTGTTCATTCTGTGACGAATGGGCGAAGGGGTCGTCCGCACTCATGATGACAAATCCGCCTTTTGTTCCGGTATATGCCGATGTCATGAGGGGATCTGCCGCCACGTTCAAACCTACATGCTTCATTGTGCATAATGCCCGAAGGCCACACCATGATGCCGCAAGCGCCTCTTCGAACGCAACCTTCTCATTTACTGACCATTCAACCTTACAGGCGCAATCAGTGTCCATTCGCAGGGTATCAATCACCTCTGAAGAGGGTGTACCCGGATATCCACAGACCACATCCACGGCTGCTTCAAGGCATCCGTGTGCAATCGCCTCATTTCCCAGGAGATAATGTACAACCATAGAGAAACCCGGATCAAATTCTCTATGTATGTTACCTGTCCTGGTATGTGTCATGTTCTGTTCAGTACGCTCCACCATCCCGATGGTCTTCACAAGTTTTATTAACGAGCGGGTTCCACCTGATAAGAGCCTCGGGCCCGTAGCATAGCCAGGTGGTGCACCCGGCTGATAACCGGGAGGTCATGCGTTCGAATCGCATCGGGCCCATTTCTGTTTTATGTCATATTCAGCATTTATTTCAAAGCAGTATCACATTCTTCTAATCGCATCAACCGGCCTTGTCCTGACGGTCCTATTCTATCTCATACAACAGCAGATTCTGGCCGGCATTGGTATCATTATGACCGGGACCCTCCTGCTTGGTGCACTTATATCGGCTGATGCAAAAAAGAATGCACGACCGATCATCCTTGCCGATCTGGCTCCTAATCACCGGGAGATAATTCTTGAAAATACCGGAACAAAAGCCGCGGACAGACTTGAGATCACTGCTGCGGGTATTGATGAACCCTGGTATATTGACCGCCTTGAACCTGATACAACCACCCGGCTGAGCCTTCCAAAGATGGTTGAGTCACTGATCGTCGAGGTGACCTATCAGGTGGAGGACAGCCCCCGGAAAAGCAAGGCCTTTCGTCTCGGTATGGCGGAGCCTGAACAGGATCCGTTCAAACCTGTGTTTCCTTTATTCAGCTGGAAAGGAAAATAAGCCGATCTTATTATGATCGGATATAGTTTATCGTTTTTTCAAGAGCTGACAGGAGTTCTTCCTGATTTTGCATGTACTGCTGCATCGCTTTATAAAGCATAAACATGGCTTCATACCCGTACAGGTCAATGACCTGGCGTGGGGTAATCTCTGCAAGATATGAGTCGATGACAAGATCATCAGCACTATACATAATCTCGTAGAATTTTCCGTCCTCTCCAAGCAGGCAGAACTGATCCTGAACAGCCCGTGACATGTTATCCGGCCGGTAGGGAACAGGCTCTGCACTTTTGCCCAGGATGATCATCTTTGTCGGGTAATGCCGTGGGTCGTAAATCTCGCCCTGATTGTCTTTCTTTCCTTTTTCAAGGAGTTCTATTCCTACCTTTGCAATTATCGGCGAAATCTGTGCTCCCATCCTGCCGAGCAGGTTCGCATCAAGATTTCGTATCTCTTCTGCATAGGCATCTATTGATGAATCATGGAGGTTTATTACCTCAATCAGCCGGTTAAATCCCCGCTCAATGATATCTTCCATGGTGATCCGGTAATACAGGTCATCCGGACAGGCAAAGAATCGTCTGATCAGTCTCTGACCGGCTGACCGATCAGGTAGTGCGGAGTGCAGCCGGTAATCAGCACGGTGCAGGAAATCCCTGGTAGAATGTTCTCCTGTATCACAATCCCCTCATAGGATCGGGACCGCGCCATCACGGAGCCAGGCCGTATCCGCTCCGTCACCACCCCTGTCATCACAGTCCCAATCTTCTGCTCATTTTTCTCGTGGAGCATTGCATATGCTTCCCGGATAATCTCACGTGACCTGTCCTTTCTGATCCGGTCAGGAAGCTCATTCGCACGTGTCATCCCTGTTCCAGGCCGCCATGAATACCTGGTTACATTCACCATTGCGGGTGAGATTTGGCGTATAAGCTCCCGGGTCTGCAGGTGATCCTCACTCGTCTCACCCGGGTAGCCGGTGATGATATCAGTCGCGATGCGTATTTCGGGCATATCAGACCTGAATATCTCAAGAATTTTCAGAATGTCGGCCACCCGATACCCGCGTCCCATCAAATCCAGCACATGGTCAGACCCGGACTGAACCGGCAGGTGAAGAAAAGAGAAGAATGGACCATGTTTCATTGCATGAGCGACTTTTTGTGCGATGGGAAGGAGCGTTGCAGGGTTCATCATTCCAAGCCGTATCCGTGCAGGTTCAGTGAGCGGAGGAACCCCTTCAAGGAGGGTAGCAAGGGTTTTATCTCCTGTATCACGGCCGTATGCGGAGAGGTCCTGTCCTGCCAGGCGGATCTCCACTGCTCCCCCCCGTGCATCCCCGACAATCCGTTTATAAATCACTCCCGGGGGAATACTGCGAATGGTGCCCCTGGCACACCGGGTGATACAATACCGGCAGAATCCCACACATCCAGGTCCGATCTGCACGACTGAAACCGCCCCTTCATGCGAGTAGGGAATACCCGCCGCTGCCCGGTGAACAGAGTCAGGATGTATCACCTTGATATGAGCCAGGTTCTCAAGGAGGGCTGGTCTTCCCAGCGGAAGGCATCCGGTTACATAGACCTCCCGGCCAGGGTATGCGGCGATCTCCTTACACATCTTCCGCTCGGTTGAATCAATGACGATGCAGGTGTTGAGAATGACCGCATCAGCCATCGATGGATCTGATACCATGATTGCTCCCTGGTTTTTTAGAACCGATGCCAGAAGATCTGAGTCCCCGGTATTATATGCACACCCAAAGGTCCGGATGCATACCCGCTGTCCGGATAATGCCTGTTCCCATGCACCATCAGGTTCAAATCTGATTTTATATCCATTTTTGAAGGGATATACGGGTGTACTCATGATCAGTTGCTCTCACCATTCAGGAACCAAACGCCTTAAAACATATTCTGCATATATGTAGGCAATGGTCAGAATCGGGCTCCTCGGGTGCGGTAATGTAGGCAGGATTATTGCAACCCACCAGGATGGATTTACGGTTGAGGCACTCTATGACCGCCTCCCGGACCATGCAGAGGAACTGGCCCGCATCTGTGGGGCTCCTCCATATGCAGATTTTCAGGAGTTCATCTCACAGGATTTTGATATCTGCGTGGAGGCTGCATCGGTCCTTGCGGTCAGGGAATATGCCCTGAAGGTCCTTGAAAACGGGAAAAACATCCTCATCCTTTCTGTTGGTGCCCTGTCAGATTCCTACTTCAGAAAAGCTCTCATTAATAAGGCACGGGAATACAAAAAGAAGATCCATATTCCCAGTGGGGCAATCATGGGCCTTGATAATCTGAAAGTCGGGCAGATAAGCAGGATCGATTCAATCCTGCTTAAAACCACCAAAAGCCCTGAGAGTCTTGGGATGCAGGTCACCACCCGAACCCTTGCATTTCGCGGCAAGGCAAATGAGTGTATCAAACAGTTTCCAAAAAACATCAATGTGTCTGTTGCACTTGCGCTGGCTGCTGAGCATGATGTGGATGTGGAACTCTGGGCAGATCCTGCGGTTGATCAAAATATCCATGATATTTATGTTACGGGTGAGTTTGGTGAGGCAAATATCCGCGTTGTCAATCATCCAAGCCCGGAGAACCCGGCAACCAGTTATCTTGCTGCTCTCTCCGTACTCTCACTTCTGAAAAACCTTGACAGTCCCCTGGTGATTGGATCGTGACCAAACGGAATCTTATTGCAGATGTACTTCGCTTAAAATCTGAAAAAAAAGCTCTTATTCTGGCACATAACTATCAACTCCCGGAGATTTTTGCCGTTGCAGATGTGATTGGAGACAGTCTTGAACTTGCTCTTGCAGCTCGAAACGCAACAGAGCCGATCCTGGTCCTCTGTGGGGTGAGGTTCATGGCCGAAACCGCTCGTATTCTGAATCCTGACAAGATGGTTCTGATGCCTGACCCTGATGCCGGATGTCCGCTTGCCGATTTTTTAACACCCGCGATGATTCAGAAAGCAAAGGAACAGTATCCAGAGGCAGCAGTGGTTGTATACATTAACAGCACTGCGGCATGCAAGGCGGTCTCGGATTCAGTCTGCACGTCAGGAAATGCAGTCAGGGTCGTCAGATCCCTCCCCCAGACCCAGATCATATTCGGACCGGATACCAACCTTGCCTCATATGTCCAGTCGGTCCTCCCGGAAAAGGAGATCATTCCTCTCCCTGAAGAGGGTCACTGCTATGTGCATATGCGGTTTGATCCTGAGGATCTGCAGGAGGTAAAGGGAGCAGGGATACCGATCATAGCCCATCCTGAATGTCCTGAAAAAATCCGGAATCTTGCTGATTACATCTCATCAACCGGAAAGATGGCAGAAATTGCACAGACCGGTCAGGCATGGTACATCTGCACTGAAGCTGGGATGCTTGACCGGCTCTGCGAACTCTGTCCTGAGCAGTCCTTCATCGGCAAGGAAGATGCCATCTGTGCTGATATGAAGAAGACGACCCTTCAGAACCTGATCGCCTGTCTGCGGGATCTAAGCGGGGAAATTACCGTGCCTCCCGACGTCATGGAAGGTGCCAGACGTTCCCTTGAATACATGCTCACGGTTCCATGACATTCCCTGAAATTCCCCTTCCCCACCTGATTGCATTTGTGGAAGAGGACAGTCCGTTTGGAGACATTACATCTGAAGCGGTGATTGAACCCCAGGTATGCACTGCTGAGATCTCGGCTCGTGAACCCCTCCTCCTTGCCGGGCTCTCTGAAGTGGTCCGTCTTGCTGTATGGTATGGGCTATCGGTCTCATCTGTCAGATCAGACGGGATGAACCTGCAGAACGGGGACGTGATGGTGACCCTCACCGGTCAGGCACATACCATCCTTCGGCTCGAGCGAACCCTGCTCAATATCCTTGGGCGCATGAGTGGAATTGCAACTCGGACACGGAGGATGCAGGAGCTCGTTTCTGCAATTAACCCCCGCTGCCGTATTGCTGCGACCAGGAAGACAGCGCCCGGTCTTCGCCTTATGGATAAGAAAGCGGCCATGATCGGGGGTGCTGATCCCCACCGGTTTTCCCTGTCTGATGCGATTCTGATAAAGGATAATCACCGGGTTCTGGTCAGCGTGGATGAGGCGATCCGGCGTGCAAAAGCCTCCGGGGCCTATCACCGGATCGAAGCAGAAGCAGATACCATCGACGAGGCCCTCATGATTGCCCGTGCAGGAGCTGACATAATCCTTTTGGATAATATGACTCCGGATCATATCTCGCAGGTCATCTCTCTTCTTACCCGGAGCGGACTACGGGAGAAGGTTATGATTGAGGTATCCGGAGGGATTACCGAAGATACCCTTGCGATCTATGCGGCACTTCCCATTGACCGGATAAGCCTTGGGATGCTTACCCACTCGGTCATCAATGCTGACGTCTCACTTGACATCATAAAAGGCTGATGTCTTTTCCATCCTCCACTACTATCTCCTCTTTTCCTTTCCAGTGCTGAACGGTACCGGTTATTCGTATGGGAGTTCCTGCCGGTATGTACGGAATATCTGGTGCTGATGCCGGGATGAAGATACTGACTCCAGATACGTTCATGATAACACTCCCTCCCGTGGCATGATACACGGAGCTGACAACTCCTTCCCAGTTCACCAGGGTCCCGTCCGCAAGGCCGGCATGATACTCTTTTGAGAGCTTATCTTTCCCAATACCGTCCAGCATGAAAGTCCCGGCACCGCAGATGATGGTGACAAGGATAAGAATCCCGATGGCGGTCTTCTCCTGGCTGTGAAGCAGTATCATTCCTTACAGGTTACCCCTCTTTCCCTATGAGGCATGAGGAGCGATAGGGACCAAGAGCCTTTGATATGATCACCTGCAGATAGAATAAGGAATGAGTACCATCCTGATCTTCCTTATCGTGATGGTGGCGATATCTGTCATCGGATTCAGGTTTAAACTGCCACCATTTTTCACCCTTGTCGGTGGAGCAATCGCCTTTGGTCTGATGATCGGAACCGCTCCAGATACCGTATTCCAGCAGGTTGCACTCGGCTGTGCCAGTATCTTTAACAGCCTGGGAATCCCCATCCTCGCCGGTTCGGTCATCGCAAAATACCTTGCTGAGCAGGGACTTATCCAGCAGATTGTCTCTGACCTGCGGACCCTGCTCAAACGACCGCCGACCCTCTCCGGTATTGCCGGATACCTTATTGCGGTCCCGTCAACCTGTCCGATAACGGCATTTATCATCCTCACCCCTGTCATCGAGTTCTTTACCTCGGATGAACGAAAACGGTCACTCCTGATTTATCTTGTAGCCATCGGTTCAGTTCTTGGGGTTGCGTATGTATACCCGACACCGGTCACCTACACTCTCTTTGACGCATTTGCCCCTGATTACTCACCGCTTCTCTATAACCTCGTTGCAATTCCCCTTTCCCTCATTTTTGTGGGGGCGATGATCTGGTATATCAGGAGGGAGTGTGATTTTGCCGATATCACTCATGAACAGATCGGGTACAAGAGACCGGAAGGGGCGTTTCATCTCCGTGCATGGGCACCGTTCCTGGTAATCTTCCTTGCAATTCCTATCGGATACCTTCTGCTGGGTCTGACTCATGCCGGCCTTTTACAGTTTATCATGCTGGCAGGAATGGCAACCGCGGTTGCGACCGCAAAACAGGAGATCAGATGGACCGGCTGGGTTCTTGGAGCAAAGCACGGGGGGGTTGTCATCTTTGACATCTGCGGTGCAGGGGCTCTTGGATACATCATCCAGCAGAGCAGTTTCCCGGCTGATGCATCCATTCTGCTTGCATCATCGCTGCCGATATTTCTCTTCCCCTTCGTCCTTGCTGCCCTCATTCAGACCGCCCAGGGCTCCAGGATTGTGACATCATACCTGACCGCCCAGGTTCTGGCGACGACGGTTATTCCATCCATGCTCAATCCGCTGGCCCTCTTCCTGATGATCATCGGTGGTGCAGGCCTCGTCTGCTTTGTAACCGATCCCTATTTCTGGCTCTTACACCGGACAACCGGGGATGACGTAAAAACGGTATTTAAACGATATACGATCCCACAGATATTCTTTGGAATCGCCACCTACCTCGTCGCCCTGCTTATCCAGTATCTGATGCCGATCAGATAATCCCCCTTTTTTCCTTGAAGTATATGAACAAGGAACATCAGATGTTTCTGTATGAATTACCACCGGACAATACTCCCGGTACTGTATGGCATTCTTGTTGTTTCCCTGCTCTGTACAGGGTGCCTGGCGAGTGAAGAAAGTTCGGGTATCACGTACTCTAAAACCACATCCCCTGAACTTGCATGGATTACCACATCCATGACAAATGTCGCAACCGGGGAACGGTTTACCATACAGGATCTTGCGGAGCAGGGAAAGCCGGTTATCATCCACAGTTTTGCCGTCTGGTGCCCCGGCTGCTCCATGCAACTGCTGGAGTCGACCAAGCTGCAGACTGCGTATCCGGATTCGTATATCGTTGTAGCACTGGATGTTGATCCCAATGACAATGCCGCAAAGGTGAAACGTCATCAGGAGTCCAACAACTTTAAGGGAATATTTACCACTGCTCCCACCGATGTGACCCGGAGTCTGATTCAGGCTTATGGGCCGGGATTTATCCAGTCAATCCCCCAGACCATCATCATCTGCGGGAAGTCAGCCACCTACCTTGAGGACGGCGTATTTAGTGCAGATACGCTGAAACGGGCAACTGACGAACTCTGCTCATAATATCATGGACATTACTCCTGAAATCTGGGCGATATCATTTCTGGCCGGTCTGTATACTCCGCTTGGAGCGATGTGTGTCCTCCCGCTCTATCCTGGCTACCTCGCTTTTCTGGCGGGCCGTACAAAGTCGGGGGGGAGTTCAACCCTCTCCCTTGGGTGTGCTGTTACCGGAGGGGTGCTTTTTGCGATGTTCGCGTTTGGCCTGCTTTTTGTATCGATTCTTAAGATGTCTACCGGCGATGTTCTGGAAATTCTCGGGCCTGCGATCTATTGCATCCTCGCCGCCATGAGTATTGCCATGATTGCCGGATTTGATATCAGCAGGTTTTTCCCTATGATCTCAACACCGGTTGGGAAAACTCCCGTTCTTACTGCGATCCTCTTTGGCGCATTCTTTGGGCTGGTTGCTCTCCCGTGTAATCCGGGTTCAATCATTCTGCTCTTCGCAATCTCAACCACAACGGCTGATTTTATAGCCAATTTTATCAATTTCGTCCTGTTCGGGGTTGGGATGGCAAGTCCGCTCCTGCTGCTTTCGGCACTCTCCATGGAAAAAAGCAGAACCTGTATCCGGTTCTTTACCTCCCATCACCTGCTGATAAACCGGATTGCCGGGGTTCTGATGCTGATGGTTGCCGTATATTACCTGATCTTTGTGTTCCTTGCAGAACACCTCTGATCAGGTGCGGTGATATCTGCGATAGAGGAGTATCAGAATGATCAGCACTCCTGCAAGGGTTATCATCTGGATACATCCGGTATCGGTTTCAGGCAGTCCCCTTGCCGCTTTGACCTCTTTTTTCCCTGCCCAGTCTGTGAGAAAGACTGATGCAAAGTATGAGGCAGCCTCACTGCTCCGGATGATGACTCCGGCCTCCCGGTTAAAGCAGGCTGAGTTCTCGTTCCAGTTCATACTTGATATCAGAACCTGATCATCAGCGATGACACCCTTCGTATGAACCTTCAAAAGCCCCGCCTTTTCAGGGTACAGGATCTCAGCCTGCAATGGAATGTTCTCCTGTGCTGCCAATGTCTTCAGACTGGTGACCATCTCATCGTTGTCCTGCTCGCCTTCGATGTTGTAGTAGTATCCGTCCAGCAGGATTCTGACATCAACACCCCGTCTGGCTGCATCTATTGCTGCTGCAAGGAATGGGTTGGTTCCATTCTTTGGATATTCCTTTATGTATGCCTGCTGTATCCATACCCTGCTCCGGCTTGTATTGATCAGATCAGCAACCAGGATGCTCGTATCAGGTGAGAAGACTGGTGTTACTGAGGCTCCTGTAAAGGATACCGGAACAAAGACCGGCCTGTAGGGCTTCGTAACCGGCTCCTCCATGCTTCCCGGTCGTCCCTGTGCGGTCCGTACCCCCGGGCCGTCAGAATCAGCATCAAACACTGCTGTGAAAATTGACGCAAGTTCCACCGAATCAAGGGCCACTCCCCATCCACGGTTTCCTGAGTACCCGGCAGGAGGGAAGGAATGTTCCTTGAAGTTTTCTGTAGTAATAAGCACCCGCATGCCATCTGCCACGAGATATTTGGCATGATCATACCGGTACGGGGCATGGACTTCACCTGCTCCCTCCATGACCATGATCTCTGCGCCTGCATCACTCAGTTTCTGTATGATCGAAAGCTCCTCGGCCGGCATACCTCCGACTGGTCCGCCTTCAAGCAGGACGGATACCTTCACCCCCCGGTTTATAGCATCACACAAAAGATCTGAAAGCCTGGCATCGGTAAACTCATAGATGTTGAGAAGAATGGATTGCTTTGCTGATTTGATAGTCTCTTCCAGAACCTGCCTGGAGCAGTCAGGTGATACAAACCCGATCCCGGTTACATTCTCAACGGTCTTCGGGACAAGCCGTGTCCCGCCAGCCATGAGGATGCGGGTGTCCCACCGGCCGTCCGGCGACCTGATGTGGATCTGACCTTTTCTTGGCTGAAATGTTCCCGGCCAGGTAACGGTATCGCAGATAATCCCCTGACTGCTCAAAGTCAGGTCGTCCTTCTTATTTGAGAGCTGAAACCGGCCCTGAACGGTCACCTGTGGGATTGCAGGAGTACTGTCAATGATCTCCCAGGCAGGATACTCCCCCCACACCTGTTTGTACTGTTCTCCATTGCGCGCTATGGTGCAGGACCGGGACGCGGAATATCCGGGCAGAAGCGTGATGGTTCCTTCCCCGTCTGATATTGTGCATGGACCAGGGAGATCATCCCAGCCTATGGTGATGTATTCATCCTCATCTCCCTTCATCCAGGTATCCGGATACACTTCAAGGAAATATGGGCCGGCTGATACAGGGGCGAGAAGTATGAATATGAGCAGGAGAGCAAGAGGGCGGTACATGGGGATCAGGGTTTATTGGTCATTGGTACATGAACGTACTGCATTGTGTCTGACCAGGATAGACCGTTGATCATCAAGATAGGAGGCAGTCTGATAGAATATGCGTCAGGGATTATCAGGACGATCCGGGAGAGTAAAAGGAATGTCCTGATCATTCCCGGCGGGGGCATTTTTGCCGATCTCGTCCGTCAAAAGGAGATTTCAGACACCGCAGCGCATTTTATGGCAATCGCGGCAATGGATCAGTACGGCTGGGTACTCTCTTCATATGGGATGCCGATCACTCATGAACCGGTGATGACAGGAGTTCCCTATATCTTCCTTCCCTATAGTCACCTGGTCCATACCGATCCCCTTCCGCATTCCTGGGATATCACCTCAGATACCATCAGTGCCTACTATGCCCGTCTGCTCAGTGTGCCACTTCTCCTCCTGAAATCAGTTGATTATATCCGGGCATCTGAAGGAGCAGTGCTGATGCTAAAACCAGGTATGGAAACAGATGATCTTGATCCGGCATTCATCCCCTATATCTTTGATCACCATATCGAGGGATATATAATCCGGGGTTCTGACTATTCGAGACTTGCCGGTTTTCTAAGAGGTGATGCGGTGATGGGGACCGGCTTTGGCGGTACCATTTAAGGTCTTGATGGAGAAACCAGATAAGCAGCTTTTTGGAAGTCTGAATATGAGTAGAACAAACTGCACGTCATGTAACGGCCCAATGGCAGAACAGGGCTCTGTAGAGTTCGGCTGCCCGGCATGCGGGGCCACCATTCGCCGGTGTTACCGGTGCAGAGAACAGAGCGTAGAGTACATCTGCCCAACCTGCGGCCTTCGGGGACCATGAGATCATGGGAGACGTAGCGCTTATTATCAAGGTTATGCCGGAATCTCCCGAGGTCAACCGGGAGCGTATTATCGCAACCATCAAGGAAAAATTTCCCCGTGTTCAGGATATCAGGGAGGAGCCCATCGGCTTTGGACTTGTTGCATTAAAGGTTGCACTCGTTGTTCCTGACGCAGAGGGACAGACCGAGACTATTGAAACCACTCTGAACGCTATTGAAGGCGTTGAGCGGGCAGAAATCGTTGAATCAACCCTTGTGTAATTGTGTAATCTGCAGAGGGGCTTTTTAAAACGTTTCAATACCGGGGAATTCTACTCCCCTTTCTCAAGAATTGTGAAGATTTCTCTGGTGATTCCGCGGATCTTTTCAACCGAGTTTTGAAAGTTCCGGACCTCAAGAGGCTCAATCCGAATGGGAACCGGGTACACTCCGCTTCGGTTAATCCTCGCAGGGACACCGATACATACATCCCCGATGTTATGCACCTCGGCTTTGATGTATGCAGATACTGTAAGGATACGGTTTTCATTTCCAAGGATGGTCCGAATCAGTGTGGCAATTGCCTCGCCAGGCCCCCAGACCGTGGCACCTTTTGATGCGATGATCTTCTGACCAGAAGACCGTACCTGATGCATGATATCCTCAATTGGTACCTGTGCAAAACTGGGCAGGTTGGATATCTGGATTCCACCGATAGTCGTTGCAGACCAGAGAGGCACCATGCTGTCGCCATGCTCACCGATGATACGGGTATGCACCTCGCTGACATGCACCTGAAAGAATGACGCAATCGCTGATTTGAGTCGCATTGAATCAAGATGTGTCCCAAGTCCGAAGACTTCATTTGGTTTTTTCCCCGAGTACTTCAATGCAACATGAGTCATGATGTCCACAGGGTTTGTGACCATCATAAGAAATGATCCAGGGGCGACAGTTCCGATCTTTTGTGCGAAATCCCTGACAATTCTGGCATTCTCTACTGCGAGATCCAGCCTGGTCTGTTCCGGCTTTCTCGCAATCCCGGCGGCAAAGACAATGATATCAGATCCCTTCAGATCCTCAATGGCACAGCTCCAGCTGACATGGCTGTCTGTTCCGGTTGCAGCAAATGAATCAATAAGATCCCGTGCCACCCCCTCAAGGACCGATTCCGATCCTGGCCGTCCGTAGAGTTGAACCTCACGTACGTACGGAATGCGTGAGATAGACAGTGCTGCATACTGGCCTACCTTTCCGGTTGCACCAACAATCGCAACTTTTGCCATAAGAATCAGAGTATTGGGGACATGTTATCAGTCGATCGGTCATTGCAGCCCTTTCCAGGGGTTTCCTTCTCCGCCCCGCAACCCCATGGGCGCCGAATGTTCACGGTAAGTCTGCTCCCTTCCGGGCCTGAACCGGTCCCCGCGACAACAGGTCGTTCCTTCCTCCGAAGGTGTGATACCTGGCCACCGACCTCACAGGACAGGGTTTCTACGTCAGAAACACGACGGATACAGGCCGTATGTACCAACCTTCCTCAAACTTCGCCCCCTGCATACCGACGATTTCAGGTTACAAGTGACGCCGATCCACCCGGGCTAGTCCCCATAATTATGCTGCAGCTACGGAATAAAAACTTCCCCTCCTATTTTTTCCTGCCATGATGTCAGAATGCGATCATTTTTCCTGAATGATTCTTTATCAAAGGGGTCGAATACGGTCAGTCGTCTGCCGGGAGGAATTTCAGGTCCTAGAAATTCATACGATCCATGATATACCTGAATCAAGATTTTTTCTCCTTGCGCGGTGCAGATCAGGACTGGTTTCAAAGACCAGACTTTTGGTCTTTTCCCGATCTCTTCATGGATAGTTAGGGTATTAATTCCCAGTTTTTTCTGATTTATCCGTATTGTCTGGATTGCACTCCAGACTGAAGCATGCCACACATCACACATCACAATCCTTGGAACACCAAACAGTGCTGCACTGATGCCGAGTGTCCCCGGACCTGCACATGCGTCAATAAAGACGTCCGGATGTATCTGCCTGACATGCTTTTCTACACTCAGTATCTTGGGATCAATACCTTTTGGAAACTCGATGTGCATGAATGCCTGCTTTTTAATGACGACGACCGGGCCTTTTCCTGAGAGAAAGATATCCTCCCTGACATCACACCCGCATACAAGTGCCCCTTCATGGACTGATGGTTCCTGTCCTGTTCTGATGTCCCCCGGACCAGGCAGTTCCTGCATATGGGTGATGATTCCGCACAATTCAGGAATGAGTGCGTATGCTTTCTCTGCAACCGGAGCAGGGATACAGTCAGAGATGATCAGAAGGGATCGGGGCGGGAGCATGGGAGGTCGACGAAGAAAAAGACCAGGGCATATGAGCGGGGTTCCGATGGATGAGAGCGGTTCACTGCCTTCAAACACCCCTTCGGTGTGTAAAATCCGGTATATTTCTGCCATCACATCGTCGATAAACCGGCGGTTACACTGGCAGGGACCGGAAATAACCTCCCCGGACAGGACTGGCCTATCTTTGTCCCGTGGCCTTGGGTTGCATTGTGGGCAGGGTGCAAACACCTCTGTGGGGCGTTGCGTGATATCTTCAGAACAGATAAGATGGTCCTCACCACAACAGGGACATTTCATTGCAGTACCATGACCATCTGTACGTAAAAAATACAGGTCATGGGCCTGATGCGATTCGAACGCATGACCGCCCGGTTATGAGCCGGGCGCTCTCACCGCTAAGCTACAGGCCCAAAAAATGAGACGCCGCCAACAGGACTCGAACCTGTGACAAACTGGTTAACAGCCAGTCACTCTACCAACTGAGTTATGGCGGCTCAGATGTGCTCTAATACGTATGAAGTAATGACTAATAAAGGTAATGGTAATCGTATCAGGATTTTAGGAATGCTTCATTCTCCGTACAATCCGGATAATCTCGTCAATATCATCGTTCAGATGCAGAAACATCTCCTCAGCTTTGGGTGTTACCATCGCTCCTGCACTTGAGGCGCGAATATATCCGCTGCTTTCAAGAACCCTGAGTGAATACCGAATCCGGTGCTGGGGAACATTCAGAAGTTCGGATAACTTGATTATACCGATTGGCTGATGTCCGGCAACAGCCCGCAGAACCTCGATGTGACGGGATGCGAGGTTGATATCCTCTTTGATCTTCTCAAGCATCGACGGTTCTTGCTCTTTATCCTGCATGATCATTCAGCCAGGCTTTTGTTTTATGATAATTTCTG
>ERZ795046.1970-NODE-1970-length-19029-cov-4.703384_pt1 | contig 19029 bp, 9 predicted proteins | sample MGYA00375130_ERZ795046 | MGnify/ENA primary metagenome ERZ795046 (study PRJEB30175, sample SAMN05720202) | activated sludge metagenome | isolation source: anaerobic digester from wastewater treatment plant | place: Japan | collected 2015-05-15 ...
TGATTTGCTATGATTGAAGAGTTTAGAATTTCCGAAATATCAGTAGAGCCCGGTTGTTTTGTAATAACTTCAAGTTTGCCAGAATTAGCAAATGAGCATTGAATAGTCCAGATACTCGAACCGATCATTTCTCCTTTGATGTCCTGTGGGAATATTGAAGTATTTGCAATTACAGATTTATTCCTCTCGGCAATACGAGTGATTGATCGAAGATTGACACTGCCTAAATAACCTGCCATGATTACCACTAATTAAAATATTATACAGTTTGCCGTATATAAAGAAAGTGAAATAAAATAAGGATCAAAAATATTAAATATATTAAATAACCAACAGGTATGTGCACACCAAATAACAGAGAAAGTGAAGACTTCCTTTCTTCCTTCTTTGTTAGAGGGGCTTGACTCGTATTTGTATCTTAAGTCTATTTTAAATTAAGTCATTGTGTATCTTTGGATACTGAATCTGAATTTTCTGTAGCCAGTTGGTATGCGTACATATGCCTCAATATAATAATTTCCGATTCTCGATGGGAAGAATTTGATTCTACCATAAAACGCAAGTTGCATAAGGTCTGGCGTTTCACCATCCCATTTTAGTAGTCCATACGCCTGAGTATATAATGAATATCCTGAGTAATCGATATGAATAACACCACATATCTCTTCAGGTGATGAATAGTAGTTGATAATAGAGTAAAAATCAGTATATCTACAATGTTGGTTATACAGTGTATTGCATATCTTGGTAATCGGATTGTAATGTTTATGAGTACAATTATTAAAAACATTCATATTTGGATTACTTAAGTAGCATTCAGAATATGTATCAAGATAAAAAATGTGATTTGTTAATTCTTTTGAGATATCCCAATGTTTCACGGGATGAAATGAAACATTACATATTGGATTTGTTCCATAAACATATAGATAAAATTTAAAGATTCCACCAGCGGCAGCACCATTCCCATCAATTGTTCCGGATGTAATATTGCATGCACCGGATCGATGATAGCATGAAGAAGGTGTGGCAGCACATGCATTTAAATCTGATAAAATTAATGGAGTTTCATTCAGATAAAATCCGTATGATACATTAATCGTTTCCCCACCATCACATCCAACTGTATTTATAAAATATCCCGGATCTGTTGGCAATATATGATTATATAATGCTGACTGGATATCTACTTCATCGTTTGATGGATTAATTCGTATATAAAATTCTCCCTCTGGAACTCGTTTAAAGATTACGTGACCCGCACGTTGTGGGAATGTTTTTCCATTATCAGTTCGCGCACTTTTTACATATGTTCCATCTCTTTTATATAGATCGATCAATACATTTCTTAACGGCAGATCAAATCCAGCCCCGTCTATTAGACTTCCATATGCCCTGTCTCTATTAATATCATCATATACAAAGATATCTAATGTACATCCACTGCATGCTTTACAACCTTGTTTTAATTTTCCCTTTCTTCGTTGCCAGTTATCTGATTTTAAATTGGTAAGCCCTTTAGGTTGCTGAATCATATTCACCGTAAGGATATATATTTTTAAACTTATTATAAGTAATGTTCATTTCAAGATCATATCGTTTCCCAACATAAACGTTGATAATATTCGGGCGTTTTGTTCCAAATTCGAACACATCGGAACATCTGACGCCATCTGTTGAATTTACGAGGTTTTCTGTAAATGTAATATTTCCACCGTTATAAATATCTAACGGTGTTTCATAATCATTTATATAGATTTTTGCATATCTGATAAAATCGGATTCATCAAAACCCTTTGGAATAACGGTTACATTATTTTTATATGTTCTATTCAAAGTTTCCAGATAAATCGGATTCAGATATTTTCGTTCAAATGTTGCTGTCAGATTTTCAAGCGGCTGGACATCATTAAAATACCTGATTTTACTTGCTGCGGATGCAAGCTCTTCTTCATTAATCCCATCGATTCTGTTAGTCGGGGTTAATTTAATCTCTATTTTTGTGTCCGGAGCATTTATATTTCCAAGCGGAATCACATTTATATTATATAACTTTGGATCTTCAACAATTGCACGTGGTGTTAAAATCCGGGCATGGTACCTTCTGTCAGTTTTATTCTGTGTATAATAATCATGATCCTGTGAATTGATACCCCACAGACTCTTATAAATTTTTACAGTATTATAATCCTGTACTAGTTGCATTGGTATGACATCCTGATATCCTTTGTTTCCTAATTCAGTAAAATCACTTAAATAGTATCCATATACCTTGATAATATCGGATGTTTTTATACCTGAAACATACGCATATAATGGATATCCGTTGGTTGCCGGTTCATATGTAGTATCAAAGGTGTCTCCAATGTATAACTCTGAATATTCTCGTTTGTTTGATAAAAATGGTGTGTCATCAAGATAATGGAATCTGCATATAACTGTTACATTATTTAAAAGCATTGATGAATACCGTTTGTTATTGACAAAATTTACATCAATGTTCATTGGTGGGAGCATTCCATTCGAGACTACCGGTGGTGCTCCGGGCCATGATCTGATTTTAATTGTCTGTGTTCGTGTTGTGAAGTTTTCCACACTCTTGAAATACAGATTGGACTCTGAATTTTCTACCAGATTCATGGACACAACATCTTCTTTGTACCAAGTCGGAAACTGATTTGGATCTGGTTTAAATGATGAATTAACACCTAAATCAAATTCTTCGCAATCTGCATCACATGAATTGCTGCAGGAATCTATTAAGTTCGCATATAACAACCCGATCCTATTGTATAGTTCTTCGATGAGATTATCCAAGGGAGTTTTGTAACCACTGCAGTCATTTTGTGGATTACTGGCACATGCTCTGGCTTCATTAATTTTATTCCGGAGATTTGGAATTAATATATTGATGATGTAATTAAGTTCATCATACATTGGCTTATATACAGTTTCATGTCTGAATTTTACACGTTCATGACTTGCATGTAATCTCGATGTTATATGCTGGATTATATTGGCATACGCTTCTTTAATTTTAAGGTAATTGACATTTAACTGACCATTACAAATACTCAAAGGCTTGAGGCATTCGTAATATTCAAAGTCCTTGCACATGAATTCACAATAGTCTGTACATGAATCAGAACAGTCTGAACATTCGCATAAACATTGTTTGTATTTGGAATACATATCGAGACATGCTGCTCGCTGTGCCTGCGTTGTTGCGTTCTCTAAACATTCTTCATATCCGCTGAATTCACTGCAATTTCCGAGACATGAAGAACATTCACTTGTACATTGTGCTATACACGTATTTTCGGCGTTTTTGCAATTATTACATGATGATGATAATGCTGTAATGGAGGTTCCGAATGCATTGACTCCATTTATCAGTTCATTATAATAACTGGAGTACACTGTATAAATGTATTTGATTTCATCATGAACGAAGTTAAGATATTCACATTCGAAACAGTGTGTTGGATTTGTTGAACTGCATGGTGTGATAGCATCTGTGGCTGTTGTCAAATATTGGGTTAACTTTGTTTGAAGTGTTTGTGCGTCATTTTTGACATTTGTATACGTGGCAAAGCAATTTTGTGCATCAAGAACTGATGATGCACAATCTTCAAGATGACAATACTGATATGAATTCCACTTTAAATCTTCGATATACTTTGTTGCAAATTCATCATATACTTTGACTATATCAGATGCATCTTCATTTAAATCTTCAAATCTGTCCAAGCAATGTTTGGTTTTATTTTTTAATGTTGCAAATTTTGATTCTATTATATCCAATGAATTTAATGCACGATCAAATGTCAGATTACAATCTTCATATAATGCTTCTATCCATTCTGCACAGGTAGTAACGGGACCACCATCGAAACAATTTGTACTCTGACATACAGTGTCACTTCCACAAGCAGCAACACATGCTTCACAATCCACATATGAATTATGTTTGCCAATTGTACAGTAAATGGCACTGGTTAAGTAAAATTTAAGGGTGGCAACTTCTTCACGTGTTTTGAAAACTGAACCATAAATACGTTCACAGCCATCCAGACAATCATTGCCACAGTTTTCCATGCAGTCGAATGTATATTCAATATCTATTTCACCATACTGGTATTTTGCAGGAATGTTATCAAGATGATACAGACTGATAGTATGCATCATGCTTGGAAGTATCTCAATACAATGAGATTGAGTTGCATATTCTACAAATCTTCCTTCATTTTCTGATTTTCCAACGGTTTCCTGAATTGCATCATTTAGTGTGATGTCGAATGTGATGTCACCGGTACATGAAGCATCAATATATAATGGATCATATTTGAAAATGTCATTGTTCATTCCTTTTTGTAACTGAATAATCCCGGATTTATGATCAGTTGATTCGATTGGCGGATTGCTTGACTTGACTTCCTGAATCTTGCTCTGAAACATCTCAAATATTGTTTTGTATGTTGAGTTTACGGTGACATACATGGTGTTGTTTTTGACTTCGATTTCCGTGATCTTCCAGACACTGTCACGGGGATCTGTTGCTGGATCAACGTCATTACCGCTTTTGTAATTCATCGGAGGATCGATGGTTGAATCTCCAAGACCGTCAAAATAATCACCTTCTTTGAATCTTGGGATTACTTCAGGAAATGTAAGTTGATAACCGGTATTTTCCTGATGATTACGTTCATAAAGCATTCGTGCAGATAATGCATTCAACTCCTGCTGGGAAAAGTTTCCATCCACCCGGTAAATAGCAATTGTTCTGACGGTGGATGACATTTCAAATGAATTTTTAATGTCATTGTTATAGATATCAGCATAACCAAAAATTTCATCATTGTTGCTTAATAATTTGATAGCCTGAACCGGAGGGCCAACTAATGAAGGATCGATTACTTTATTCTCTACAAAAAATTCCTTTGGTTCAAAAACAATAGGATCTCGTGTATAACCGTATTCCAATTTAACGGGACTTGTCTTGGTCAGGTCTATGTCGATCCACATGGTGAGATTTGCAGTATCACAGATAACCTTTTTACAGGCATCAATAACACTGATATCTGAAAACATCAAAGTTGGATAGTAATTTTGTGTATTCGGAATAAATACGGATGTACCCCAAGTATTGCTTTTATCAACTGCTTCGGTTGGGATCAGAGTAACATACGGATCATAGATTTCAGCATCACTCTGCAGATCTTTACACCATTTCTTTAAGATTATATCGAGGATTTCTGACAAAGTCCTGTATTGTCTGGTAGTCTGATCCGGATTCCGGATCATGTTTCCTGATCGGAATATCCCTTTTATTTCTGAAGTTAATCTGATATGAGTCAGGAACTCCAGAATATCATTTATCTGAATTCTGTACAGATTTGAATTGGTTTTCTGTTCACATGTTTTTACAATGCCTACTTTAAAAAATTTGAGTTCCTGATTATTATAACGTAACTGAACAAGATGCTTGAATGGATCAATCTTTACCGGTGATTCGATAATTGCATAACATTTTGAGCCTGATTTAACCGAAATATATGGACTGCTTTGTAATTTTATGTTGTCATTCTGGGAAGTGGTCCATTTTTTTGTATTATTATTAAATTTATATATTACGAGTTCCCATTCTGATGTCATGGATTCACCGGATTACCTTCTCCAAAATATTTATACATCGATTCGTTATCTTCCCATATGTAGATAAGACTGGCATTGAAGTCTATCTTACCCTGTTTTAAACCTTCTCTATCAAATGCAAAGTTTTCAATTTTCCAAAGTCCATCATGTAATAACCATGCAGTATTATTCGGATCTGTTTTGACAGAAAGAACATAACCCGGTTGTATTGCATAGTCATCCAGAATGCTTGGTAATGTAAGAATTGAGTCGATTGGTGAACCAAAAGAACCGGATATCGAAGCTGTCTTTCCCTGAACTCCTAATGGAAATATCTCCGGGGGTTCTGTAGCCTGTACAACAAACTTGTTAAATTCAATATCTACTTTACAGACATTTACTGCTTTAATTTCCGGAAGTTCCTTTTTTAAAATGTAAGTGATGGTCCCATCGTTCTGAACCTTTTCCTGATAATAATTGAAGATTAGTCCAGCCATAATCAGAACTCCTTTTCTGCACGTTCATCACGAAGAAGATTGAGGGTAAATGTGCATCTGTTAATATTGCTCTGTTCTATACTTGCTTTGTCTATTCTCCATGCACTATGCAACGGGATATCTGCAATTATACCACTGTTACTGATAACGTAAAGAATCTGACCGGGTAAAAATACATTATGAACCTTTTTCTTTGGAATATTCAGAGTATTTACAAAACTTCTTAAAGAATCACATGTGCTGCCGTTTTCCAGACTACATGTCACTGTTAATTCAGTAGGTTCACGTCCGAGATCCTGATGAATAGGCTTGTCACCATAGCCCATTGTAATCGATTTCAATTTTGATTTTTTCTGGATTTTTTTGATCTTCAGGGTATATGTGCCAACCGTTGTATAAATATAGCCTTTATGACCCCACTGGCCATTGTGATTCATTGTGATTTGCTGAACTTTTGAAGTTACTATTATTGTCATGATTATCCTGTAAAATTATGAATGGTTTTCAGACATACCGGTATGATCCAAGTTGTCGTGCAACTGCATACGATATCTCATCAACGAGTTTCGGATCTCTCATGATATCATCCAGTGATTTGCCCTGACTATCAACCTGAACAATAACATCACCAACCTGTACTGTAATCTGATTCGGATTCTGTGTATTATTGATATTCTGAATCTGCTTTGATATGTTATACTCGTCCATTACCGTATTATAACCTTTTTCAGGTATCATTGAATTGAATACATTTACAAGGTTTTCAGTATCTGATGACGTTCCGGTATTCTGATTTAGTACAGTGTATAAGTCCAGCATGGAACGCAGATCCTCTGTGGAAAGTTTTGCTTCTGCCTTCTCTTCTTTGGTTTCATTACTTTTTAGTCCGACAGATTCTAGAAATCCACCAAGGACCTGTCTTGTTGAATCCAAAAACATGTTGGGATCGAATGTCGTAACTGCTGTCCCGATCTGTTCTGCCGTTGGTGCAATACCTTTTGCAAAGTATTTTCCACCAAGAAAAATATCTGTTGTACTTGCTCCGAATACATCATTGTAAGCATCTGATACGAACTTCTTTATATTTCCGTTTGTTCCCGGAATATAGTCAGTTAAATTAAGTATCTCTTTTCCGACTCCTTTGAATGCTTCCGGATTCACGGATGTTGGGAGCATTGGATTTCTAAGAAACAATGTTTCTATCGGTTTGTTATATATCCCTTTCATCGTTTCGGTTATAGGGCTTAATAATGGATTCTGACTGTTTAAGGATTCATTTATAACTTTGTCAAGTGTTTTGGACTGTTCAATATCCTGTTTTCCTTCTTCCAGATTTTTCTCATACCCGACTGATGTAATATACCGGAATAATCCAAAAGTCATGAGATCCTGAATTTTCTGGGATTCTCTTATCTCTTCCGGAGTTTTTCCTTCCTTCATAAGTGAACCGGCATTGGCAATTTCAGTCACTGATGCTGCCGGAGCAAGATATTTAGCAGCCTGACTTAATCCTTTTCCCATGACATTACCAATCATGCCGGTACCTCCACCTGCCTTAATCAGACCGAGACCTCCAACCTTTGATAAAACACCGGCACCTTCTGCCCCTGCAATACCAATTCCTTTGTTAATAAGATATGGTGAAATGTGATGGGTAAGTAACCGGGAACCGCCAAGCCATGCACCACCTGCTATGATTGAATTCAACATAAATGCTTGGAATTCAGGGCTATCAAGACCATATTCTGCTGCTACACGAGTTCCACCCATTATTGTAAACGGATCGGTTGGTTTCATTCCTTCCTTGATATTATATTCTCCACCACCCCAGAGATCCTTAAGTAATCCGGGTTTTGAAATTCCCTTTAATCCTTTGAATAGTCTGCTAAAGAATGAATCAGTGGATTTACCAGTGTCAGGAACGAATTTTTCATATGTTTCCAATACATCGTTTGCATAAGAATACCCTTCTGATGTATCAATCCATGAATACTTCCCGGTATCTTCTATTGTTCCTTTCGTTTTACCGGTATCAGGTCCATATCTTTTGGTTGCCCTGTCTATAGCCTCGTCTAATATTGAAGTTGGAACTTTTTCTTTTGTTTTTGAGAGAAAATCAGTTATATTTTTAATAATTGAATCAATTATTCCTTTTATTTTTTCAGTATCGAGAATGTTCTTCATTTTTCCTATAATATCGGTAAAGAATCTGAATAATGCATCAGGTATAATTTTTATTGCGGATTCGGGAATCTTGAATTCCGGAATTTTTAATCCTTTAAATACCAGATCGAGGGGTGATACTGATTTCATACCAGAGCCCAGATATGGAATCATCTCTTCGACAACTGATTTTGGACGTGTTAAAGACACTCTATTGTTTCCCGATAAAGGATTGGCTCCTGCACCACCATTCCATGTTTCATTATCAACAATGACATGGAAAGCACCGGCATCGAATGATGCATTTACATAATCACTGGTTTCTCTGGTATATTTTGAAATATCACCCATGTATTTTCTGTTATCGGATGATATCTGTCTGAATGTGAGAATTGCACTGTCAGGTGAGTAAATAGTTCCGTTTGAGTAAACATCACCTTCTGCTTTACGATTTCCTGTTAAATCGTTGATGTTCTTTGATTTGATAAATTTCTCAACGTTCTGTTCCCCGTATAAATCGACAAGATCCGCAGGAAGTATGGCTTCGCCCGGTGCAATTAATGCAGGACCCTGCGGGGTAATCGCCGGGACGCTGTCAATCCCCTCGCGTTCTCCCTGAACAATACCGTTTTCAAATACATCTCCTTTTTTGAAGCCAAGAAGTTTTCCAACATCCTGTACATTGGTTACTCCGGTAAATGAGGAAAGAAGTGATGGCAATCTGAAATCCTGATTTAATGCCTCTGCTACGGTATTGATGGCAAATGCAAATGCTTCCCACACCAGTATTCCATTGACAGCAAACACTGCAATTCCCTTTAATACATTTGCAAATCCGGTTGCTGTTATTGTTCCGAGTGCAAATGCATCAGATAATCCTTTTAAGTATGCAATGGTCTTGATTATAGCCCCGCTAATTGTCATCAGGGATGCACCAAACGCTGTAATTGGCTGCAGGAACAATGAAACAACCAGAGCCATGGATGACATCTGAAGTATCCAACCCTTGCCAAACATGTCATTTGTGGATATAAACTTGATAATATCAACGAATGTGTTTAACCCGGTCAGAATCGGAGGTAATGCTTCAGGAAGTGCCTTGAAAAATTCCTGCATCTTCTCTATATTTCCAGATTCATTTATGCTCTCAAATACATTTGTAAATGATGTACTAATTGCATCAATTGTTTCCGGATTGAAAATCCTGGCACCAAATGAAGCAAGACCAACGCTCCACGATGCCTGTAACCCGGTAATATCCTTCCACGATTTTAACAATGTATTGGTGTTAACACCAAGGTCTTTCATTACCTTATTTGCTTTGATGGTTTCCTCTGCAAATGTATTGGACATTCCTATTGATTTAAACAGGTTTTCAATATCACTTAACGGGGTCAGCAAGGATGAGAATCCCTGCCGGAGTGTCATAACGACTCCCTGAATGGAGAAGTAAACTCCCATGGCACTCATTGACAGACTTGCAAAACGCCATGAGATATCCTTGAACATATTTCCTGTTTTCCAGAGTGTTGTAAATTCCCGCCTGATACCTTCAATCCTCCGTTCAAAATTCTGAAATACCGGGATTGTTGATTTGGTATCTTTCAATGCATGTCTAATAAACTGTTCAAACTGCATCTTGACCTGATCAGAGGTCATTCCCATTTCTTTCAATTCAGTATCAGTTCTTTTGATTTCTGCAGTAATACGTGCAACTTCACGTGGTTCAATATCAATAATCGGTTCACCCTGTCCGGTCTCGCCTTTATAAACCTTAACATCTTCCATTCGCTTGGAGATATCAACACCGACCCAGCCACGTGCACCTTTATGCCCGAATATGGTTTCTGCAAAGTCCTTGAGTTGATCTTCGAGATTTTCAATAACATCAAGATTCTTGATATACCGGAGTAACTGTGAATTGATGGGCTGTCCATTCTTTAATTTACCGGTTTTTAAAATTTCAGCATAATCCTCTCTCGGAATATCTTCAAACTGTCCACCGATGATCGTTTCAAATGTTGCACTTGTTATATATTCCTTTCCGGCTCCGACATTCCAGAAACGTTCACCCATCTCTTTCCACATGTTCTGCTTATTTTTCAGCCAGATGATCATGTCTTTTCTGGCCTTTCCAAGCATCGACATTTCTGCCTCTTCTGGTGGTGCAAAATAGTCTGTCGGGTTCCAGTTTCTCATATCAGGAAAGCCGACATTGATACTCCGATATCCTGAAAGATACTGTCTTACAACATGCCCACGATACATCCCTTCTTTTTCGGGACCGAGATGCTCATATTTTCTTACGGGTTTTCCTGTTAATGTAAATTCAGTTGGTGCTTCCTTTGATTGCAGAGCAGTATCACCAAGTCCACCGATTCCATAGCCTCTGGTTGTATTGTATAAAATGGTATTTAATTTGTTTAAAATTGTATTGGTTCGTAATAATGTCTTGACTAATACGGATATTCCGTTAAAACCACTGGTTAACGAAACAATTATTCCTGACTGATTTGCATCTGATGAAAGCAATCCACCATACATAAATGACGGGAGATCACTACCAATTAATGAACCACCGGTTGCAAATGATTTCCCGGTGAATATTCCACTGTGACTGATTGGTCTTCCTGCAGAACTTAATGCATCACGCAGAAAACCCGGTATAATATAGGCCTGATCATTGTTCCCGCCGGTAACCCGCAATTTGGCATAAATTCTGTCATCATCAACATCTCCCGGACCAACTATCTTGGATATTCCCGATCCGCCTGATGAAAACATGTCGAGGTACCCGAATGATGGTTCATCCGGTGTAATTCTCTTGTCATAACGTGAATCGGATCGCATCATATCGAGAATACCCGCTCCGGTTTGTGCGTTTCCTCCTCCAATCTTTCTTAAGAATGCACTGGAAACCGTATATTCCCCGTTCGAAACCAGTGCATCAATTCCACCGGCACCGCCGGACGCCCTTTTTCCATATCTCTGTTTTAATCTATCCAGTACGGTTTCATTGATATTCCGTATTATGGCATTCGGAGTTTTTGAGTTACCATGAATTCCGCGTAACTGTTCGTCAACAGATATACCACCAAGCATGATACTTTGTTCACGTAACAATCTGGGGACATGTCGTGCGAGATCAAACTCATGGTTCCGATCCATTCCATGTCTTCTGTAAAATCTTAAAGTTTCCGGATATTTTAATGGTGTCAGTGAAAACTTTGTAACCCCTGATTCATACGCATGTTTCATTGCTTCAACAAAAACCTGTGAACCTATACCTTTTCCACGGACGGAACCACGGGTACCAAAGAAGTTGACATATGTTGATATAGGTGTGAAATTACTGTATAATAAGGAACTTAATAATTCATTGGATTTGCTATCCAATGCAGCAACCAAACCCATTTTGTTTAATTTTCCATTGTAAATTTTTAAGTTATTTATTATTGTATCCAGATTATCAAGAGCATAATTACTTCCGGTTCGCTGCATCCAGTTTAAATTTGGCATTTCTGCATCCATAACAGGCTTTGAAAGATCATAGATATGCTTTATTAAATTGGGATCTACCATATCACCGGGTTTGAAATGAACAAGTCTGAATCCCCGTTCGTCAGGATCTCCAATGGTAAATTGTTCAAGCATATTCTTTATTAATGTATTGTCATTTGATTTTGGAATCCATGACTGTACCTGTTGCAGAGCACCCTGAAATTGTGTTGTTGCATTTGAAACAACGGTATTCATTCCAGATTCGGAACCAAACATGAACTGCATGACTTCTTTTGCATAATCAGGATTTTCAAACAATGGCCTTCTGATATGCCTTATAACGGCCCTGTAATTGCGGTTATCATTGCCTGCAGCGTTTTTATATGCAAGATTGATGCTTGGATTCATCAAATTATCATAATTCGGAGGTCTTACACGGGTCTGGACATGTCTCCGCATCTGCATTATTTTGTTTACAGATTCAAGCATTCGCTGTTGCAATGCCTGATGATGTTCATTCTTTGCAGTTACCTGTTTTCGCAATTGCTGTATTTTTGCAACAGATTGTAACTGACGTAATTTCAGAACACTCTGTTGTGCATTACGTTGTAACACAGGATTTATCCATGATCCATTTGCAAATTTTGGAATAGATGATCCGCCGAATCTTCTTATATGTAAATTTTTGATATCTTCAATTGAATATGCAAATAATTCATTCAGGTTCCCATAGTAATTTCTAATAAACGGTATAAAATTCGAAAGTGTCATCTTGGAATATACATTATATGAATCATCACCCACCGCATAAATTTTAAGTTCCTTTCTCAGTCTCTCGATTGCAATCTGTTTTGCATTTGGGGATGCATTTTTATATAACGAATGTATAAGTTCATGCAGAATTGTGTCCTGTGTACTATCATCTTTCAGATGAATCTCATTGGATGCACTATTATAATACCCTGCTGAAAAATTATAATAAGGATCTGTTTTTTTCATTTTATGAATCTCTAATGCAAAATCATAATTACCCATCTGGGACGCAAGTGTTCTTCTCCATGACTTTGGTATACGGGCAAAGACATTCTGAACATTCTTATACAATTCTGTATTAGGTTCGATTCCGCGTATATGTGGTTTTGAATAGTCTAGTAACAGCGAGTGATTCTTTTTATCTCTATATAATTCATAAAATTTATCATTTTGTTCTTTTATAATAGTTTCATTAAATATCTGTAATATTTTTCTCTTTTTCTCTATATCCATACCTTCTGTTACACGATATCCTGTCATTGCTTCTTTGATATAGCGTGGTGCAACCCTGTACGCAACTGAACTTAACATACTATACGGTTTTTCGAGGAATGATGGGAGCGTCAGTGTTATTGTCTTCTTTTTTGGGTATGTTTTAATCAGTCCACCCAATGCTTTCTTATACGGAATAATAAATTCATACAGGGATTTGCCACGGCGTTGTGCACCGGGTTGTCTTTTATAAAACTCCAATGTGTGGGGATTTGCTGCACTTGTCCAGATCATTGGCATTTGTAACGCCTGTGCCTTTTCAAGTGCCATATTAAACAGTTGTTTTCCAAGACCCTGACCCTGAAAATTAAACTTTGGATGATCAGAAACACCAAGTCTGGTCATCTCATAAAATTTACCTTTTATACCGGAACTTTCAGCACCTACAGGAATCCCGTTAAAATCAAATATTGAACCTGATAAACCTGAAAAATACATCTCATCCAGTGCTTCACCCATCATCCCGGTACCGGCATATCCTGAATGATCAGCAAGATGCAGGAACGATTGATCTATGAAATCTCCCACGATCTTTTCCCGATCAAAGTGTGGCATCTCAAGTTCTGATGGGATTCTTGTTAACCGAAGATTTTTTAATGCATTCAGACCAGTGTTTGCTTTTTTTACTCCACGATTCTTTATTTTGTCTTCAAGAATGAACTGATCAATCCGTTTTAAAAATGCTTCATCAACCGGAGGTATTACACTTAGATTTACAGATTTCGGCAGTTGTGAAACTCCGGATTTCACAATCTGCATATCTTTCATCTGATCTTCAAGTCGTGCAAACTTTAAATTGTTTTTAAATATAGCATTATATGGTTTATTACTTAACGGGTTTCCACCAACTCTGAATGGTTCACCTGTCTTATAGTATTTAGGTTTTAATCCAGATCTTGCACGACGTATTTTATTTGCAATACTTCCCCCGTTCCTGATTTTTTCCATTTCTAAACGGTTGAAAGACTGATGTCTCCGGAGTTCACCAAAAAAGGCACTGGGAGCAATCTCAATTCCACGTTTTGTAAGCTCACGGGATGCACGCTTGACACGTGGATGATTTACAGATAATGTGTTAATCTCATTAGGAAAAATTCCAATGGAACGAAGGATGTCCGGTGTTATTTTACTCACTGTTCGTGCACGGGTAGCATATATTAACGGTTTTAATGCAACACGTAATCCCTCTTCCACAGGTGCAAGCAAATTATCAGTGTGCATTGTATTGGCGTTCATTTCGATATAATCTCTGTATTTCTTTGGAATATCAGGAATCTCACCCACTTCCTCCCGTTTAACACGTTCAAGCCTTGACATTAACTCTTTTTGTGATTCCTTGGTCTTCCCAATAGTTCTATTGTTATTGATTATTAAATTGGCAATCTCTTCCAGTGACATCCCACCAGCAATAAGAGTTTTAATATGATCCCGTGGATTAACCATAAAAACATATATAAATTTTTCCACATATAAAGATTATAAGGTAATTTTTATTACAATGTAATATAAATAAGAAACACAAATAATAAATATATGGAAATGCCAATAGGTATGTGCACACAAACACAACAAGATGGAGGACTCTTTTCACCTCTTTCCTTCATTTTGTTAAGGGGTTTAAAAATAGTGTTTATTAAAGCAGCCCTTTTGATGCTAAAATCGAAAAGTAGCGCTTCCAAACGATTTTCGACACTTCGAGATCAAACATGATGGTTTTTGGCCAGTTTGGATCTTCAAGGATTTCATGTGGAAGTTTCCCGGAGAGCATTGCCAGAAAACCAATGGACTCTTTATATTGTTCCTGTCTTGCAAGATATCCATCAGGATCGACATATTCACCGAGTTCTTCACGATTCTTGAACAGGTCGAAAGTTGGTCGTATTTATGGAACTGTTTGTGCTAATTGCCTGAAATATTGGCATGATATCAAACCACGGTACTTCATCCCATTGATGACTGACAATAACATGAGGCATGACTTCCTTGATCCATTTTTGCATGGCCACTCTCATTATTTCAGCCTCACGTGGTGATGGGAGTCTGACCTTTTCTTCATCATATGTTCCAGTTTCCTCATTCCATTTTCTCCGGTATTCTTCCAGTGCATTGGCCTTTTCATTTTCTGCTTCCATTAAAATTGAAAAGTGAATCCAGCCAATATCACCTGTCGGGACTTTTACTCTGTATGTATCGGTTTCCGTAGTAACTTCGAGTTCAAATGGGTTTTTTCGTTTTGAAACCATAGTTATTGATGGATTTTGCCATTTTATAAATAATATGGATATTGAAGAGTTAAATATAGAAAAATATTTATGAACCGAATGTAAATGAACACTTTCTGGTTTTGTTATCTACAGGGACCTTGAAATTAATGGTTTTCTCGAACTGATTACGTCCGTTTGCACTTGCATCACCATCAGTCAACGCGAATTTTGAGATAACGATGGTTCCTATAGTGCTTGTTCCTTCCGGATTTCGGAATTCAATTGTTGCACCATCTACAATAATCTGGTTTTTGTTTGCATTTGATGGGGTTTTTGATAATGGATCTCCGGTTAGATATATTGATTTAAACAGGTCGTAATCTGTTGGAGAAACCGTAAAAGAACCGGATATTGTTACATTGTCATTTTGGACAAGATCCTGAAGATATTCAGATCCGATGATGAAATTTTGCTGATCAAACGGGCGTTCAAGACGTAACCGAAGTGATTTTACTTTCATATTCCCTATTTTTGTATTGTAGAATACGGAAATTGGTGCGGTATATTCTGCAGATGAACATGGATTGTTTGTAGAATATGATGCAAATGTCCCAATCCAGTTTGCTGTAATTTTTGTATAATCATTAACGTTACAATTTATTTCGATTGAAGTGATTGCACAACTCCCGAATTCAAATGTATTATCAAATTCATCAGAAACTTTAATTGGAATTACACTGTTCGGTGCAAATGTCTCTACGTTGGCGGCCTGATTTCCACCCATAAATTGTTTAATGACTGTTTGCCACCCATTATTTCCGGGACGGTAAGCGCCTCCGAATGAACCAGTGTATACAACACCACCACCATATATCTCGGGTTCTGTAGCATGTCCGAATGACTTTTCAACAATGGGATTTCTCTGGGCATTGTATGAAACGTCACTTACCGGCACTGCCACATTATTGACCATAATTCCTCGTGCCATGGTTTTTATATTTAAAGTTTACGTTATATAAAAAACATGGGGAGTGATATTATAAAAATAAATTATAAAAGATTATGCTGGTGGATATACATCAACATAAAAGTGTTTGTCATTGTTGATAATACCGACCCAGTTAATGGTCTTATTGAATCTATCCTGACCCCGTGCTTCACGGGATGCTTCGGTAAGTTTAGCTTCATCTGCGGTGATTCTGGTAACCACACGGGTTCCATCCGGAGTATGGAGAGTAACCACAAATTTACCTGATGGAATTGCGTTTGCCAGAACGGTGCTCTGTGTCGGGTTTGAGTCAACCTGACCAAAGTATTCATGTTTGTCCTGATCCAGTGTATTGACAGAGTCATCATTAGTTCCAGCGATCATCGCACGGATTTTATCCCAGTCTGACGGGGCAAGGGAGATTGAACCACCAAGTTCAGTCATTCCGTTATAGAGCAGATCATAGAGGAATTGGGAACCAATCATATATGCATCCCGATCAATCTGACGGCCGATATTCATCTTGAATTCTGCACATTTGAATGCAGTTGGTGAACCATTTTCAGGCTGCCATGTTAACACGGCATTATAGAAGATTGCCGGGTCACCATTGATGGTTGAGTTTGAGTTGTGTGGAAGATCATAAACTTCAGATCGTCTGGCAATCCATTCAGCACTGAATTCTGCGTATTTCTTTGTCGCCAGTGAGATTTCAAATGAACTGATACCGACTCCACGGTAGATAGTGGTGGTTCCACGTGTACCACTTGGTGTCTTTGCCTGTTCATCAACAATCTTCAGGGCAAGCACTGACGGAATCATGGAAAGTTCATATCGTTTTCCGGTTGCTGCCTGATTCGGAAGGCTTGGGGCATCCGGAATTGTCTCTCCCTGATACCCAAGGATACCTTCAAGGAATCCTGATAAGTGAAAATCCCAGCCTCTCCATACGCCATTGATTGACCCTGATGCATTATATACACCACCAAAGAGTGATGCTGCTGCAACAGAATCAGTGGCTTCTTCACGGATAGTTTCACGATTTGCAGTATCAGTATGTGCCTGAACACGTAATGTGGTGAACTTTGGAGTGTCAGGATATGTTGGGTAGTTTGGATATCTTATAAAGTCAAGGGTAGCAGTCTGTGATTCAGTTGCTTCCAGAACTCCGGCACGGTAACCCGGAGTAATACCATATGTATCCATAAGGACTTCATCATATGCATACGGGTCCTTAGTAATACAAATCTCTCGTTTTGCGACCATAATTCTTGTCCTCCATGGAGACGGTCATAAAACATTGGAATTTACCTCATTTATATATGATGTAAAAATGTTTGCATTACATTTATATATTGTAAATTGAATGCCACAATACTACATACGATTAAAATGCAAATCTGATTAATATTAATGAAAAATATTAACTGGTTGAAAATTAGTTGTTGTTGTCAATCCAGTCTACTTCAAAGTCATATGTTGCATAGATTTCAACACGTGTTGATTCTCCGTTTGGATACGGGATAACGCGTGTAAATTTAAATGATGTACAACTTGGCACACCGGAATCCTCAACATATTTTGTCACATTTTCCAGTATCTCAACTATATGTATTGGCATTTCATTATTGTTATCTTCATTGTACAGAATGACGATTTCAACAGAATCCCAGTAACTTTCTGTTGTAATAATCTCATGGTTATAACCGGTATATCTGACAACACATTCCATAGGCTGCAGATATCCGGTATCCTGCGGATAAACAGTATAACCTAACTGTTTCAGACCTTCTTCGACGGCCATTTTGACATCCCGTTGCCGCCTGACTCTTCGCACCATAATAAAACTTAAATTGGAATTGACTATATAAAGATGTTATTAAAACAGGAATGATTAAAGTGGACTTTATATGAGTTTTCTGCCGGCACGGATGTATGTTGTGGTGATTCGTTTGGACTCTTTTATTAACGTTGTTCGTTGTACAGGTGATAAAGTTGGTTGTTGTAAAAGATGGTAAATTCCTTCTACCGCACCCATTGCCTTGATATACTGGCTGATTTGCGCATTTAGTCTGGATTCGGCACCATGAATTCTCTGTTCAAACATTTTTTGCCAGCGTTCCCAATATCTGTGAGTAATACCAATCCATCGCCCATGTGCATGAATACGTTTATCCAGTTCAGGGATATACGGAGTCCCCCTGACAGTTCTGGTACCATGTATCAGGAAGTTCACGTAATCTGCGTTATTTGTAGGGGCATAGACAGAAGTCACGTATAATTCTGCACCCCATATTGAAACATTCATGATACGAAGGGAGTTTTTCAACTGACCGGTATTCTTAAATGGTCGTTTTCCAATCTGTGGATATGGCTGGTTTCCTTTTAATTTCATCTGGGTCGGAGTGATGATAAACGATCTGATATTTGTTCTTCTGTTCGCTCCGGTATTGGGATTTCCAAAATAACGACCATATGCACGTCTGTTAAAATAATTCTCAACATTCTGAATCCAGTATCTCATGAGTTGTCTGACTTCCTTATTAATTAATGTGATTATATAGGACTGGATATGCTTACCAAATGCAACACGATCCTTAAATTTCGCAGGAATTTTATAGTCTTTTGACATATAAAAATATGTTCCGTGTGAGAGCATTACGGATACAATCTCTTTTGACGGATGTGGTTTTGTACCGAACGGTATCCCGACTTTTTTTGGATCGATCTTTATTAT
>ERZ795046.1983-NODE-1983-length-18897-cov-8.676308_pt1 | contig 18897 bp, 9 predicted proteins | sample MGYA00375130_ERZ795046 | MGnify/ENA primary metagenome ERZ795046 (study PRJEB30175, sample SAMN05720202) | activated sludge metagenome | isolation source: anaerobic digester from wastewater treatment plant | place: Japan | collected 2015-05-15 ...
TAAACATAAATTGGTAAAATCATAGTTTTAATTCGATAAAATATAATTTTTTAATAATTAGTCACTTATGTTATTTTTATTTTTTATACTTTCTAAATAACTTTGCAAAATAATGGTAGCTGATATTTTATCAACTAAAGCTTTATTCTGTCTGTCTTTTTTCTTTAAACCTCCTTTGAGCATAGCTTTGTGAGCTAAAGTTGAAGTAAAACGTTCGTCTACATAAATAAGTTCAATATCTGGAAATTTTTTTTGAAGGGAGGCAACGAAAGGCTTAATGTATTTCATTGATTCTGATTCCTGCCCATTCATTTGGAGAGGATAACCGATCAGGATTTTTTCAACATTTTCTTTTGCTAGAAATTTTTCCAAAAATGGTATTATTTCATGAACATGTACTGTTTCCAAAGCGTTGGCCGAAATTTGTAAAGGATCGGTTATTGCTATTCCAACCCTTTTCCTTCCATAATCAAGTGCCAAAATTCTTCCCATTTTTGAGTAATTTTTTACAAAATTAAGTGATAATTTTCAATTTCCACTGATATTATTGGAATTTCTTTACTAACTAGCAACTAAATCCACTTTTGTATATTCAATAGTGTGTTATATTTTTAGTTAAATAATTGAAAATCAATAAATTTTTCAAGTTTTTATTTAGCTAATCACTTGAAAATCAATACCTTTATAGGTTTTCGTTTTCATTTTTTTCTAAATATTTTTTGACAAGCAATTTCTTCAAACGTTCGTTTTTCTTTTTCAATTTTTGAGTAACTTTCTTTTCACATTTAATAATCTGGCATAAGTGCCAATACCTCTCCTTCTTCATATTTCCTTTTCCAATCATAATAAGTTGTGGTTAGATACTGTGCTTACAACAAGTTTCTGTCGTGCTTTATGTTTCGGCTTCCTTCAGAATTGGGAGTTTTCTTCTCTACTCCATGCCTTTTTTATAATGTTAAATTAATGTTTCATTAATAATCCAGTTCGATCATTTAAAGGGCTGATACAAAAGCATGTAAGATATATTAATGTACAATTAATAATAAATAATTTCCCAATGATAAATATTACACCATTTTAGTCAATTATTCCACAGTATTTTTTTGTTTCTTAACTACATTTGGAACAAAAAATTTATTTTTAACTTTTAAAAATTTGTAAAAAACCATGAAAAAAATTTTAATGACCGTTATTTTATTAACGACTATTATGTTAGTAAGTTATTCTCGCACAATTTATGTTGCGACTACTGGAAATGATTCCAATCCTGGAACTGAAACATCTCCCTATTTGAATATCCAAAAAGCTATAGATGCTGCGGCACCTGGTGACACTATTTATATACGTGGAGGGACTTATATGTTAACTAAACGAATTAAAATAGAAAAAGCAGGAACAGCCGATGCAAGAATTTGTTTATGGGGATATCCTGGAGAACGTGTAATTATAGATGGTAGTCAGATTGTTGCCAATAGTACAAATGAATTCAAACAAGCCCGATGTATTTACGTAAATCATTTTGGTGATTACTGGCATTTTAAAAACTTAGAATTGTGCAATGCTAAAGACAATGGAATGAAGTTGGAAGGAAGTTATAATATTGTGGAGAAGTGTAAATTCTATGGAAATAACGATACAGGACTTCAAATAGGAATGTATAAAGATTTTTCTATCGAAGAAACGCAGTCTTTTCCAATTTCTGGAGAGCCCCAATTTAATCCGGGCTATACTTATTGTAAGTATAATATTGTCATTAATTGTGATTCTTGGTATAATTGTGATACTAAATCATATAGTGGATCAGATGATGGAAAAGACGCTGATGGATTTGCTGCTAAACTATTTCCTGGTCCTGGAACTGAATTTCACGGTTGCCGTGCATGGCAAAATTCTGATGATAATTGGGATTTGTACATGGTGTATCATCCGATACTAATTGATAATTGTTGGAGTTGGAAAGCTGGGTATGATAAAAATGGTACAGCATTCGGGAATGGTAATGGTTTTAAACTTGGAGGTGGGGGAACTTCTGGAGGAGCAGCTTTTCCACAATCGGTAGGAGCCCATGTGGTAAAAAACTGTATTGCTTTTGATTGTTTACACAAGGGATTTGATCAAAACAATGCGTATGAAGCTATGTACTTATTTAATAACGTATCATGGAATAATGAGTACAATTACCGTTTCCCTACAATTTTTATGTATGGTACCATGTATATGAGAAATAATATTGGTTTTAAACCCGTAACACTTAATCATGAATTTTTATCGGCAGACAAACCGGGTTCTCAAGTACCTAATACGGCGTATAATAGTTGGACAACTATTGATGGCTGCGATCCATATAAAGATGGGAATAAAGTAAATGGTGTAAAAGTTTACGCAAAAGACCATTCTGCACAATTTAAAAGTTTATCATCTACGCTTTTTTTGGCTGATAGGCAAGTTGATGGGAGTCTCCCTGAAAATGATTTTTGTAAATTAGTTGAAGGAAGTATATTTATTAATGCAGGTGAAAATATTGAAAACTTTGTTCCGCAAGCACATAGTCCTGGTGGATTAACATTACCTCCTGTTACAATATTGTATAATGACGGAAGAGCAGATATGGGAGCGTTTGAAACAGGAGAGCCTACCATTGCAACTTTATCGCTTATTTCAGGGAAAGCAGATCAATTTGTATATGTTGGAACTGCTATTATAAATACAGTTTATAAATGGGGTGGCGCTGCTACTGATGTAATTGTTAGGGACTTACCTGATGGTTTAAATGCCATAAAAGATATGACTGCAAAAACAGTAACCATTTCTGGTATTCCTACTGTTGAAGGAACTTATTCTATTGAAAATATAGGAGGTACTAACACTATTGTTTTAACAGGCAATATCCGCATATCTAATATTGCACCTGCTACATTAACTATTACACAAGGTCATGCTATACAAGAAGTATTTTTCGGTGAGCCAATTGAAACCATAGTATTTACTTGGGGTGGTGGAGCTACAGATATTACTTATACCGCTCTTCCTGCAGGTCTTACTGCAACAAAAGACATAGAGAACAAAACTTTAACCATTTCAGGTGTTCCTACTACTGATGGTTCATTCACAGTAACTACATTAGGCGGAATGGAAGGATCACAAGTTACAATTAATTGTAATATCATCCGTGTATTACGAACAAAAGTTCTTACTGGCGACTGGTATCATATACAGGATCCTTATGAAAATAGACCTGCTGATTTACAGGGCAATGTTGTAACATTTGCAACAGGATCTAATTCCTCATATCCAACTGTTTGGGATCCAACCTATGTTGAGAGTACAGGTTCGGCTCCTTCAGGTTGTACACCAGGAGCTATAAATGTAGAAAGGAATGGAGGAAGTGTTACATGGAATCTGCCAAGCTTGGTAGAAATGAAATCTAATATTCACTTTACAGGAACAAGAACTTTGAAAATAGAATGGACAATAGATGGTGTTACAAAAACATGGACTTCTGCATCGTTGAGCAAACGAACAATGTTGAATTGGGATATGATGGCAGATATTGGTTTGGAACCAACAACAAAACCTGTAACAATTAAATTTATCAATACTTCAACAAGTGGAGGCATTCGCATATATGATTTTTATATAAAAGTTTATGAAGATCAAGTTTCAGGAATTGAAGAGGTAAAAGTTCAAACTAACAAATTCAATATGTATCAAACAGAAACAGCGTTAATTGTATCAGGTGATATTGCTAAATTAACAGTTTATTCATTATCGGGAAGTGTAGTAGCACAATCTGAAATGTCGCAAGTTGTTAAGATAAATCATTTGAATCAAGGCGTTTATGTTGTTCACATAACTGACAAAGAAGGTTGTCAAGTTACTCAAAAATTTATCAAAAAATAATAATATAATAATCAGGGAATAAAGTGTTTTGAAAAACGCTTTATTCCCATTTACATTTTATAATTAATTTTAAAAATACCTAAATGAAAAACAAATTATTCTTTGTAACTCTTATCTTTTTTTTCTTCGGCTTTTTACTGAGTGCTCAAAATACTATTGTAGAAAATTTTGAAACGGGTTTACCTACAAGTGCACCTTCAAGTGAAACTTCTGTTGCTCTTTCAACGGGTATTTGGAAAATAAAAGGAGTTTTTGCAAAAACCGACAATGGAAGTATTAGATTGGCTATGAACACAAATGGTTACGCTATTACGCCACCAATTGATAAGCCAGTATCTGTTTCTTTTAAACATCGGGGTAGTGGTAGTGGTAAAGTGCTCACTGTACAAAAATCTATTGATGACGGAAGTTCCTGGACGACTATTGGAACTGCTACGGTAAGCTCTTCTTCTACTTATAACACCGCCAATATCTCTATTAATGAACAAGGAACTATAGGTGTTTTACTCAAATTTATTTGTGGTTCGAGTACCATTTATATTGATGATGTAACTATTGTTTGTTCAAGTATAGTAGATGAACCAACAATTCAAGCGTCTATCTCTGCTTCAGAAATAACTGCTACATCAATGAAGATTAATTTCAATAAAGGGAATGGCGAAGGTCGCTTATTGGTATATTCTAAAGGAGAAGAAGTAAACTGGTTACCGGAAGATGGGATCGCTTATACTAATTTACCTAAAGTTTTAACTGATAATGTGATAGGTGTATATTCTGGTAATGTTGATTTTGTTACAGTAACAGGACTTGAAGCAGGTGAAACTTACTATTTTTATGTATTTGAATATAACGGAGCTAATGATGCTATTAATTATCTTACTCAGCCAGTAGGAAAATTAACTCAAAGAACTGTAGAAGCACCAAGTATTACAACAAGTGTTAATGCTATTAATTTTGGAAGTGTAAAAATAGGTATTTCATCAAAACGCAGTTTTACTCTTTTAGCTAAATATTTAACTCCAGAAAATGGAACAATCACATTGACTTCTTCAAATGATTTTCTGATATCAATAAATTCTTCAAGTGGATTCGGTACTTCTCTTACTTTAAATTATTCTTCAGCTACTTTATTATCCACTACTATTTACGTTCAATTTTTACCTTCTGAATTAAAGTCTTATTCACAAATTCTTTCTATCTCAGGAGGTAATGCTGAAGCGCAGGTACAACTTATCGGTATTGGTTCAAATACGGATGCAAAAGTTTATTTTATTTCACCATCAGGAAATGATAATGCTGAAGGAACATTTGATGCTCCGTGGTATAATTTGCAAAAAGCTATCGACGCAGCTTTACCGGGAGATACAATATTAGTTCGCGGCGGTACTTATTACCCAACAATGATGAAAGATGGTACGAAAACTACTATACGTATAAATTCATCAGGTACAGCTGACAAAAGAATTACTATAAAAAATTATCCAAGCGAATTTTCTATACTTAATTTTAAAGATCAACCTAAAAAACAAGGTATTCGTGGAGTTCAACTAAATGGAGATTATTGGCATATTATAGGATTGCATATTACGCAAGCAGGAGATAATGCCATAAAATTAGAAGGGAATCATAATATTATCGAAAAATGTACTTTCAGTTATAATGATGATACAGGTATTCAGTTAGGATTTGGTCATAATTTTTCTGATACACATCCTGGTATTTCTTCAAATGATGGAAGCTATTGTGCTTATAATGATATTATTGATTGTGACTCATACTTGAATTGTGATGCAGATAATTTTGGCAGTGATGCCGATGGATTTGCTTGTAAAATGCATAATGGCAAAGGGAATCGTTTTATTCGTTGTCGTTCATGGGATAATGCAGATGATGGATGGGATTTATATGAAACAGATTATCCAGTCATATTAATTGAATGTTGGGCTTGGGGTTCTGGAAGAGCTGAAAATTTTGATTGGGTTCAAGCCTCAGGATCTTTCCAGGGAAACGGCAATGGAATAAAAATGGGAGGAAATGGTACAGGTGGTTCATCGAAAGGAAAACATGAAGCATGGAACTGCATTGCTTTCAATTGCAATAAAACAGGTTCAGTTAAAGGTTTCGACCAGAACAGTCATGGAGATGGAGAAAAATTGGTAAACTGTCTTGCATTTGGTTGTGGATATGATTTTATGTTTGAAAAATCAGGAACCAACTGTGAATATTATAATAATGTTTGCTTTGGTAATATTGAAATTGCTTCAGGCTGCACAGAAAGCAACAATGCCATGTTGTCAACCTCTACCAAAGCATGGAAAAATAATGTTATTCGTGGCTTTTCTAGTTCTGATTATGTAAGTTTAAGTGAAGATGATGCCAAAGCTCCGAGAGGGGCAGATGGTAGTATGCCTAAAAGATTTGCACGTTTAAAAAGTGGTAGTGTATTAGTAGATAAAGGATTATCTTATAATGTTCCCTATACAGACGAATTTCCATTTTTGTTTCAACCAATTTATGGTTTAGCACGTGATTTAGGTCCTTATGAACTTCAAGAAGGTGTAATTTCTGGAATGCAAATCATTATAAATCCAAAAGCAGAATTTAATTTGTCGATTTTATCGAATCCATGTAAATCGGAAGCAATGATTAAATTTAGCTCTGATTTTTCAGGAATAGCTTCCTTAAAAATTGTCGCTTTAGATGGTCACGTGATAGAAGAATGTTATAATAAAAATGTTGAAGCTGGAGTAGAATATTTCGTTTCTATTTCTGTAAATAATTTACAGAATGGAATGTATTTATGTGTTTTAAGTATAGGAGGTCAAACTAAAACAGCAAAACTTATTGTAGCAAAATAAGTTTATTAACAGTTAACCTTTTACTGGATAATTCTTTTAAATAAATCTAACAAATTTTTTAAAAAAATATCTAATAAAATTAAATAAATATTCAACCATGAAAAAAAGTTTTTTATTATATTATGTATTGATCCTGATTTCTGTATTTTCTACAAATGCTTTTGGACGAAAATATTATATATCACCAACCGGTAGTGATAGCAATGATGGACTCACACTACAAACAGCATGGGGAACTCCGAACTTTGCTTTTCAAACAATCCAAAGCGGTGACACCTTGTGGGTAAAAGGAGGAACTTATATAGTAAATTCTACAGTAAAAGCCAAAAATGGTGGAACAAAAACTGCTCCGGTCTGTGTATTTGCTATACGAGGTGAAAAACCTGTTTTTGATTGTTCTTCTATGCGTCATTATGGAAGTGAAAGTTCCACTTATCGAGGTATGGATTTACGTCAGCCATGGTGGCATGTTCGAGGTATAAAGATTTATAAAGCTGGATATAATGGGATTATTATTGCGGGTGAAAATATTACAGTCGAAGGAATGACCATTGAAGAATGTGGAATGGATGGAATTTCGTTAGGTGCTGGAGCTGTCAACACCTTGATTTTAAATTGTGATTCTTACAGAAATTGTGATGTTTCTTCAAGAGGAGAAAATGGAGATGGATTTGCTGCAAAAGATGGAACGGGAACGGTGTTCAGAGGTTGTCGTGCATGGGAAAATGCCGATGATGGCTGGGATGTTTATGGAGGTGATCAGCCAATTTTGGTAGATAGTTGTTGGTCGTATGGAAATGGAGTAAATTATTGGCCTGATTTAATATCAAGCTCTTCTTATCAAGGTGATGGAAATGGATTCAAACTTGGTGGAGGAGGAGGGGTGGATGGAAATGCTCCAAACGTAGTAGTAAATAGTTTTGCTTTCGGAAATGTTGGAAAAGGTTTTGATCAAAATCACAATTCATGGGGAGTTATCTGTATTAATTGCACGGGATATAATAACAATGGAATGGGAAATTTTGCATTCCAGGAAGTTCCAAGTATGGGTAAACATGTAATGATCAACAATCTTTCATATGCGGGTACAGGACAAAATATTGCTACGGGTAGTACTGAGACCACCAATAGCTGGAATTTAGGACTTATTTTTACCGATGATATGTTTGAAAGTCTGAATATGGAAGATATAAAAGTGGAACGTGATGATGATTATCGTTTAACAGATGCTCGCATTATGTCGCTTTTTAAACTTAAAAGCAACAATCCTGCGATTGACAAAGGAACAGTACAGACTTACATTCCATTGAAACCATATTATGCTATTCCTTATTCGGGCGAAAAACCAGATTTAGGTGCAAAAGAATTTGATCAAGGTAATTGGACTTTTCCTGAACCTTCAGAAACAGAGCCATTAGAACCCGAAAATCCAGAAAATAATGATAGACCTGTTGGTGAAAAAACCGTTATTGTTGATTATCCCAATCAGTTTACTGTTGAAGCAAATGGAGGAACTTCAGTGGTGTGGGGTCCATTTTCTCTGGCTTCAGCAGAATCTGCTGTTTTTGACATGCAAGCAGTAGGTTCTTCTAGTGGCACTGTAATAATACAATTTTCGACAGACAATCAGAATTGGGTTCAGGTAGGAGCACAGGCTAAAAATAGTTCTACAAGCTGGGTTACAGGAAAAGTTATTGATCTGAGTGATCCTGATGCTCCATGGGGACCAACCATTTATATTCGTTTTTATAATAATTCAACACGCGACGTCAATATTAAAAATTTAAAAATAACAGGTACATTGTACATTTTGAATAACATTAATGGAATTGATTCTGATTATAATAGAATTATCTCTGTCCGATATTTTGATTTCACTGGAAAAGAAATAAAGACGATAGATAAAGAAGGATTATATATTAAACAAACCTTTTTTGAAAATGGAAAAATAAAATCCGAAAAAATCTTCAAAAAAAATTATTTTAGAGGTAATTAATTATTTTTTAAAATATTATAAATTCTTGTAATCATATTTATATAATAACTTATAAAAACTAATACTGAAATGAAAAACTTAAAAAAAATATTTACAATTTTATTTTTATTTTATTGTAATTCAATATTTTATGCACAACAGTTAACTCACGTTATTGGATATCCTGAAGGATTTGCTTCACTTAATGGGGGTGTAACAGGTGGTGAAGGTGGACCCGTTGTTACAGTTAATAATGCAGCCGAATTAAAAGATGCTGTTGATGGAACCAATTCAGCAACAATTATTCTGGTAAAAGGAACAATTACTGTTTCAGGTGAATTATCCGCTCGTGGAAATAAGACTATAGTTGGTTTAGGAACCGATGCACGAATTACAGGTGGAGGATTTGGATGGAATACGAAATCGAACGTTATTGTTCAAAACATTACTTTTGAAGATGCTCCTGACGATTTACTCAAAATAAACAATAAATGTCAGAATTTCTGGATCGACCATTGTACATTTAGCGATGGAGCTAATACCAATGCAGGTTCACATGATGGAATGTTGGATATTACGCGAGGCAGTCAATACGTTACTCTTTCATACAATAAATTTTTTAATCACGATAAAAATATCCTTATTGGACACAGCGACAGTGAAAGAGGTGATACTGCAATAAAAGTAACTCTTCATCATAATTGGTTTGATGGTACTATTCAACGTAATCCGCGAGTAAGATATGCCACTGTTCATTGCTACAACAATTATCATGTTAATAATCAAACATATGGAATAGCTTCAGCATGTGATGCCAATGTACTAGTAGAAAATTGCTATTTCAAAGATACACAAATTCCTTTGCAAGTTGGTGTCCCGGGATTTTCACCTGCTGGTTATTTGGTAGCAAGGGGCTGCTATTTTGAAAATTGTGGAACTCCCCAAACGAATGAAAAAGACATGACAGGTTTGTTCCCGTATAATTATACACTGGATGATGTAATGTATGTTCCCTGTATTGCTGAAACCTATTCAGGTGCTGATAAACCTTATCGCACAGCAGAAAATTTTGAATGCGAAGCTACTTCTCCTAATACTCCTGGAGAAGATAATTCAAACGAAGACGGTTGCATTTGGATTAAGAATGATTTGTTCGCACCTGATTCTGATGTAAATGGTTGGTTTTGGTTTAACAATGAAACCACATGCGGGAAATATATTCCTTCCATGATCACTCTTTTACCGTCATCATCGGGCACAAGTTCAACTTTACAAATCGATAAAGTTGGGGCAGGAACCGATGGAACATCAGGAGGTCCAGGAGCTATTATCGGTTGTATTGACTTAGCGAAATCTGCTACTAAAGGACAATATATAGGTGGTGCTGTAATTTTTCAACTTCCAAGTTGTGGTGAATTTAAGTTAAAAACTTCCCGTACAGGGGATAATTTATTTAGCGTGTCTGTTGCTACTTCAGCCGATGGCGAATTTACACAAAAATATACCTATTCGGGTAGTAAAGGTATTGCAGAAATTGATATTACTCAATATGTTCTTTCCGAAACACCTATTTGGGTAAAAATAACCAATGGAGCCACAGGAAGTTTAAATATTCATGGAGTTTCTGTTAAGTCTTACGAAAAAGAGTGTCCAAATCAGACAAAAAAAATAGAAAAAAATGATATTTCGAAAATGTGGTATTCTGGAAACATTTTGACATTTAAGTCTGAAAAAACTTGTCCAGCAGAAATTGTTATTTTTTCTATCGATGGAAAAAAATTAGATATTCCTTTTCGAGGTTGGATAGAAGCCGGTATCGAAAACAAGGTAAAGTTAAATCTAAATTATCCTGATAATAGTGTTTATATCATTGTAATGACAACCAATGAAGGTAAAAACATACTGAAAATTAAGAAATAAAGCTTATGAAAAAGTTTATTATTATTATAGCAGAATTGATTTTTGTTTTGAATCTATGGGGGACAAATTATTATGTTTCGCCCAACGGAAACGATGCGAATGCTGGAACATTAAGTTCTCCCAAATTTAATATTTCAGCATTAGTAAATACAGTAAATCCTGGAGATACAATTTTTATATTACCTGGTACTTATAATTATTCCAATATTATTACTCTCACTAAATCTGGAACAGCCGATAAAAGAATCTGTATTTCTGGTACTGGATATAGTACAGCCGAAGAGCGTCCACTGCTCAATTTTAGTTCACAAGGACCTGGAGATTCCAATCGTGCCTTTTTCTTGAAAGCGGGAGCAAATTATTGGCATCTTAAAGGGTTTATTATTAAAGAAGCCGGAGATAATGGAATTAAAATCGAAAGCAATTGGAACATTATTGAATTTATAGATTTTGATGGTTGTTATGACAGCGGAATTCAAATCGGACTTGCTAAAGATTCAGGATCAAATGATGGTTCATGTGCCTACAATTATATATTGAATTGTGATTCATATAATAATTGTGATTCACATAAGAGTGGAGGCAATGCAGATGGTTTTGCCTGTAAATTGTTTTGCGGACCAGGAAATATTTTTGAAAATTGTCGCGCATGGAATAATTCAGATGATGGCTGGGATTTTTATTCCAATACTTTTGGGGTATTAGTATTGAACTGTCGTACATGGCATAATGGGGATGCGACTACTCTTCGCGGTAACAAATCAGGTAACGGAAATGGTTTCAAAATGGGTGGTAACAGTACTTATTCACGTGGAACCAATATAGCTGTTGGTTGTATAGCTTTTGATATGCACTATGTTGGTGGAGGTGGAAAATGTTTTGACCAAAATGACAATCAGGATCCTCAAGTAATGCTGAATTGTACAACTTTCGATAATGTAAAAGGTTTCTCAATGGCGAGTGGAAGTAGTGGTCATACTATCAAAAATTGTATAGGATTTAATTCAAGAGATAAAATCATCAGTGATCAAGATCAAAATATTACCCAAAATAATAGCTGGCAATTTGGACCTAATCAAAAAGACAAACAAAATGGAGGCATTGCCAATTATGATGATTTTATAGTTGATTTAAGTAATAATGATATAGCCAATCAGCTTGCAGCTAATCCTCGCAATGTTGATGGAAGTATTCCTGATAATGGTTTTTGCAGGTTAAGTCCTTCTTCTGATTGTATTGATAAAGGTCAGGTGGTAAGCTATACTTTTATGGATAAAACTTATCAAATTCCTTATACTGGTATAGCTCCCGATTTAGGCGCTTATGAATATCAATCTTCTACAGGAATTTTTCATACTATTCATAATAATATCTCTACCAATTTAAGAATTACAAATACCCAGATTACTGATATAGCTACTGTTTTATTTTACTTGGAGAAAACTGAACCGATTTCTCTTTCTATTACAGATATGTCAGGTAAAAAAGTAATGAATTGTATTGACAATCAAATTTTTCCATCAGGGAATAATTATCACATTATTTATCTGGGAAATCTTTCAAAAGGAATGTATATCCTTCATCTTAATTCTAAAAACAACCGTCAATCAATTAAATTTATACGATAAATGAAAATACGTTTATTTATTTTATTCGGATTTACTTTTTTCTGTTTCAATGTAATTGCTGATGTAATTGTTCAGGCTGAAAGCGGACTATTTGATGGCAAAATAGACACCCAACATGCTGGCTACACAGGAACTGGGTTTGTCGATTTTACCAATGCAGTTGGAAGTAAACTGATTCTTGAATTTTCTATTGCAGAAGAAATGCCTTCTGCTAAAGTGCTGGTACGCTGGGCAAATGGGAAAAATGATGATAGAGCTATGAGCGTAATTGTAAATGATGAGCTACAAATTGCAAGTGTTCCTTTTGGTTATTCAGGTGGTTTTACAACATGGGTTGAAACTGAAATAACCTTGAACTTAAGAAAAGGAACCAACAGAATAATTTTTACCTCATTAACCTCTAATGGAGGTCCAAATTTTGACAGAATTACCATTGTTGGGGCAACTGAAGGAGTAAAGGAATATTCATTAACTGTTAATATTGTTGGCAAAGGAAGCGTTGTTAAAACTCCTGATGAGCCTTTTTATCCAAATGGAACAACAGTCCAGTTGGAAGCAATTCCTGATGCTAGTAAACAAGCCACTTTTCTGGGCTGGTCAGGTGATATTACAGGTACAAACCCTAAAATTTCTATTCTAATTGATGGTAATAAAACAGTAACAGCCACTTTTAAATCATCTGTGCATAGTGCTTATTATTGTGCTCCCCAAGAAAAAGGTGGAAATGATAATAATCCAGGAACTATTAATGCTCCATTTTTTAACTTATCAAAAGCAATTAGTGTAATGGATGCAGGCGATACGGTTTATATGCGAGGCGGAACATACCGTTACACTGCAACTATTTTCCTGACTGCAAATGGAAATGAAAACGAGAGATATTGTATTTTTAATTATCAGGGTGAAAAACCTGTTTTAAATTTCTATGATATTTTTAGTAACTATTCAAATATAAGTTCTACTGCACGAGGTGAAGCTCGGGGTTTTAAAATTACTGGAGATTATTATTATTTAAAAGGTCTTGAAATTTGTCAGGCACCTGATAATGGAATAAAAATCGAAGGAAGTTATAATATTTGTGAACAGCTTGTTTTACACCATAATGGCGATAGCGGAATTCAAATCGGACTTGCAAAGGATAAACCAGATGCTGCTGATAAAGTATGTTGTAATTTGGTTAAAAATTGCGATTCATATCGTAATCTTGACTGGGGAACAAGTTATGAAAATGCCGATGGCTTTGCTTGTAAGCTTTCTCCCGGTGCTCTTAATCGTTTTGTTGGTTGCCGTGCATGGGAAAATGCTGACGATGGTTGGGATTTTTACATGACCCATTACACTATTTATGTTGATTCTTGCTGGACAATGGGGAATGGCAACCCAGACTTAGTTGCAACTCCCGATCCCGATTGGGAATATGGACAGAAAAATACTCCTCCCACTTCATGGAGTGGTGATGGAAATGGTTTTAAACTTGGCGGAGATGATTGGGCAGCAAAGCATGTGGTTAGAAATTGTATTGCTTTTGATGGATATGGAACAGGAGTTTGTTTCAATGAAAATAATAACGCTGACAGTTTATTTATTTTTAATTGTGTGGGATGGCAAGGGATGAAAAACTTTAGAGTAAGAGCTTATCCAAGTGATCTAAGAAATAATATCAGTTTTGATCCAAAAGTAGGTGGTCAAGGTCAATTATATGATTTGGCAAGTGGGACAACCGAAAAAAATAATAGTTGGAACAGTATTAATGGTCAATATCCTTTAGTCCCGTATAAGACAGCCGATAATAAAACATTTGATCAAAAAAGTATTTATAATCAGTTTGTGAGTACCTCAAAAGAAGATTTTCTTGCTCCTCGTGAGCCAGATGGAAGCTTACCAAAAAATGGCTTTGGAAAATTAGTGGATAATTCATTTTTTATTGATAAAGGGACGAGCATTGTTCGAGGAATTCATCCTGTCACATTGAAACGTTATGATTTTTCAATTCCTTATTTTGGGACAGCACCTGATTTGGGAGCTTTTGAGTATCAAACACCAACTGGCGTTTCTCAAATTGTTTCTTCTGATCCTCATTTGAAAGCTTATCCAAATCCTTTTTATGAAGCAACTACTTTTGATATTATAGCTTTTGAAAGTGGGAATGCTCAATTAAATATTTCTGATTTGACAGGTAAAATTGTTTACGCTACCTCTATTTCAGGACTAATGCAAGGAGAAAAGAGAACAATAAGATTCAATCAGCAATTGACTACTGGAATTTACCTGGTTAATTTTATTAATGGAAAATATCATCAAATACTGAAACTTATTAAATTAGATAATTAATGAAAAAGTTATTTTTCTTTATATTAACCTGTACCTTTTTTTCCACAAGTTTTGGAAAACAGTATTTTATTGCTAACAATGGAAATAACACTAATTCAGGCACGATTGAGTCGCCTTTTCTTGGATTTAATGCTGCATATTCGATTGCACAACCTGGTGACACTATTTGGGTTCGCGGGGGAGTGTATAATGTAAGTACTATCTGGAAAATAGAAAAGGCAGGGAATGTAAATGCTTATTATAACCTTTGGGGTTATACACCCGATATTCGGCAAGGAGATTCGGTAATACTAAATATAAGTGCTACCAATGGGATTCGTATTACTTTGGATGGCAAATATTGGCATATTAAAAATTTAGTTATTCAAAATGCTGATGATAATGGGATGCGGATTGAAGGAAGTTACAATATTATTGAAAATTGTGTTTTTCGTTATAATTCTGATAGTGGATTAACCATTCAACAATCCAATGGCACGATGCCAAATGATGGAACTATTGCAGCTTTTAATTTGATATTGAATTGTGATTCATATTATAACGACAAAAATGTGAGTAATGCAGATGGCTTTGCTTGTAAACTTTCGCCAGGTGCAGGAAATGTATTTCGTGGCTGTCGTTCGTGGGCAAATGGCGATGATGGCTTTGATTTTTATTATTCTCGTTTTCAAATTATTGTAGAAGATTGCTGGACATTTCGAAATGGCTTGAAAGGAGGGAATGGTAATGGCTTTAAGTCAAATGGAAGCGCAAGTAGCTCTTCTACTCCACGAACGCAGGCTCCTCATGTATATATTCGCTGCATAGCATTCGATCATAAATATACAGCTGGTTCAAATAATAAAGGTTTTGACCAGAACCATAATGAGGGGAATGTAACTATGATCAATTGCCTTTCTTTTGACAACGAAAAAAATTATGCTTATCAAGAAGATACCCAGAATGGGAAAAATCATGTTTTACGTAATTGTGTAGGTTTTGAACCTTATAGCGAAACACTTGGACGTACCCTTTTACCAGGCGAAATAATTAATCCAGGAACAAAAAATGAAATTAGTTATGAAAGCTCGAATACGTGGTTTGGTAATACAGTAGATGCAGCATACAATTCGTGGAATCTGGCTGAATCTTTAAATAATGGTTGGAATCCTTCGAGAGATGATTATGAAAGTCTCGAATTGGCTGATGCTATTGCAGAACGCCAAGCCGATGGTTCATTGCCGGATAATAGTTTTGGAAAATTAAAACCTGAAAGTCAGATGAAAAATGCTGGCATTTCCTATATATGGGAATTAAGTCTTCCTCTCAGCTCTTATCCCAATAATCCAACAAAACCTTATTACGTAAAAAGTACACTTGTAACAACTGATGATGGAATGCCGGATTTAGGTCCTTTTGAAATTCCTTCTGCAATAAATCCTTTCAATCAATCACCCATTGTAAATATCACAGCTCCACAGGCAGGAAGTGAATTTAATCTTAATGAGGTAATTCTTTTACAAGCTGATGCAATGGATGTAGATGGCAATATAGCAAGAGTAGAATTTTATGTAAATAATAATTTAATTGGAATTTCCTATACTTCTCCTTATACATATGACTGGACATGTTCTATTGCAGGCGAATATATTGTCATGGCAAAAGCTTATGATAATGAAGGCGCATTCAGTAATTCTGAAGGTGTAAATATTACTGTGAAAAATGCAAATACAGAAGGACAACTTGGAGAGAAAAAATTATTATTGAAATTAAGTGGTACAAGTTTAACTGATGAAATCCAAAATAAGCCGTGGTCCACAGTAAATTCTGTATCCATTTCAAATAATCACATAAAACTGACTTATAGTAGTAGTAAGGGTGGAACTATTATTTCTCCATTTATTGACATGTCCAAGTATCTTCCTGATTCATTGACTCTTACGTTTGCCAGTTCAGGTGGAGGTAATAGAAATCTAAATGTTTATGTTTCGTCTGATGGAGGCGCTACTTACAGTGCTCCTTATTTGCAGGCAGGAGCTGCTAATAATGTGGCTGTTCCAGTAAAAATGAAGTTATCAGATAAAGTGTCTGGTGAAGGTAATTTTGTGTTAAAACTGGAAGCTGCTGGTACAGTTGAAGTATGGAATGTGGAAGTTTCAGGTTATGAGAAAATTGAAAGTGTAATTTCTTCACCAGCAAAAGAAAATGTTTGTATCCCTATAGTTAGTTCAGGAAAACTGATTTTGAAAATGAATTTGACGGAATTAATGCCATTCACTGTTGATATTTACAATATGCAAGGAGTCAAAATGTTCCATCAGAAGGATGAAAATTCCCAAAAAGGAATAAATGAGATGATTATCAATATTAATTCTTATCCATCAGGAATGTACATAATAAAATTGAATTCAGGGAAAGATAATTTCACTTCAAAATTTATAAAACCTTGAAAATCCAATAGATATTTTATGAAGAATGGATTGATGATTTTATTGTTTTTTGCTTTTTCATTGAATCTCTATTCAGTAAATGAAATAGTAGTGGCAAAAAATGGTTCTGGAGATTTTACCACCATACAGAATGCTATTAACTCAATTCCTACATCTAATAATGATTGGAAAACCATTGTTGTGAAAAATGGAATTTATAACGAGCATGTGATGATAAAATCAAATTATATTGCATTGGTTGGTGAATCCCGTTCCGGTACTCGTATTGAATTCAGTATTCCACGTGCAGAATGGTACGCAGCAAATGGAACGAATGCCGGAACCGGTGTTATTAATATTGCTTCTAATCTCCACGACATTGTGATAGCAAACATGTATATTCGCAATACCTATGAAGGTTCAGAAGATTACACGGAAGTTATCCGCAGTGAAACGGGAACTACACGTCTTTGGTTTATTAATCTGGATGTGCTTTGTTTGTGGAAAGATACCTTTGCACCATGGGGGAAAGCTGGAGGAATGTATTATGTTTCCGATTGCAATTTCAGAGGAAGTATAGATGCTTTTTGTCCACGGGGCTATTGTTATGCCATCAATTGTCGTTTTACTGAAACCAAAAGCAGCAGTCCCATTTGGCATGAGGGTGTTGCAACAGAAGATCAGAAATTGATAATTCAGGGCGGTTCAGTTCATAGTGAATATAACAAGAATGTTAAACTTCAAAATTGTCAGAAGTATGCCAAGTTTTATTATCTGGATGTTCAGCTCTCCGATAGCATTACGCAATTGGGGAAAAGTGCTACAACTTATTTTTATGGCGTTAAAGGACCATCCGGATTAACTTGGTTTAATAATAATCTGACGCTGGATGAAAGGAAATTCATTGATGCAGAATGGACTTTCGATAAGAAATGGAATCCTGAAAGAACAATGCCTCGCGTTTTGCCATTTGCTTCCTTACCTCAGCCTTATAATGGCCGTTATGCACTTTCTGCTGGAAATCTGACGCTGAAATGGACAAGTGCTCGCAATGCAGTTTCTAATAAGGTGTATTTTGGCACTGCAAACCAACTTCAACTATTAGGCGAAACTACGTTGGATTCAATGATTACGCCAGTACTTGAAACGAACAAAACTTATTGCTGGCATGTAAATACAGTAACTGCTGATGGTGAAATGGAAGGTCAATTGTGGTTCTTTTCAACGGGAGATAATATTGATCAATCAATTGATGATAATCCTACAACGCCAGTTGAGGAAGACAATACAGATTATAATTCTCCTCGTCTTAATCAATATGATACTTATCTGAATTGTAAAACAATGCCAAAAGAGCCTGCGTGGATTATTACATCAGGCAGTGTAAACTGGTCACAAGGGACAGGTTATTATTGGGGAAGCTCCTCTGCTGTACTTACTTTGAAAGTAAATAATTGTACCAAAATAGAATGTACTTACCTCAATGGCAGTACTTCCAGACCAATTATTATTACTGATGGAGGAACAAATAATGATATTACTGCTTATCCTGCAACAGCTAATGTAGAATCAACAGTAACATTTATTCCAAAAACAACCGACGATGACGATATTCAAGTAAAAACAAGCAGCGCCAGTGGCTTGACTTTGACTAAAATTGTTTTGTATGGGATAAAAAGTGAAATTGGATCAGTATTCAGTACTTCGGATACTTTTTTTACTCTTACATCCTATTTTATTCAATCTGACGATTTGATGGATATTTTTGATATTACTGGAAAAATGGTTTTTGAAAAAGTTCAACACGCAAAACTACTGCCCGGAATTTATATCGTTCGTTCAGCTAATAAAGTTAAGAAAATTTTGATAAAATGAAA
>ERZ795046.1986-NODE-1986-length-18866-cov-3.083621_pt1 | contig 18866 bp, 13 predicted proteins | sample MGYA00375130_ERZ795046 | MGnify/ENA primary metagenome ERZ795046 (study PRJEB30175, sample SAMN05720202) | activated sludge metagenome | isolation source: anaerobic digester from wastewater treatment plant | place: Japan | collected 2015-05-15 ...
AACGATACTCCGGTGTATACACCCTCGAACCGTGGCTGCCCCGGGCGGTGCCGCGGGCAAGAGCCCCTTGCGTGGGAGCGAGTTCGTGCTATTATGGGTGGCCCGGACAAGGAGGTGTACATGGCTGGTAGGCTCACTCGTTACGCGCTCTGCGTGCTGGCGGCGGTCTTTTTGTGCGTCTCGTGCACCCGGGACGCAGGGCAGGAGAAAAAGGCGCCTTCGCCTGGGGCGGCCCCCTCGGGCGGCCTCATCAAACAGGAGACGGAACGCTCTTCCTCCCTCGCCAAGGGAGAGATCGACTTCAGGAACGTGATCGTCGAGGTGGCCAGGAAGAACATCCCTGCCGTGGTGCACATTGAGGTGACGCAGAGCCAGGAGATCGCGAACCCCTTCTCGCCCTTCGAGAACGACCCCTTCTTCCGCCGGTTCTTCAACTTCCCCGAAGGCCCGCGCAAGTTCAAGAGGGAGCTCAAGGGGATCGGGACGGGGATGATCATCAGCGAGGACGGGTACATCCTCACGAACAACCACGTGGTGGCCGGGGCGAGCCAGCTCCAGGTCATCCTCTCGAACGGCAGGCAGTTCGGCGCGAAGATCGTGGGGGCAGACCCCAAGACAGACCTCGCGGTGATCAGGATCAACGCGGACGAAAAGCTCCCCACGGTCGTGTTCGGGGACTCGGACAACGTCCAGGTGGGTGAGTGGGTGGTGGCCATCGGGCACCCGCGGGGGCTCGACCAGACCGTGACCCAGGGCATCATCAGCGCCAAGCACCGCAAGGGGATCACCGACCCGGACACCTACCAGGACTTCATCCAGACGGACGCGGCCATCAACCCCGGCAACAGCGGCGGCCCCCTGCTGAACCTCGACGGGCAGGTCATAGGCGTGAACGCCGTGATCGCCTCGCAGTCCGGCGGATCGGAGGGCCTCGGCTTCGCCATCCCGAGCAACATGGCCGTGCACATAGCCCGTTCGCTCATAGCCACGGGCAAGGTCCAGCGTGGGTGGCTCGGGGTCTCGATCCAGGACATCCCCTTCGAGAAGATGAAGGAGCTCAAGCTCGACAGCCCCAAGGGCGTCTACGTGGCGGACGTGCTCAGCGGCGGGCCGGCGCACAAGGCCGGTGTCAGGCCCGAGGACGTGATCCTGTCGGTCGACGGCAAGGAGGTGGCGGACTCGGCCGAGCTCAGGAACCTCATCGCGTCCACGCCCGTGGGAAAGGTCGTCAGGCTTGGGATCCTGCGTTCCGGCAAGAGGATCACGCTCGACGTCAAGGTGGGGAACCTCGAGGACTCGGTCAAGTTCATGGCCGTGGGGCTGAGGGAGAAGCTCGGGATTGACGTGAGGCCGGTGTCCGACAAGGAGCGTGACAGGTACGGCCTGGACAAGGACCAGGGCGTGGCGATCAGCTGGGTGGACCCGAAGGGGCCGCTCGGAAAGGCCGGTTTCGAGGTCGGCGACCTCATACTGGGCGTCGAGGGCAGGCCGGTCGAGGGCGTGGAGGACTTCGTCTCCCTCGCGGGCGCCATCAAGAAGGGGCAGCACGTGTCGGTCTACGCCCTGGATCACCGCACAGGCAGGACGGGGACCATCGAGGTGGAGGTGCGCTAGGCTCCCCCTGCGCGTGCACGGGGATGCCCCTCAGGCGATCCCGAGCTTCCTCATCCTCGCCTGCAGCGTGGTGCGCTTCATGCCCAGGATCCGGGCCGCGCCCCCGGGGCCGCCGATGCGCCCGCCGGTGAGGCCGAGCACGTGCTTGATGTAGCGGCGCTGGAGTTCCTCCATGGTGGGCCTGTCCGCGAACGGGGACTCGGGGTCCTCGCCATGGGAGACGGGCAGGCTGAGCAGGAGGCGATCCGGCGAGGAGAGGATGGCGGTCCTCTCCATCACGTTCTTGAGCTCCCGGACGTTTCCCGGCCACGGGTAGGCCGTGATCGCCCGGATGTCCTCCTCCGTGAGGCCGGGCAGGGTGCGGTGGTATTTCCTGGCGTACTGGTCCAGGAACTCCTGCGCCAAGAGCACCACGTCCGATCCCCGCTGGCGCAGAGGGGGCAGGGCCAGGGGCACCACGTTGAGCCGGTAGTAGAGGTCCTGGCGGAAGCGGCCTTCCTCCATGTCCTTCTTCAGGTCGCGGTTGGTGGCGGCCACGAGCCGGAAGTCGGAGGTCATGGCGCGGGTGCCGCCCACGCGGGTGAAGCTCTTCTCCTGGAGCACCCGCAACAGCTTCACCTGGACCGAGGGGGGCACGTCGCCGATCTCGTCGATGAAGAGCGTCCCGGTGTGCGCGAGCTCGACCTTGCCCTGCTTCTGCCTTTCCGCGCCCGTGAACGCGCCCTTCTCGTGGCCGAAGAGCTCGCTCTCCACCAGGGTTTCAGGCACGGCGGCCAGGTCCACCACCACGAAGGGACCGGCCTTGCGCCTGCCCATGTCGTGGATCCTGCGGGCCAGGAGCTCCTTGCCGGAGCCCGTCTCCCCGGTGATGAGCACCGTGGCGTCCGTGCCGGCGGCCTGGTCGGCCTGGGCGAGCAGCGCGGTCATGACCGGGCTCTGCCCGAGGATGGCCCCCGGTGCGGACCCTTCGCCCTCCGAGGTCCTGGCCGTAGAGAGCCGGGACCTGTAGGCGTCCATCATGCCGGTGAAGTGGAGGATGCGCTCGATGGACACCCCGATGTGGCGGGCCACCCTGACCACCACGTCCCGGTCGATGACCTCGCCCGCCGGGTCGACGTAGGTGTTGTCGAGGTACAGGACCCCAGCCACCTCAGAGGAGACCACGACGGGCAGGCAGATGACGGCCACGGCCTGGTGCTTCGCGGTTCCGCGGGTGACGCCGCCCGGGCGGAGCACCAGGGGCTCGCCGTTGCGGAAGGCCTTGAACACGAGCCCCAGAGTGGAGCGGAACTCCTCGGAGAAGACCTCCGAGCGGTCGAGGTTGAACGATGCCCTCAGGACCGGCCGGGCCGTCTCCCTCGGCCCGGTGAACCAGAACAGGCCTCCGCGCTCGGCGCCGAAGAACCTGCCCGCGGCCGATACGAGGCGGGTGAGGAGCTCCTCGCGGTCGGTGCTGGGCACGAACTCGTCCATGAGGTCCATGAAGCGGTCCAGGAACTCCTTCCTCCCGGGCAGGGCCCTGCCCGCGGCCCCTGTCCCCAGCAGGGGCGCGAGATCGTCCGGGAAGAGCTCCCTGCCGTAGCCGCCGAGGCCCTCCCAGGCCATGAGTGCGAGGTTCCGGGCCGCCGCGCGGTCGCCCTGGTCGAGCTTCACGCGGGCCATCTCGGAGCGGGTCTTGGCAAGCTCGATCGTGTCGCCGGTCCTGAGCAGGTCCGACTCGCTCGCCTCCAGGAGCGGGAGCACCACCTCCGGGCCGTCGCCCCTGGAGCGGGCCTGGAGCGCGCGCAGGCGCAGCGCCACCCCCCGCAGGTGGACGTTGGGCCCTGACAGGACCCTTTCCATCTCCTCCTCGAAACCGAAGCCGGGAATGGGCGGGTAGCCTTTCGCCTGGAAGGCGTAGAGCATCTCCAGGGTGACGGGCCAGTTGTACTGGGGCCCGATGGCCTCGGCGTAGACCGTGTCCTTCGTGATCCGGTACGCCTCCTCAAGGTCGCCCTCGAAGTAGCTGTAGTAGGCGAGCCCCTTCTGGACCACGTGCAGGGCGGGGATGTTGCCGCCGTCCTCGGCTTCTCTCAAGGCGCCGAGGAGGTGCTCGTGCGCCTCCTGCCTCCTCCCCATGATGATGAGCACGATGCCGAGCAGGGCCTCGAAGAAACAGGTGTTCCGGTCGTTCCCGGCCATCTTCGACCTGCGCCAGTGGGAGTCGAGCACGCCCACGGCGCGGTGGTACTGGCCCAGCAGGGCTGAGCAGTAGCCCAGGGCCGAGTGCGAGGCCAGGTGCTCGGGGAGGAAGGTGGGCGCCTTGGCGCCGAGCCGCACCACGACCTCGAAGCTGTCCACGGCCTCCTTGTACATGCCCTGGAGGTAGTAGTAGACGCCCCTGAACTCGGCAGAGACGGCCATGATGTCTTCGTCTCCCAGGGCCCTTGCCTGGTCCAGGCCCGAGGCGATGAGCCCGAGCCCCTCGGCCGTGCGGCCGATGATGTACCGGTACAGGCCCGTGACCAGGTCGCAGCGGGCGAGCGTCCGCAGGTCGCCGATCCGTTCGGCCACGGGGTAGGCCTGCTCGAGGATGGCGGGGATCCCGTGGATGTCGCGGGTCAGGTTGAGCCGCAGGCGGCACAGCTCGTTGGTCGTGTCGAGAAAGAGCTTGTCCCACTCGGGCATGCCGATGTGAGGGGCTGCCAGTGCGTGGGCGGTCTCCAGGAGGTCCAGGGCCTCCCGCTTGTCCCCCGCACGGACGGACCTCCGGGCCGACTCCGCGGCGAACACGGCGGCGTCGTGGTCACGGCCCGCCTTTGCCAGGAGCGAGACGAAGGCGCGGCCGCTCAGGCTCTCCTGGAGGCCGAGCCTGCGTATCTTCTCGATCATGGTCAAGAGGTGCTCCCTGGTGGTGATGCGGTTCAGCTTCCGGACGACCTCGTGGGGCAGGTCCCGTGCCAGGGCGATGCGGCCGTCGGAATGGACGAGCACGAGACCGGCGTCGAAGCCGGCGCGCAGGAACCCCTGCAGCTCCGCCTGTCGCAGCGGGACAAGGGCCGACACGAGGTCGGACTCCACCGGCTCCCCGACGGCCCTGAGCAGCGCCAGGGCCTGCCAGTGCCTGTTCTGCAGATCCGCCATGATGCACCTCCTTTGGGCGTTCACGGAGTGTAGGCCCCTTTGCCGCAGGAGGCAAGACGATATTTGGGCGGACAGTGACGACATATGGGCAGTTCCGCTGCATCCCAACTGAAATCTCCCATGAAATGAATAGCGTGAGAATGCCCCGGGTGTGGCACGCCTTCTGCTCGTACCCCGGCTGACCACCACATACAACCGGGGAGGACGCCATGGCGGAACAGTCGTCGCAGAAGGGATGGAGGGATGAGTACAAAAACAAGCTCGTGACGGCGGAAGAGGCCGCGGCCCAGGTACAGTCAGGCGACTGGATCGTGGTCCCGCCGGTCAACAGCGCGCCCATAGACATCCTGAACGCGCTTGCTGCCCGCAAGGACGAGATACAGAAGGTGAAGATCGCCAGCAACCTCCTGATATACCCCTTTGCGTTCCTGGGAGGGGACTATGTCGGCAAGATCACGTACTACAGCGGGTACTGCGGCCCGCTGGAGAGGATGTTCATGCCCCAGGGGAACGTGGTTCCCTTCCCCATGCACCTTTCCAAGGCATACAAGGCGCTGGACCGTGCCAAGGCGCACGATGTGGCCATGATCGAGGTGACCCCGCCCGACGACCGGGGCTACATGAATTTCGGCCCCTGCGGCGTGGCCTATGGCAGGTATGCCACGAAAAAGTGCAGGAAGGTCATCGCCCAGGTGAACAGCAAGACCCCGTGGGTCCATGGCATCGAGAACGTGGTTCACGTGAGCGAGGTGGACTTCATCGTGGAAAAGGACCACGATCTCCCCGTCGTGCCCGAGATCGAGATAACGGACGTGGAGAAGAAGATCGGCGAGCACATAGCAGAGCGCATCGAGGACGGCGCCACCATCCAGCTGGGCATCGGGGGCATCCCGAACGCCGTCGCCTACTTCCTCCACGAGAAGAAGGACCTGGGGGTCCACGCGGAGATCCTCTCCGACGCCATCGCCGAGCTCGCGGAGCTAGGCGTCATCACGGGCAGGAAGAAGACCATCTTCCGCGACAAGATCGCGGTGGGCGGCCTGATCATCGGCTCCAAGAGGCTGCTCGACTTCTGCGACGACAACCCGACCATCCTGTCCATGCCCATCCAGATCGCGAACCACTACGACACCATCAGGCGCCACGACAACCTGTGCTCCATCAACTCGGCGCTCACCGTGGACCTCACGGGGCAGATCGCGTCCGAGACCATCGGCCACTTACAGTACAGCGCAACGGGCGGCCAGGCGGACTTCGTGCGCGGCGCGCTCGCCTCGAAGGGCGGGAAGTCGTTCATCGCCCTGCCGGCAACGGGCAGGAACAAGGACGGGTCCCTCATGTCGCGGATCGTGCTGAACTTCGCGCCGGGCACCGTGGTGACCACGCCCCGGTCCGACGCCATGTACATCGTTACCGAGTACGGCGTGGCGGACCTGTACATGAGGTCCATCCCGGACAGGGTCAAGGCCATGATCTCTATCGCCCACCCGGACTTCCGGGAGGACCTGGAGAGGCAGGCCTTCGAGGCGGGGCTCCTGATCCCCGCGACACTGCCGGTGAACGTCTGAGGGCGCGGGGTGTGTAAAAGTAGCGTGAACGATCGTTTCACAAAAGACGTTTCCTTTTGCGGCACGATCGTGTATGAAAGGAAGGTTCCGTGTCTCCCTGTGCCCGCAGGGGGTCACGGGTGCCTTTGGAATTCGATGATTCCGTCAAGAACCGAGTAAAGGAGAGTGATATGAATTATCTGATCCAGCCAAAAAAGTTCAAGAGTCTCATGGCCGACGAGGGCTCGCGGGCCATCATGGAGAAGACCATCGCCTTCTTCGAGAACATGGGGAAACAGAGGCTTCTCGACGACTACCACAGGGCCATCTGGTACCGCGAGTTCATCGACTTCATCGGCAGGGAACGGATCTTCTTCAAGCTGCTCACGCCCAGCCAGTATGCGGACGGAGACCCGGACGCCCGCTGGGACACGGCGCGCAATTCCGAGTACTCGGAGCTGCTTGCCTTCTACGGGCTCGGGTACTGGTACTGCTTCCAGGTGACCATCCTCGGGCTCGGGCCGATCTGGATGAGCCCCAACGAGAAGGCGAAGAGGAAGGCCGCGAAGCTCCTCAGGGAGGGCGCCATCTTCGCCTTCGGCCTGTCGGAGAGGGCCCACGGAGCGGACATCTATTCCACCGAGACCGCGCTCACCCCGAAGGGCGACGGCACGTACGTGGCCAACGGCGAGAAGTACTACATCGGCAACGGCAACGAGGCGGAGATGGTCTCGACGCTCGGCAAGGTGAAGGACGGGACGGACGACTACGTGTTCTTCGTCACCAACTACCGGCACAAGGCATACCAGCTCAAGAAGAACGTCATAAACCACCAGGAGTACGTCTCCAACTTCGCCCTGAACGACTACCCCGTCACGGAGGACGACATCCTCTCCAGGGGGCCGCACGCGTGGGACTGCGCGCTCAACACGGTCAACATCGGCAAGTTCAACATCGGCCCGGCTTCCATCGGGCTGGCCGAGCACTGCTTCTACGAGGCCATCACGCACGCGTCCAACAGGATACTCTACGGCATGAGGGTCACCGACATGCCCCACGTCCGGAAGAACTTCATGGACGCCTGGCTCAGGCTCGTGGCCATGAAGATGTACCAGCGCCGCGCCACCGACTATTTCCGCAACGCATCCCCCAAGGACAGGCGCTACCTCCTCTACAACCCCACGAGCAAGATGAAGGTCACGCTCCAGTCCGAGGACGTGGTGAACCTCCTGTGGGACGTGATCGCGGCCAAGGGGTTCGAGAAGGACACGTACTTCCACATGGCGGCCTCGGACATGCGCGGCCCGTCCAAGCTCGAGGGCACGGTGCACGTCAACGTCCAGCTGATACGGAAGTTCATGAAGAACTATTTCTTCAACCCGGCCGAGTACGCACCCGTGCCGCCCGACTTCTCCCTCAAGGACGACATGTTCCTCTTCGACCAGGGTCCGACCAAGGGCCTGGGGTCCATACAGTTCCACGACTACAAGCCCGTCTTCGATGCGTTCAAGTCGCTGCCGAACGTGGGAGCGTTCATGAAGCAGACCGAGATATTCAAGGAGATGCTCGAGAAGGCGGGTCCGGACAAGGCGCAGGACATGGACCCGTCGTGGTCCTTGCCGCTGGGCGAGATGTTCTCCATCGTGGTCTACGGCCAGCTCATCCTCGAGCAGGCGCAGATAGACAAGGTCGAAGACGACGTCGTCAACCAGATCTTCGACTTTATGGTGCGTGACTTCGCCCACTTCGCCCTCCAGATCTACGGCAACCACGCCTCCACGGACGAGCAGCGCGGGTACTGCACGAAGATCATGCTCATCAAGGCGGTGCCTGCACCCGAGCAGTACCAGAGGGTGTGGGAGAAGTACGTGTCGGCCCTCAACGGCGAGTACGAGATGAACCCGTAACGGACTGAGGGCCGGAGGGGGCTGCATCCCCCTCCGGCCCAATCCGTACCTGCATCCGTCGGCTGCCCGGGGCACGGGCCTGCTCCGGGGGGCCCGGGTCACGACGTCGTCCTGCGGGCATGTGACGCGGGCAGCAAGGGGCGAGGCCGGGTCGATGAAGACCTTCCCGCTTCCCCGCCGTGACCTGTCCGGAACCCTTTGGCCGGGAATGGAGGCGAGCCTCTGCGGTCCGTCCATGGTGATCGCGGGTACCGAAAATGCCCGTTTCACTCCGGGTGGGCCGTGGATGCCTCGGCGGCCGGCTTCACGGGGCGTTCCCGACCCCTCGATGACCCCCCCTGAAAATGGTCTCAAGTAAAGAGTCGTGATGCCGATAAGATAAGCGAAGAACTCTCGAAAGGGGACCGCGATGAAGGTCAGTCCTGAAATGGGTAATGTAATCAACATAATAAGAAGAGAGGGTGGGGATCAGGCCCTCAGGAAGGCCGATGCGGCCAAGGAGAGAAAGGAGATCGAGGACGTCGTCTCCATCGAGAACAGGCAGGCATCGAGCCCCGAGGTGAAGAGCGTGGACGAGGCGAGGGATCTCCTGGCGTCCGTGGTCGAGGCCCTCAAGCACGCACCCACGGATCTCTATGCCCTCGACGTGAACCGCGTCTCCGTCATGATCAGCTGAAGCAGGCCCTTCCCACAGAAGAGACAGAACCACAGGCCGCCTCCGTGCGGTCTGTGGTTTTTTCCGTGTGGTCGCCCCCGCTCGTCCCTGTCTCCATACCCGTCACACATTCTCGAAGACCCCGTGTTTCCTTGCCGATCCGGTGGGCAAGAAAGGTCTCTGCGACATGCCGTTGCCGCAAGGCCCCGGGCGCCTGGTGACCCTCCGGCGGTTCGGATGAATTTTGTCCTTTGCCGCCAGGCCTTCGGCACAAGGCGCGCGCGGGTATGAGTCCAGGGCCGGGGCCATGTCGATATGGCCCTGATTCGGCACAAGGCTCGTGCGGGTATGAGAGGGGGGAGGCGATCCTGGGTGCCGTCAGTCCTTCGCAGGGGTGGACTCGGCGGAACGGGTCGTCTGTGAGGTCTCGGGCTCTTCCCCGTGTTCCAGCGTGTCGTCGAGCATGACCCTGTAGATGCGCTTTATGTCACGCGTGATCTCGGGCGTCAGGATGTCCTCGACCCTGGGCGGCCTGTTGACGAAGCGGTAGTAGTCGTCGCCGATGTACGGCCCCGAGATCTCCTGTGTGAAGGCGCGCGCCGCCACGTCGGAGATGGCGAGGATGGAGAGTTCTTTCACGATGTCCCCGTGCGCCTTGGCAAGCTCGCGGACAGGCCAGAACATCGGCCAGTGATGGGCCGCGATGCAGGCGACAAGCCTCTGAGGCATGCCCCAGTGCTTTGCGAGGAGCCCTCCGAGCGTCGCGTGGTCGATGCCGTAGTGCTCCGTCTCCTGCCTGAGCCGCTCCCTGGGGTCTTTCGAGAAGCCGCCGGGGGGTGCGGGCAAGGACGCGGCCATGACGGTGAGCGCGATATCGTGGAGCATGCCGAGGGTCACCATGGTCCCTCCAGGCACGCCGATGCGGCTCACACCCGTGAGGTAGGCCGCTATGGTGGAGGTGACGTTCGCGTGGACCCAGTCGGCCTTGTCCTGGCGGATGCCGATCTTCCGTGTGCGCTCCTCCATGACGATCCGGTAGATCTCGTTGTAGCCGAGGATGACGATGGCGTTGAAGATGTTGTCCACCTTCTGCAGCAGGCCGTAGTACGGCGAGTTCACCCTCCTCAGGATGAAGGAGGTCAGGCCCTGGTCCTGGACGATGATCTTGCTGATCTCCCTCGGGTTGATGTCAGGGTCGTTGAGCTTCGAGGAGAGCTCGGTGATGAGCGGGGAGATCTGCTCGATCTTCTCCACGAGTTCGAGCACGGACTCGGGCGCATGGGAGAGGGCGTCCCTGTCGGGTTTCCATTCCTGGTTGTAGACCTCAAGGAAAGAACCGATGTCCTCCTGCGGCGAGACGCTGACGTATCTGGCGGGGGCCTTCCTTGTCGGCTTGGCCGGGGGTTGCGAACGCTTGGTGTCGGCCACGATCCAGACCAGCACGCCGACGGCAAGGACCACGACGACAAGAATGAAGGCGCTCATCACCATCATGGTCTCTTATCGGGAATCGATAGGCTATTCTTTAAGTGCATGACCGTTCTGTCATCGGCAGACGTCGAGCACCCCCTCGTCCTGAAGAAAAGCAGCCCGGACTCGATCGTGAGCCCCGCTCGCGCCTCGCATCCACGGTCTTTCGTGGGGAGGACCCCCGCCTTCCGGTCGAGACGTGACCGGGCGTAACCCGTGGTTCAAAAGTGCACGAGGGGCCTCGGAGAGAGGGTCGTCCGGGCAGGCAAAGTTCGTTCACGGGGGCCGTCCTTTCCCATGCGGGTATGCGTGAAAGGCCTTTGCCCCCTGGTGAATGTCTTTGCCCAGGCGCACCCGGTGCCGTGACAGCCGCGGGTGTTCAAGTGGGCCGGTCCCCTTTCCGAAGGAACAGGTATGGCAGACAGGCGGACACCGAGCCTCAGTGTGGGATGCGTCCCGCCGGGGAAAGGGCGCACATGTGTGGCGGCCCGGCAGGCTGGCCGCGTCGCATGCCGTGAAGAGGTGACACCCGAGAGAAGGCGCGATCATGGTAGAGCACGTTGAGACGCCATCCCAGCGGGAGAAAATCCTCGCGATCCTCGAGAGGGCGCCCGATATCCTGACCCTTCCCGGCATCATCCAGCAGATCCTGGAGGTGACGTCCAGGAAGAACTCCTCCGCTTCGGATCTCACCGCGATCATCGAGAGCGACCCGGCGCTCACGAGCAGGGTGATCGCCGTGGCCAACTCGCCGTATTACGGGTTCGTCAAGAAGATCACGAACGTGTCGCATGCGATCGTGGTGCTGGGTTTCAGGGAGATCCAGAACATCGCGCTCAGCATGTCGGTGCTCAAGATGTTCGACCCCAAGGGCTCAGAGTTCGTGGACCAGCTGTGGAAGCACTCGTTCTGCGTCGGTGTGGCCTCGAGGATGATAGCCGAGCACCTGAGGCTGAAGGTGGAGGGAAAGTACTTCGTGGGAGGGCTCCTCCACGACGTAGGGAAGATCTTCTTCTCCCAGTACGTGTTCACGAGCTTCGACAGGCTCCTGAGCGTCCTGTGGGAGGAGGACACCATGGAGAGCTACCACGCGCTGGAGGAGAGGATGCTCGGGATCACCCACCAGGAGGTGGCGAGGATCCTCCTCGGCGAATGGATGTTCCCTGCCGAGATCGTCGACGCCGTGGCCTGCCACCACGACCCCGCTTCCTCGGAGGTCGACCGCCTCTTCGCGTGCTGCATCCACCTGGCGGACGTCATCTGCACCGCCAAGGGCATCACCCCGCTGAAAGACCGTCACTTCGTGCTCATCGACCGGGGGGTGCTCCGGTTCCTCGAAGAATGTGGGCACACGCTCACCACCTCCGACGTCAAGTCCTTCATGGACAGGCTCGACCTCGAGATCGAGCGACAGAGCACGTACCTGTCCGCCTTCAGGAACCGGTAAAGAAGGGCGTGCGGCTCTGGGTGCGAACCTGCTTCACCTCGCCACGGTATGGGTTCCGGCATGGGGCGAGTGCGGTCCGTGCGGAGACTCGACGGGACCGACATGAACGTGCGAGGTCTGCCCTTGGCCCCGGTGAAGGCGTTTCGGCCCCTGGCGGTGACTCCACGGTATCACGGTCCTCATGGGCCGAGAAGGGCCCGCAACCGTAAGAGGGCATGGGACCCCGAGGGTGAAGTGGTCACGTCGGGCCTGTAGGCGGGCCGCACGTGGCAGGCCCCGGGCGCTCTTCACAGGCCGGCTCACGCCATCGACCGGCAGGGCTCAGCCGATGAGCCTGGCCAGCATGCTCGATCCCTCCTCGACGAACACGCCGGTCGCTCTCGCGTGGGCCTCCGTGAACCTCCTGCCGGGGGTCTTGCCTGGCGCACCGCTGTCGTAGAGGATATAGGGCACAGGATCGGCTGTGTGCGTCTTTTTGCAGATGGGGGTGGGGTGGTCGGGCATGACGAGCAGCCTGAACGGTGAGCCCAGGCGGCCCAGGCCTTCCAAGACCGGGCCCACGATCCGTGCGTCGAAGTCCTCGATGGCCTGGATCTTCTTTTCTACGCTGCCGCTGTGGCCGGCCTCGTCCGGGGCCTCCACGTGCACGTAGACGAGATCGTGGCGCCCAAGCGCCTCCAGGGCGGAGGAGGCCTTCCCCTCGTAGTTCGTGTCGAGCCACCCCGTGGCGCCAGGTACCTCTATGACCTCCATGCCCCTGAGCTTTCCGAGGCCCTTGAGGAGGTCCACGGCCGAGATCATGGCACCCGTGATGCCGTACTCCTGCTCAAGCGTCGGCACCCGCATGGCCTTGCCCTCGCCCCAGGGCCAGAGGGCCGTGGCGGGCCTGAGCCCCCTGGACAGCCTGCTCCTGTTGACGGCATGGTTCTCGAGCAGGGCCATGGAACGCCTGATGATCTCCATGAGCAGCTCGTCGTTCGGGAGGTACGCATCGACGGGCTCGCCGGTGATGTCGTGCGGTGGGGTGGTCTTGAGGCCGGGGTTGTCGTAGCCCCTGAGGACCAGGAGGTGGCGGTACTCGATCCCCGGGTGCATGCTTGCGCCCGGCATGTCCTGCACGATGGACTTGAGGTCCTCGATGAGCGCACCTGCCTCCTGCGTGGATATGTGGTCCGAGCAGTAGTCTTCCATGAACAGGGTGCCGTCGCGCCGGGAGATGGTGACGAGATTGATCCTGAAGGCCGTATCCCCCTCACCCAGCACGACCCCCATGCTCACGGCCTCGATGGGAGCCCTGCCGGTGTAGTACCTGGACGGGTCCAGCCCCATGACCGCCATGTTCGCCACGTCGCTGCCCGGCGGGAACCCCTCTTTCACGGTTCTCACCATGCCGAGTTCGCCCGAGACGGAGAGCCTGTCCATGTTCGGGATGCGCGCGCACTCCAAGGGCGTCTTCGAGCCGAGTTCTGGAAGCGGCTCGTCGGCCATGCCGTCACCGAGCAGGATGATCCTCTTCACCTTCGTTGTCCTCCGACGTTCAAAAAAGGCCTAGGACGGAGAGTTCTTGAGCTTCTTGTCCTCGACGCGGATCACCACCGGCTTCCCGTTCACCTCGGACAGGCTCGATATGGCCTCCACGGCGCTCTTCACGCCGGCCTCCCGCGCCTCGTGGGTGAGCATGACCACGGGGACGAAATCCACGCTGTCCGTCCCCTTCTGGATGACCGAGACGATCGAGATGCCGCGCTCGCCCAGGATCCCTGCCACCTTGGCCAGCACGCCCGGCCTGTCGAGGGCGTTGATCCTCAGGTAGTAGTTCGTCACCACGTCGTCGATCGGCAGGTACCTCTTGGGCGACGAGCTGCCCTTGCGGTAGCCCAAATGCGGTATCCTGCCTGCGGTGCCCGACAGGATGTTCCTCCCTATGTCGGCCAGGTCGCTCACGACCGCGGATGCGGTGGGCATCATGCCCGCACCCCTGCCGTAGAAGAGGGTGGAGTCCACGATGTCCCCCCGCACGTAGAAGGCGTTGAACACGCCGTCCACCTTGGAGAGCAGGTAGTTGGTGGGGACCAGGGTGGGGTGGACCCTCGCCTCCACGCTGTCGCCCCTGTCGATGGCCAGCGCAAGCAGCTTCACCTTGTAGCCGAGGTCGCGCGCGAACGTGACGTCCATCTTGTCGAGCCGGGTGATCCCCTCCACGTAGACCCCGTTCATGTCCGGGGGTACGCCGTAGGCGAGGCTGGTCACGAGCGCGAGCTTGTGCGCCGCGTCGATCCCCTCGATGTCGAGGGTGGGGTCGCTCTCCGCGTAACCGAGCTTCTGCGCGCTCGAGAGCGCCTCGTCGAAGCTCGAGCCCTTCTCGCCCATCTCGGTGAGGATGTAGTTGCACGTGCCGTTGAGGATCCCGTAGATGAACGCGTAGTTGTTCGCCACGAGGGCTTCCCTCAACGTCTTGATGATGGGTATGCCGCCCCCGACGGCGGCCTCGTAGTAGAGGTCCCTGCCGAAGGTCTGCGCCGCTTCGAAGATCTCCTTGCCGTGGGTGGCCAACAGGGCCTTGTTGGCTGTGACCACGTGCTTGCCGCGTTCGAGGGCCTTCAGGATGAACGTCTTGGCCGGCTCGATCCCGCCCACGAGCTCGATGATGATGTCGATGTCGGGATCTTCGACCAGCCGCATCGCGTCCGTGGTGAGGAGGCCCTGGGGAATGGCTATGCCGCGATCCCGCGTGATGTCGATGTCGGCGATCCCCTTCAGGGACAGGGAAAACCCGAGCCTGTCCTCGAGGAGTCCGCGGTTTTCCATGAGGGTCCTGGCGACCCCGGTCCCAATGGTGCCGAGGCCGATGAGGCCTATCCTGATCGTCTCCATACCTTCTCCTTCGTCGGTGAACGGTCCCCTGAGCCGCGCGCGGTCCTGATGTCGTCGAGGGTCTCCCGAGCCCTGAAAGAACTCCTCACGAGCGGCCCGGCTACACAATATCCGATGCCGAGCGATTTCGCAAGGCCGGCCCAAGTCTCGAAGGCCTCAGGTTCCCAGTATCGACGGACCTCTACCTGGCGCATCGAGGGCCTCAGGTACTGGCCTATGGTCACGATGTCGCAACCGGCGCCCGCGAGCGAGCGAAGGAGGTCCTCGATCTCGTCTGCGCGCTCGCCGAGACCGACCATGAATCCCGACTTGACGACCGTGTGAGGGGCCAGCTCCCGGGCCGCCTCGAGGAGGCCGAGGCTCCGGCCCAGGTCAGCCCCGGGGCGGACCTTCTCCTGCAGCCTCCCGACGGTCTCCACGTTGTGTCCGAACACGTCGGGCCGCTCGCTCAAGACGAGTGAGAGCGGGTCCCTGAGGCCTCCGAAATCCGGGGTCAGCACCTCCACGGTACAGGCGGGGATCGAGTCTTTGATCGCTCGTATGGTCCGGGCGAAGGCGCGGGCGCCCTTGTCCTCGAGGTCGTCCCGGGTGACCGAGGTGATCACGACGTGCTCGAGGCCCAGCATGCGCGCCGCACGCGCCACCCGGGCAGGCTCAGTGGGGTCGACCGGCGCCGGGACGCCCTTCGCCACCCCGCAGAAACGGCACGCCCTCGTGCACACATCGCCGAGGATGAGGAAGGTGGCCGTCTTGTTCGCGAAACAGAGGGAGGCGTTCGGACAGCGGGCCTCCTCGCACACGGTGGAGAGGCCGCACCCCCTGAGGAGGGCCTTCATCTCGTGCAGGCACCCGTGATCCCGGCGGACGTGCACCCACGCGGGCAGCCTGGAAGACGAGCCCCGGCCTTCCACGGTCTTTTCTTGCGTGTCCTCTCCCGGGACCGGGGCGCGGGATGCGCAAGACGGCATCACATCCGGCGTTCCATGCTCTCCCATCTCGGTCTTCTACCTCTGGCCCCCGGATCCGCCGGACTTCTTGAGCCTCTCCCTGAGCTCGTCCCTGCGCCTCGAGAGCGCCTTGATCTCCTTGCCGTCGTTCGATGCGGCAAGGGCGGACAGGATGGAGACCGCCGTGCCCGCGGCGAGGCAGCCGAACAGCACAAGGTAGAGGGGGTAGGTCAGGGTCTTGAACGAGTAGAGGTGGACGGTGGCGGGTTCCTGGTTGGAGGCCGCGAAGAGGACGCCGATGACGGCGAGCGCCACGAAGGCCAGGGCCTTGATGACCCTCAAGACAGGGCCTCCCTGATCTTCTTGTGCGTCTGCTCGATGTGCTCGGAGATCACGCGGGTGTGTCCCACGGCCGGCATGAAATTGGTGTCCCCTTCCCACCGGGGCACCACGTGGAGGTGGAGGTGGCCGGCGATGCCCGCGCCCGCGACCTCGCCGATGTTGATGCCGAGGTTGAACCCGTCCGGCTTGAGCGCGCATCTCGTGGCCTCGACGATCTTCTGGGAAACCGCCATGAGCTCGGCCGACTCCTCGGGGGTGAGCGAGCAGATGTCCGCGACGTGTCGGAAGGGTACCACCATGGTGTGCCCCGTCGTGTAGGGGTAGCGGTTCATGATCGCATAACAGGTGGCGCCCGAGGTGAGGATGAGGCCGTCTTCCCTCCTCGGCGCCTCGCACAGGACGCACCCGCCGTCCTTGTCCGAGAGGATGTATTCCATTCTCCACGGCGCCCACAGGTTTTTCATAGCTCGATGATCGTCCCTTCCACGCGCTCTGAGTCCACCGTGATTATACCCACCGAGCGCATGGTTGTAAATCGATTGTCGGTTGGGGACCCCGGGTTGAAGAAGTAGGTGCCGTCTTGAGTTCCGGCATACGCCTGGTGGGTGTGCCCGTAGACGATCACCCCGGCATCGGGCAGCGCCCGGCGCAGGCGTGACCTGATCCCCTCGGGCGATCCCCAGCCGTGGATCAGCCCGATGGTGACCCCTTCCACGGCCAGGGTCCTGGACATGGGCAACTTCGCCCGCACGTCCTGGCCGTCCATGTTCCCGCACACGGCGACCACGGTGTGCCCCGCCTCCTCGAAGACGCCGAGCACGTCCATGCACACGATGTCACCCGCGTGGAGAACCAGGTCGACGTCCTTGAAGTGCATGCTCGCGATCTCTTCGAGGATCCTCTCCCTGGCCCTCAAGTGGGTGTCGGAGACCACGCCGATACGTGTCATGTCCTCCCCCTCCTCCATGGTATGGTCGACAGTGTCCAGCCTGCCCGTCGTTCAGGGCTCGCACGGGCCTAGAGGTACGCGTCAGCGTCGGGATAGATGCTCTTGACGTCGTACACGACGCAGCCGGGCGCCTTCAGGCGCGACAGGTCCATGTCCCTGAACGCGTCGTGCGCCACCGCGGCGACGATGCCCTCGTAGGTGCCCTGTATCTCGTCTTCCGATGCCATGATCTCGATGCCGTATGCATCCCTCACGTCTTGGGGGTCTGCGACCGGGTCGAAGACATCCACCGTGCACTCGAACTCCCTCAGCTCGGTGATGATGTCCATGACCTTGGAGTTCCTGATGTCAGGGCAGTTCTCCTTGAAGGTGACGCCGAGGACGAGCACGCGGCTGTCCGTTATCCTGTGCTTCCTCTTGACCATCATCTTGATGAGCTCGGTGGCCACGTACCTGCCCATGCTGTCATTGATCCTGCGGCCGGCGAGGATGACCTGGGGGATGTAGCCGAGCCCCTCGGCCTTGTGCGTGAGGTAGTACGGGTCGACGCCGATGCAGTGCCCCCCCACGAGCCCGGGGGAAAAGCTCAGGAAGTTCCACTTGGTCGATGCGGCCGCGAGCACGTCCGAGGTCTTGATGCCCATGCGGGCGAAGATGAGGGCGAGCTCGTTCACGAAGGCGATGTTGATGTCGCGCTGGGCGTTCTCGATGACCTTGGCCGCCTCCGCCACCTTGATGGAAGGGGCGGGGTGGGTGCCCGCCCTGATGATGGAGCGGTAGAGTTCGTCCACGATCCGGGCCGTCCGAGGGGTGGAGCCGGAGGTCACCTTGACGATATCTGTGAGGCGGTGGCGCCGGTCGCCGGGGTTGATGCGCTCCGGGCTGTACCCGCAGAAGAAGTCCTCGTTGTACGTCAGGCCCGAGGCCCTCTCGAGGGCGGGGACGCACTCCTCCTCCGTGCAGCCGGGGTACACCGTGGACTCGAAGATCACGATGTCGCCCTTGCCGAGGGCCCTCCCGACGGTGTTGCACGCGTCCATGAGGAGGCTGAGGTCGGGCCTGTTGTAGGCGTCGATCGGGGTGGGGACGGTCACGACGTACGTGTTGCACCTCTCAAGGTCTGATGCATCAAAGGTGTAGTCGAGCAGGCGCGCCTCAGCAAGCTCCGCGGGGCTCACCTCGCGGGTCCTGTCCATACCCGAGCGCAGTTCCTCTATCCTCCGCGGGTTGATGTCGAACCCCAGCGTGGGATAGCGCCTGCCGAACTCGACGGCCAGGGGGAGCCCGACGTAGCCGAGCCCGATCACTGCGATGCGGTGGTCCATCGCTTCTCCTTCCGTTCGCTGATGGGATTGTCGTGGTTTGGAGAGGGTATATACAGCACAACCCGAAAACATGACCACCCCAAAAATGTCGGGGCACCGGCGGGGTCCGAGGCCGTCGGGTGTCCCAAACCTCGAAGCGCCTGTACGCGCCTGCGCGTCCCCCAGGATGGGCGCTCGAGGAGGAGTGCACGACCGTCAGCCCGGGCAGACGACGGGTTCGTTCTCGGCCCGCCTTGACAGGGGGAGGGAAACCTTCTAGAGAGATACCGGCTCCTGCTCCACACTACCCGCGAGGAAGCTGGCTCCCCATGAACGGACACATTTCGCGCATCGGCGTATTCGACTCGGGCATCGGCGGGTTGACCGTGCTCAAGTGCCTCCTCGATCTCGTCCCGGCCAGGGAGATGATCTACCTCGGCGACACGGCCCGGCTGCCGTACGGCACGAAGTCCCCCCGGACGATCGTGCGATACAGCCTCCAGTGCGGCAGGTTCCTGGCCGAGAAGGGGGTGGACATGCTCGTCGTGGCGTGCAACACGGCCAGCGCCCACGCAGTCCCGGCCCTGAGGGAGGAGCTTCACATCCCCGTCGTGGGTGTGGTGGAGGCTGGTTCCAGGGCCGCGGTGGAGACAGGCGGCAGGAAGATCGGGGTCATCGGCACCTCGT